>ENA-ORSL01001137-ORSL01001137.1-human-gut-metagenome-genome-assembly--contig:-NODE-1137-length-23575-cov-2.488988_pt1 | contig 23575 bp, 38 predicted proteins | sample MGYA00242190_ERZ509157 | MGnify/ENA primary metagenome ERZ509157 (study PRJEB26280, sample SAMEA2338664) | human gut metagenome | biome: human gut; feature: human-associated habitat; material: faeces...
TTCGCTCCGACCGCCGCATCAAGGAAGAGTCGTTCCACGCGGTGCGCATCACCACGACCACCTACAAGTGGTCCAGCGCGGGCGGCGCGATCCATGACGTGGCCCACATCGAGGGGACCCTGCCCGGCGACGCGATCATCGGCTTCGAGCTGCCCGACTACGAGACCGGCGACAAGGTCGCCGACGCGGAGGACTCCACGCTGTCCGACATGGACGGCTACGTGGAGGACGCCAAGGAGCAGACCGTCACCAGCCCGGCGGTGACCGTCCCGGATGCGGGCGACCACTACTTCGTGGAATGGGTGCGCATCCCCGGCGACGATCAGGGCGAGGACAAGGAGTTCCATCGCGGCAACGACCGCGTGGACAACGAATCCACCCGCACCATCAGCGTGACCACGGAAACGTACACGGAGGCCCACTTGGGCGATACGGTCAGCGACCAGACGTTCTTCGACAACATCAGCTACGAGACCGACATCCGCAGCGACTATGTTGACAAGGAACTGTCCGCCTCGTGGGAGGTGTGGAAGCAGGGCGACGGCGACGTTGACACCGACACGCTGCTGACCACCTTGGACAAGGACGGCCAGACGCTGGAGGAGGGCCAGACCACGGCGGAATCCTCCAAGTGGACGCCCGCGCAGACCGGCATCTACTACTTCCGCGTCCGCGTCACCGCGCAGGACGGCACGCTCGTCGCCTACGGCGCTCCCCGCGAACCGTCCGAAACCATCCGCATCATCGACTCCCTCTCCAACACGATCCGCGTCGTGGAGGAAGGCAAGCCGGTAAAGGATAAGGTCACCATCGAAGGCCCGGTGCTGGACGGCACCATGGTCTCGTGGCAGGTGTTCCGTCAGGCGGACACGCCCGACGAGGACGAACTGGTGGACGATTGGTCCACCCCGACCACCGGCGCGTACATCATCACCAAGGATGACGCCGCCAAGGCGCTCAAGGAAGGCAGCATCACCATCGAAAGCCCGCTCTCCTACGACGAGGACAAGGCCGGGGATGTGATCTACTTCCAGTACTCGCTCACCGCCCCGAAGCGCGGCGAGGACGGCAACCCCGCCCAGCCCGCCAAGGACGAGAACGGCGACTGGACCATGGATCACCTGATGGTCAACGGCATACAGCCCATCGACACTGACCCGGTGGTGGACGGCGACGACACGGACCCGCAGACCGTGCCCAGCGCGTTCCACACCGATCTCGCCCGCGTCGAGGAGGAGACCGCGTACATCGTGAAGGTCACCACCACCGCCTCCACCCATGAGGCCACGGTCGGCGACCAGATTCACGACACGGCCCACGTCACCGGCACCATCCCCGGCGACGGATGGTGCATCGAGTTCGAGTATTGGGAGCAGGCCGACGGCGACGATTCCGACAAGGACAAGCTGGTGACCACCACCGAATGCGTGGCCGTCACGCCGGGCGAGAACCCGGACGTGGATTCGCCGGAGATCACCGCCGACAAGGCCGGTACCCACTACTGGCGCGAACGCCTCATCTACCACAAGGGCGAGGAGGACGAGCACGAGGTCTCCTACGGCGAAGCCCGCGTGAAGGATGAGACGGTGATCGGCAGCGCCGTCGGCGGTGCCGCCGGACTGTCGGCCCTGCTGGCATTGGGCGGCTGCGCACTGGCTGTGAGCAAGCGCCGCAGGCCGCGCGGACAGCACGCCGCCTGACCTGACATAACCGAAGACGGTATGATCCGCCAGAGGTGACCGCGAGGGGCGTGTCCGAACCGAAACGGACACGCCCCTCCATCCTTTTCGACAAGGTCCAGAGACAGCGAGGAAACATGAACAGGAAAACGACAATCCTGCTGACGGGGACGCTGACCGTCTCCATGCTTTTGGGCGTCGCCGCCACGGCCAACGCCGACGGCATCGGCGCGTTCGCCGCCGAAACCGTCCACACGATTGAGACCGTGGCCTCCGAAAAGCCCAATGCTCCCACGGGTACATGGTTCACCGTGGACGGCGAAACCATCGAGGATTTCGACCCCGCCGACGGTTGGGACGACCCCGACACGGACTACCCGGATCCCGCGATCCACACCGTGGACGGAGGCAGCGTAGAGATACATGACGTGCCCGAAGGGTGGACCGTGGACTGCGACATGCGCGTCAACGGGCTTACCGGGGAATGGGGCGCGTTCTACATCCTGAGGAACGGCACCGAGACATACCGCTGGTACTTCGACGGGGCCGATGACATCATCCACACCGTGGACGAGCTGCGTGGATTCACCCTCACCCTGAACGGGGAGGCCGTGGACTGCGACCCCACCAAGGATGTGGAGGTCCACAGGGTGAATCCTTCCGATCTGGTGGGATACGAAGGGCAGCCACAGAATTGGAGCGTATCGCAGGGTGAGTTCACCGAAAACGGCGTCTCCGGCTACCAGTACGTCATCCGCCCGGAAAATGCCAAGACGCCCACCGTGACCTACCGGTTCTTCTATGATGCGCCCGATCCCGTGGATGAACTGGCGGGCGTGACCGCCACGCTGGATGAAGGTTCCCCCGTCACCGGGTTCGACCCGCTGAACGAGGAGGACATCTTCACGATCCCGCCGGGCCATACCGTCACCCTCGGCAATCTGCCGGACGGGTGGACGCAGAGCAGCATCGGCAACGACAAACGCACCGCCATCACCCTGAACCGGAACGGTGGCGGGAGCATCACCTACCTGTTCGACATCTCCGACGACTACCAGTGGACGTATGTGGTCACCCAGCTTGCGAACGTGACCGCCGAACTGGCTGACGGCACGCCCGTGGAGGGCTTCGGCTACCGTGGCGGCGAATGGACGCTCCCGCAGGACGCCACCGGTGTCGTTCTGAAGAACGTGCCCGAAGGCTGGAACGTCTCGCTCGTCAACGAACCGCCCCTATCCATGGACAAATCTTGGCTGTACACCGTCAGCAGCCCGGACGGGAAGATCAGCGTGACCTACCGGTTCACCGTGCCCCACGTCTACACCGTGGACGAGCTGAAGGGCGTGACGGCCACCGTGGACGGGGAACCGGTAGAAGGCTTCGATCCAACACAGACAGGCACATGGACGATTCCCCATGGCGCTGCGGTAAGCCTAGAAGGGATTCCCTCGGATTGGGTGACGACCCACGAGGACGGCACCCTCGTGTGGGCGATCACCGCGCCGGATAACTCGGTCAGCGTCACTTGGACGTTCGAGCAGGAACAGCCCGCGCCGTCCACGGACGACCTGAAGGGCGTGACGGCCACCGTGGACGGGATTCCGGTGGACAACTTCGATCCCACCCAATCCGGCACATGGCTGGTGCCCCACGGTTCGACGGTCAGCATCTCCGGCATCCCCTCGGACTGGCATGTGGCCCATGAGAAGGGAACCCTCACATGGACCCTGACCTCGCCGGACGGCTCCCTCAGCGTCACATGGACGTTCGAGGAGGAGAAGCACACGCCCTCGAAGGACGATTTGAAGACCGTGGACGCCACCGTGAACGGCACCCCGGTCGAGGGCTTCGACCCGGTGAACGGCGGCACGTTCCCCGTCCCGGCGGGCACCACCAGCGTGGACCTCGCAGGCATCCCCGAAGGCTGGACCGCCACACCCATGCAGGACGGACTGGGCTTCACCCTGACCAGCGAAGACGGCAGCCTGAGCGTGGAATATGTGTTCCAGCCGGAAACTGCCGTCCACACCGTCTCCTTCGACTACGGCATCGAGGGCATGACCGGCAGCCAGCAGGTCGCCGACGGCGGAAAGGCAACCGAGCCGGTTGCCCCGGTGCGCGACGGCTACACGTTCGATGGGTGGTTGTTGGACGGTCAGCTCTATGATTTCGCCACTCCGGTCACCGGGAACATCACCCTGACCGCCGACTGGACCATCAACACGTACACGGTTCGCTTCGACACGGCAGGCGGTAGCAGCGTACCCGAACAGGCCATCGACCACGGGCAGAAGGTCACGGAACCGGCAGCGCCCACCCGTGAAGGCTATACCTTCACTGGCTGGCTACTGGACGGCAGGCCGTTCGATTTCACCACGTCCGTCACCGGTGATCTGACCCTGACGGCGGGATGGCAGGAGAACGAGCCGCCCGCACCCGTCACCCACACGGTCACATTCGACAGCGCCGGTGGCAGCGCGATCCCCGCGCAGACCGTCACCGACGGCGCGGCCGCCATCGATCCCGGCGTCCCGTTGCGCGACGGCTACAAGTTCACCGGCTGGCTGTTGGATGGGGAACCCTTCGATTTCTCCACGCCCATCACAGGGGACATCACTCTTGTCGCTGGATGGGAGGAAAGCGAGGAACCTGCGCCGGTCCTCCACGCTGTCACCTTCGATGACGGCACCGGCAGCACGGTCACGGTGAACGTGCAGGACGGCGAAACCGTGCAGGAACCTGCTGCACCATCACGTGAAGGCTATGAGTTCACTGGCTGGCTCCTTGACGGGGAACCGTATGATTTCTCCACACCCGTCACCGGGGACATCACCCTCGTGGCCGGATGGGAACAGGCCGAGGAGCCGGACCCCGTGACCACGTTCACGGTGTCGTTCCGCACCAACGGCGGCACCACGGTGGAACAGCAGACCATCACAGAGGGCGGCACGGCGGCGAAACCCGCCGACCCCACCCGTGAAGGCTACGAGTTCACCGGCTGGCTGCTGGACGGCCAACCCTATGATTTCTCCACGCCCGTCACGGGAAACATCACCCTTGACGCCGCATGGAGGCAGATCGCATCCCTTGACGAACTGGCGGGCGTGACCGTTACAGTGGACGGAACCCCGGTGGAGGGCTTCGACCCGACCGGCGACGGCGAATACCGGATCGGGGAGGGCGCGAAGGTCGAACTGACCGGCGTACCCGAAGGCTGGACTGTGATCCGTCAGGAAACGGACAACGGGTTCACATTCACCCTGACCAACGGCGCACGCACCGTCGTCTACACCTTCACCACCGCAACACAGGAAGAGCCTGACACACCCGACAAGCCGGATGAGGAGACCCCTGCGACCCCCGATCCCGGCGACAACGGAACCGACGGCGACGGTACCGGGGAATCCGACGGCGAACCCGTAGTGGATGATGCCAGTGAAATGGCGGACACCGGCAGCGCCGCACTGGGCGCGATCCTCGCCGCTATGGCCGGTGCCTTCCTGCACGTCCGCAGGCGCAGGAACGTCGGGAAGAGCGGGGACACGTCCATGGGGACCGCCCGCGAGGAGTAGAATAAGTAACGGTGGAGGATGACATCATTCTCCCCGGCTTGATAAACCTCCACATAGGAAAGGGGACAGAACAACATTCTGTTCCCTTTCCTTTTGACAGACAAGGCAAAGGAACATCCTGAGCAGAAATTGACCGAAGGATGATTGGGCAATGAAAAGCGAAAAGCCGGTGAGGATCGTGAAGGTCCTCACCGGCTTTCTCTGCTGAGGAAGGGAAAGGGCGCTGGGAATAGGAGAAGCCTGCGCCCATGGTGACATATTATCCCCAACACCAGACGGAAGTCTATTCTGATTTCGCAGTGAAGATCAGGTCCATGCTCTTGTCCTTGTCCAGCGTGAGCTTCATGCCTCCCGACACCGACGCGGTTTCCAGCTTGTAGGTCGTCGTCGCGCCGTCGATGGTGAGATCGCCGATGTACTGGGGGTTGTTGCTGGAATTGAAACGGGAGAATTGATCCACGGTGACCGCATATTTCCCGGAGTGATCGGACGCGCCCCATTCTCCATCGTTCGGGCCTTGGTGGAAGACGTAGTACTTCTGATCGTAGACGCCTTTGACGAAATCGGCCTTGCCGTCCTTGAAGGAGATCGTCTCAGCCTGCTTGCAGGAGCTGACTGAGGCAACCTCCTTCTTCCAGTCGGCGGATTCCAGATAGTCCATGACGGTGTTCGGCAGGTTGTCCGTGAACTCCCGTGTGGCGGCCTGTGCCTCCTCCTTGCTGGGGTAGAAGCGGGTGCCCAGCTTCTCCTCGCCCGCATACTGGTATCCGTCGCTGCCCTCGATGGGAGTCAGGGTGATGATCTCGCCGTGGGACTCGTTCAGGGTGATGCCGCCGTTCTCGGCCTGCGACCATGTGCCCGAATACCAGTTGTCGTCCTCCGTCATCTTCCATGTATCGCCATCGAAGCTGATGGAGCTTTCGTCGCCGTCGATGGCGGAGACGCTGTAATAGGTGTGGCCGCTGAGGGCCGGGCCGCCGCATCCGGTCAGGATTCCCGTCAGGCCCGCCACGGCAACGAACACCGCAAACCCGCGCTTGGTACTTCGATTATCTGTCATGATCGTGTCCTTTCCATGAGGGTCAGGCTGTACAGCCTCGCCCACAATTATACGGAACAGCGGACGGGCCGGACGGCTTGGAATCCATTGAAAAGGACATCATAATGTGGTAAAATAGAAAAATAGCAGAATATATTTTGAAGTGCACCGCACAGGAAGGCGATGATTATGAGATATGAGCCGGGGGTGTATGACCCCAATATGCGCGTTCCCGTTCCCACCGCATTCGACCGGATCGTGTGGATCATAGTCGGATACTGGTTCAACCTTTTCGGCCCGCTGCTCGTCTGGCTGCGCTGGCGGAAGAAGAACAGCTTCATCGGCAAGATGGCCGTCAGGTGGGCATTCCTCGGCACCGCGCTCAACATCATCACCATTGTGGTGTATCACATGTTGTTCTGACGGTGCCGGTTATCGTTGACGCTCCATCCTGCCATATCCTTGGGGGAAGAGCGTATAGGGAGGTGGAAGAGTATGGATACATCCGGAATCCTGCGGCCTGAACAACTGCCGTTCAAGGTTCCGCCCGATCTTGAATATGCCATCAATGAACTTCTCGCGGCATGGGAACGTGACGAAAAGCTGAATCTGGACTGCTACCTTGACGAGGTGCAGGCTGCGGCGAGAAGCGTCAGCGAGGAGAATGATGCGTGGGTCAGGCGCTATTATGTTCAGTATGGATGGAGGAAGAAGAACGATTGACTTCCTTCCACTTTTATAGCTCCTCCACTCTTGATAGGAATACTGAAATGTAGTAAAATAGCAATAGAATGATGTAGGCGAATTATTTCCAACCTAGGAAAGGGGATGTATAGATGAATCAAGTGAAGGATCGCTCTTGGAGCTTTACCATTGTGTTCGACGCGGATAAGGCCGCACGTCATGGATATGATCTGGACACCCTCTACGATTATGTGGGACGAAATGTGGAACCCTTGGGCAATGTCCGTATCGGGCAAGGCTCGTGGCAGGCCAAAGGTGAAGGCGATGAGGTGATGGCGCAGTGCGTGGCATTATCCAGACTCGCACGAATGAAGTGGGTGACCGAGAACGTGAAGAGCTGGACGGCCTACGAGGATGACGAGCCGGAAGGACACGACTATCTGCAAGTGCTGCGCGAGGTCTCTCCCCATCTTCTTCCGGCCTGAAGGAGGTTCGTAAGTGGCGCGAAGCAGGAAGGCGTTCCATTTCGATCTGGATGATAATGCCTTGAAGGAGCACTACGATGCGAAGAAAGGCGGAGAGAACGCTTGGAAGAGCGCATGGTCGGACATTAAAAGTTTTATGGAAAGCCATGGTTTCAAACATTCTCAGTATTCCGGGTATGAATCCGTCGAACCGATGACATACGACAAAGCCTATGAGATCGTAGAAAGCCTCAATGAGACATATCCGTGGTTTCGCATTTGCGCGCAGGCCGCCACTCTTACGGAAGTCGGACGGCGGCATGATGTCCTTGAATATCTGGATCGTGTCGAGGAACCAACGGAGGAACCCGCTATTCAGGAATTGGATTCGCCTCTTTCTTCCGAACATTCCGCAAGGACTTCCCTCAAGGACGAGGCGCTATCCATGAGAGAGGCATCCAAGGCGCTGCGTGAGGATGGCGGGTATGAGCCGCCCCATAAGGAAAACCCGCAGCGATGATATGTGCACGAAGGCCCCGTGGGGAAGAATCCCTCCGGGGCCTTTCATTTTTCGTCAGTCCGTTTCGCCGTTCTCATCTTCATAGGGCTGCATCACAAGCAGGGCGATGTATTCGGATACGGACATGTCCAGTTCCTTCGCCTGCCTTTGCAGATTCCTCTTGACCTCGGCATCGACGCGGATGGTCACACGGACTTGCCTCTCTTCGTCCGCCGCACCTTCCGTTTCCCCGGCGTCGGTGTCGGATACATAGTAGTAATCAAAGATGCGCTTGGCACGCAGTGAGGGGTGCATACGAACTGGCCGCGCATCATCTTTCGGATATAAGTCCTGTTCCTCCCACTGGTTGCGGGTCTTGAATCCGGTCTCCACTTCCGGAGGGAGCCTGCTCTTCACCGGCAGGCCATCCCATTCGCTGAGCATGTTCCGTTCGGTGAAGAGCGGAATGGCGGACAGCATCTCCTCCATGTGTTCGTCCGATGCACCGGACAGCCCAAGCAGGGTTTCGACGATCCTATTGTTTTCCTCTTCCATCATCGTTCCTTTCCTTTGGATGGATTCATTGACTATCCGTGCTGTACAACGTCGCCGTGGTGCCGTCGAAGCTGAGGACGAAGCTGTACACGTGGCAGCGGTTGCCGTACTCCATCAGCGCGTTTGGATCGAGTGTGAACTGTTTCCTCCACGCCTCACTCTCCGGCAGCCTGCCCACTTGGATGGGATCGGAACCAGCCGGACAATGTTCGGGCAGCTTGGCCTCCACGGTGCCATCCATGCCGATTTGGAACTCACCGTATTCATCAAGCAGCGGCCTGACGGAATCAATGTTGGTGACCTCCCACTGCATCGAGACCGGCTTCCATGGGAAGAAGACTCGCCAATTCTCTTTCAGGAACCCATAGCCGCAGATGAGGCTCAGCACCGCGAACACCACGGCCGCCGCAGCCCAAATCCCCTGCACAAGACGCGGCGTCCCCGGACACCGTTGCCACACCAGTTTCACAATCCACACAAGACCAGCCGCACCCATCCACAGCGCCATCGGCTTTATCGGGATCACATTCAATTGCGAGGGCAGAGAGACGATGCCCACTGCTTCCAGTGTGATCGCCACCATCACGCTTAGAACCATGAGAGCGGAGAGCAGCATGGACAGGGTGAACAACACCGTCACCACAACGTCGATCCGTGCAAAAACGGATGACCGCGTTTCACCAGCTTCCTTCCGCTCCGCGATGACTTCAAAATCCGTCACCTCGATCACCCTAGCCAATTCGATCACATCCTTTCCGAGATGTGGATTCCGTTCAACGGCGTGGCCTCCGTCCCGTCCGGCGTCACATACCGATCGTCGTCGGTAACGGTGAGGCAGTCGGTGCAGCAGTGGCGTCCGTCCTCGGTGACGCCCCAATGTTCGTATTGGTCTTGCAGTTCCGCGTTGATGCCGTCCACCGTGTCCCAGCCGACATACTCGCTCTCCCGGTCAGGGATGCGACGATCGCAATAATCGCATTCCAGCGCGTAGCAGGTGATGACCTTCAGACTCATTGCTTGACCTCCATGAGTTTCCCGTTCTCGTCGTACAGGTAGGCACGGCTGTCGAGGATGATGAAGTTGAGATTACGGGTGACTTTGGTTTTTACCATCATGTCGGCGTTCTCGGGAACGGCGGTGCATGTTGTGAAGTCATCCATACCTTCGAGATAATCGTCGGGCAGGGTGCAGTCGAGTTCGGCAAGACCGTACCCATCAGCCACGTACCGGTTGAACTGTGTCTCCGACAGTTCGGTTCTATGGTAGATACCTGTGGGTGTCCCACAGATCAAGGACAGACCGAAAACTGCCAGAGAAAAGGCGAAGAAGATTCTTTTCAGCTTAGATGGTTCACTGCCGAATGATGTGACAAATACGAAGAAGCAAAGTCCGCCCGAGATGAGGGCTGCGACGGCGCAGACCGTCTGAATCATCCCCACCGTCGATGCCTTCTCGATCCACGTGGTCAGGTCTAGTCCGTTCATTCTTACACTCCTATCAATCTAACAACTGTTCCAATAGCGAGGGCAGGGAGATGGTGCCCGTAGCGAATAACGTGATGAAAGCTGTTGTGACGATTATCAGACACCCAAGAAAGGTGAAGAGCGTTTTGCGCTCTTTCCTGCAACTGTCAGCACAGGTATACATAAGTAAGCCTATACCTGCAAACATAGCGAGGGTGCAAAGAACCGCTAGTAGCAATACCATTGTTATTTCTGCTCCTCCGTCCGTTCCGCTGTCTGTTCATCCGATGACAGCTCCGCAGTTTCGGTAGTGCCGGGCAGAAGTCCCATGGCGCTGCCGTCGTGCTTCGGATTCAGCGCATCGATCTGCAAATCGATGAGCGCGGCAAGTCCTTCCAACTTGTGGATTGTTTTCTTGAGCGAGTCCAGCCCGCCGCTCAGTTCGCCGAGCATGTTGGCAAGCTCGGTGTACCGCTGCTTGACCCGATCCATCTCGTTCTTTTTCATTGTGGGTTCCTTTCCCTTGTAGGATCGACTTTCTGATTTTGCTTATCCCATCATCATGGTCCACATGATGTGGCAGAGGATGATGAGGATGAGGAAGAGGGCCGTCCACTTCCCGAAGTTGAACAGGCGGTCCGGGAGTGTGACCATCTTCAGCCGCTCGATGCGTCGTTTGGACTCCTGCGTGAGAGCGTCGATGTACTCGATGTTCTTCTTCGACACCTCATCCAATCGTTTGATGGTCTCCTCCTGCGCCTGCTCCTGCGCAGCGGTGACGCCGTTCAACGCGGCCTGCTGCGCCTGACTGGTGATGTCATGGAGGCTGCTGCGGATGGCCTCGATCTCCTTCAGCGCGGCGGCGACCGCCTTGGTGGTCTGCCTCAGTTCGATGGTCAGGTTCTTCTGCTTTCTCGCCACCTGCTCCATTGACCGGGCCGCCGCCAGCAGATCACTGTTCCCGTTACCTTCCTCCGCCAGTTGCTTCCCGGCTTCACGGGATTGCTGGGCTTCGGCATCGAGCGTGACGTTCCCGCCAGTTTTCGCTTCGGCCTCCACTTGCTCAAAATCCTTCGCCATCGCGGCATTCTCCTTTCTCCGCGTACACTATCATTGTATCATACTATCAATCTATCCATGGTGGGCGTGTCACCGTTCCTGCTTCCTGTCATGCGTCTCGTGTGGGATGGAACGTCCCGCACTCGTTGTAGCCGACGTTGTTTCACCATGCTTCTCCTGCCTGCGGGTATAGGGCACATCGGAGGCCAGCTTCACGCGCAGTTCGTCCGCCCCGCGCCAGTAGGCGAGGATGGTGCGCCGCACCTCCGGATCACCGGCGATCTCCTCGGGCGGACGGTGCAGTTTGAGCTTCGGAAACTTCGAGAGCGTGGTGCCCTCCATGCTCTGCGCCTGACGGCGGTACGCCAGATAGGCGTCCCTGATGCCGGACAGATACTCGGCTCGAACCGTTTCGGTGCGGTCTGCGCCGTTCGCGCTGCCGCCCGCAGCGTTGTTCCGGAACGCACGTTCCAATCCCTCCGGGTTCAGCGAAGCGTCCAGCTTCGTCACCGAGAACGAATAACGGGCGTTGTCCGTATCGGTGACATACATCCGCCCCCTGCGGAACTGGGTGTCCACTCCCCAGCCCTCCAACAGTTCCCGGTACTCCACAAGGTTCGTTGCACGCTGTGCCGCGATCCGGCACAGCTCCCGCAAATTCGTCTTATACGAACGGACACCGCGCGACTCGATCTCCTTCTCGATCTTCGACGGCTGCTTCGCGTGGACCTTCGAGTTCTGCACGCCCTCCTCCACCTGCTGCAATCCCCACTCCTTGTCCATGGTGCGGACACGGTTGGCCCGGTTACGTTTCGCCTGCGCACCGGTGCCCTCGGCAAGACGTTTCCCCGTCACGATGTTGGAGCGGTTGATGACCATGTGGATCGCGTACCGGTAGGTGTGGTCTTCCTTGCAGTGCTCCTTGTGCAGGGCGAACACGATCTGCTGATTCGGGTAATACCGGCTGGCGTATTCCTTGGCGAACCTCATGCAGTCCTCGGGCTTGAGCCTGCCGCCGTTTACATCGCACTCATCGGGAAGGAACGCCAACACCTGATGATAGAGGATCGTGTTCTTCGCCTCGATGATCTTGCCGGTCTCCTTGTCCCGACTCTTCCGCGCGGACTTGTTGTGACCGTACCGGTCGCGGGTACGCGACATGAAGGACGCCCACTGTTTCAGATCATGGCATCCGGTCATGTTCTGCTCGTCACGGAGAAGAACTTTTTTATCATTGTTGATGTAGTCGCGCAGATGCTTCTGATGGCTCCTGTCTGTCACACTCTGCTGTTTGATGACCGTCATTCCGCAGCACCACCTTTCAAAAATCAGAGATTGTCTTCATCCTCCGGCGGGTGGATGATGAGGATGCCGCCGCGTTCCGCCTCTCGCTCGAACGCGGCCATGGCGTCCCCGATGCGCAAAATCATGCCGCCGATCTTCTCAATGAGCTGCTTCGCGGCGAGCCGGTTGTACGCATCCCCGCCGTAGGTGTTCAGGAATTTCATGAACTGGTTGAGGTTCGTGCCCTGCTTGGTAAGTTCATAGCACAGGTCGCGCAGCGGTGAGATGTCGATGGTTTGGATCGTCAGTCGGTCAGAATAGACGAGGGCCAGCCGCACCAGATCGGAGACGGACACCCCGGCCTTCGCGGCCCTCTCCTTGAGCACTTCCTTCTCATGCGCGTTCAGACGCAGCTCGAAACGCTTGGTCCTGCTGTCCATTTTCTGTCACGCCCTCCTTTCCGATGGACAAAAGCCAGAAGGGAGCATGACGGTGCCGCCACCGTCGAACCACCCGGAAAAGCGCCGCCGCTTTTCCAAAATGAGGAACCCCGGCTCGGGTTCCGAACCCTTCCGGCAGGCCACTAAGGCCGAACGGAAGCAAGATCGAAGCGAAGTATCAATTGCGGTCATACCGCAATTGTACGTACGCTTCGTACATCTTGCAAGTGAGCAAAGCTGTAGGTTTTGCGAGAGCGCCGAAGGTGCGAATAGAGGGTGCCGCCACCCTCCATTCGTGCCTTTGGCGCGGCCGTCTGTCCGGGGTGCCGCCGCCCCGGACAGACTCATTTCACAGAGCCATAATAAAGTCATTGAACAAAGACCACATAGGTCAGATTTCTTCAACGGCACCGCACATCATCGTGCAAAGCAGAATACGAAAACGATGGGGCCGGATGCTTCGGCATCCGGCCTCCGATTCCGGCGTCAACCCACAGTGAGGATGCCGCATGGAATCAGAATCACAGCCGTGATGAGTAGAGGGATGAAGTCATGATGGTCGTCCATGAACATGGAGGCGATGAGAAACAGCATGGCGATGATGCCGGTGATGGGGAGAACCCAGTCCATATCCGTCACTCCTCCGATTCCAGAAGGTGGATAAGTTCTTCCATGATTCCCGTCACGTCCTCAAGGGAGGAGGTGCGGATGCTCCGGTGCCCACAGCATTCGCATTCGCGGGAGCCTTCACAGGTGAGCGCGTCGCAGCAGTCCCAGATACCGGCGGTGGCCGGGTCTATCTGATCCCCCACGTCGTCGGTCATGGGCGTCAGTTCGGGATGCTGCGCCAGCATCCGTTCGGCGGCCTGATCGTAACGGGAGCGTTCGCCCTCCGTCACCGCCTTCAGATCGAGCAGACAATCCCGCATCGCGGGGAGTACGGTGCGCAGCCTTTCCAGAAGCCGCGTGCGTCGCGGGCTTTCGATGCCGGAGGAAAATTCATCATTGAATGTTTCGCAAAGCTGAATCTCGTCAAGACGCTCCCGCAGTTTTTCCGGATCATTGCCGCACGGGGACGTGCTTGAATGTATGGTTACGCCCATTCCACACACTCCATTCGTATCAGAAGATCGTATTGCAGAACCAGACCAGAAACAGGCACCATGCCGCAAGCACCAACAGGCACCAGACAGCCAGCACCGCGAAACCAGCCCATACCGTGTGGGTTTTTATGCACAGCCTTACGCATGGGCCGATCATCCAGCCGACGGCCATGGGGACACCGAACAGGGTTCCGATGATTGCGACAAGCAGGAACACGGTCATCCCCGTGCCGGATCACCTTACATCATCATGGGGAAGCAGTGTGGAACCAACATGCGGGTACGGTCCCTTGACGATGCTGAGCAGCAATTCACCAGCCGTGCGCCTTCGATGGATGCTCCGGTAATGCATGTCCGAATCTTTCCCGAAGGCCCGGCGCAGACGAGACCAGTCCGACGTGGGAACGAGCACCGCCGTGCAGTCATCGGGGATTCGATGTTCGACGCGGAGCCGTTCGGCCAGATCGGGCACAGTGACCAGATAGTTTTCATCACCCTCGAAGGTCAAACCATGTCCGCTCTCGAAATCAGCAATGCAGGATTTTATCTCATAGAACTCGAACGTCCCCAGTTCCAGACTCGACGGTTCCACACGCTGCTCCGGCATGAAAGGCCGGAATGCCACATAGTCCACGCGCCTTTCGGAGGACGTACCCTTGTCGAAGGGGACCTCCCGGCTCCAAACCATGTTCCGTCCTGTGATCCGCTTCTCCACCAATTCGGAAAGACGGCGGGTCACTTCCTTCCGGCTCTTCATCACATCACCGCCTTCCGCGCAGCGTCCAGAAGTCTCTTCGCAATCGCCATCAGGTCGTCGCGCCGGTTACCGGATATGTACGACCAATGATCCTCATCTTCTTCCAAAGCCTTGTCAATTCTGCTCAGATAGCAGTAGCCATCTTCGGTGGTATAGGCGGACACCACTGCGAGTGTTTTAGCCACGGACTCGATCTGCTCCTTGCAGGGTTCGGCCTCGCGCCCGGACTGGTATGCCAGTTGCAGATCGTCCGTGGTGAGGGAAAGGAGTTTCAACGGCCAGTTTTTCCCGTTCCAGTACTGTGTGGGGTAGCAGCGTTCGGCTTCCTGTTTGCTGATGCTCATTGCTCCTCCGTTCCTGCTTTCATGAACACGATCCAATGCGTGCCGGTCTGCTTGGGCTGCTTGTTCCCGAACAGTGGTTTCTCCTCACACAACTTCAGAATCTTGGACAGTGGAATCTGCACCTCGTTCCATTTGAAGATCAGCACCCCGTATGGTTTCAGCACGCGGAAGCATTCACGGAACATGAGGCGCAAATCTGTCTGCCATGTCTCAGGGTCCAGCGCCCCGTACTTCTTCGCCATGTAGGCGTTCTCCCCGACGTGGCGCAGATGGGGAGGATCGAGGACGACCATGCGGAATGTGCCATCGGGGAACGGCAGGTCTCGGTAGTCCATCTCCATGTCCGGTTTCACATCGAACCGGCGTCCGTCGCACAGTTCCCAGCTCTCGTCGCGGATGTCCCCGAACAGGACGCGGGTATCATGCTTGTCGAACCAGAACATGCGCCCGGATGACGCCGGGTCCAGCACCGGCTGGTAAGCGTTCACGCTCATTGCGTTCTCCTTTTCCTGTCGCTCCGGTAGTCGCGGCAGACAGCGATCTGCCATGGGCCGATCACGAACTTGCGGAAACCCGGAGCGGCGGCGAACACCTCCGCCAGCTCGCGGGCGTTCCGCTCATGGTTCACGTTCCTGTTCGCGCCGATCTCGTCATGGAACACGTACCTGCGCGTGAACCGGTCGTGGACCTTCCGGTTCAGCAGGCGCATCAGCGCCGACATCGCGCGAAGCAGCAGGCGGGTGACGCCGAACAGGATCAGCACGGCGAACGGTGTGGCGACGCCGAGCCAGAACCCGGCGTCCATCATCCCAGTTCCCCGCGCAGGAGACGGGTGACGAGCGCGGTGACACTCTCGCCGGTCTGCACCCTGTGCAGGTTCGCCTTGTAATGAAGGTCAGCCGGAATGCGGATGTTGATGACCCTCAGATCATCGCTGTCCGCGCGAGGCGTCTGGATGTCCTGCTGCTCCCGCTTCGCCTTGTTCGCGGACGCCATGAATGCGTTAGTCATTGTGCTTCTCCTTTTCAGCCAGAATGTCATCTGCCAACAATTCAAACGCGGGGACCGCATGGCTGCGCGGCGCGTACTCCGCCACCGACTTGCCCTCCGCAGCGGCCTGCGCCAACGCGACCGCGCGGGGAATCTTCGCCATCACCGGAATGTCCTCGCCGCCAAGATACTCCACAAGGTCACGATCCAAACGGCCAAACGCATAGAAGCAGTTCAGGATGATGAAGGTCTTCGCCTGCGTCTTCGACGCGGCGGCGATCTCCAACGTGCGCATGGTCGGCTCCACATCACGGGTGCTGGGCAGCATGGGCACAAGGATCATGTCCGCCGCACGGCACCAGTCATCCATGCCGTTCTTCAGCACGCCAGCCGTGTCCACGATCTGGAAATCGCAGGACTCCGCATAGTCCGGGTCGTCGCACACCTCATGCACGTTGCCGCCCTGCGGATCGGTGGACACGAACGCCACGGTCATGCCGCGCCGCTCGAACGCGAACGCCAGCTCGTCGGCGATGGTCGTCTTGCCGACCCCGCCCTTCTGATTCAGCAACAGAATCGTATACATGATTATCAATGTCCTTTCTTGAATTTCATTTGAAGACGATCGCCCAGTTCGGCGGCCCTGCACATCGCCGCACAGAAGATCAGGACGATGGGGATGAGCAGAGCCACGATGATCGCGGCCACGATACCGCCCACCGCCCAAGCGATGAAGACCAGCAGCGCATACCAGACGACGGTGAACGCGATAAGAAGGATGAAGCTCAGCATAATCCGGTCTGCTCCCACACGTCCTCATCGTAGAAGTCCGAATCGGTGGTAGCAGGGGAGGCCGGTGCCGCCGTCTGCTCCTGCGACATGGCGTTCTCCTCCCGTGGCTTCACGTTCCCGAACTCCAACTGATCCACGATGACACTCAGGGAGGAACGCTGCTCATCGTCCTTCATGTAGGAGGAGTAGTGCAGCCTGCCGTCGATCATCACCTTCGTGCCCTTGGTCATGTACCGGGCAAGATGCTCGGCCCGCTGTCCGAACACCGCGCAGCGGACGAACACGGGCGCGTCCACATACTGTCCGCTCCCCCGATCCTTGCGCTTCTCGTTGACCGCCACCGTGAAACCGAGGACGGCAAGGTTCCCGTTCACGGTGCGCAGCTCCGCATCCCGCGTCAAATATCCGGCGATGCTCACCCTGTTGATGCTCATGATCTGCTCCTGTTCCTTATATATATGGTCACCGGTCTTCCGGCTCCCGAAAATCCCTGTCCCCGTCCATGGGGTGCGAACGCCAGTCGTAACCCTGCGCGTCCAGACTCTGTTCCAACCAGTCATACACATGCCTGCGCTGCCACGCATCCAATTGCCAAGGCGTCACGGCGGTCTCCAACGGAGTGTCCCAGCAGGAGGCGCTGCGGTTGAGCAGGGTGTCCGCATAGTAGCAGGCGAGGAACCGGCCTTCGGGGGCGGGAGGCTGGCGGAAAACCGCTGCATCCATGTCGCGGAACTCCACCATGGGAAGGAACCCGCCGTGAATCCGGCAGTCTTCGAGACTGTATATATAGGAGAGGCCGTCACCGAACCGGTCTCCCATGTGCACGAGGCGCACACGGAGCGCGTCGAGCAGCAGATTGCCCTCCTTCGTCATGCCGACGGTGCGCAGGTTCCCGTCCGCATCCCGCTCCTCGCGGGTGACGGCATCGATCCACGGGGTCGTGCCTTCCTCATGGCACCATTCGATCCGATACCCCATACCCTCCATGGCGGCTGCGAAACCGGACGCATACGAGTAGGCGTCCCGCCCCCGGAAGAAGGGGCGCGCCCTATCGTAGATGCCGAAGGCATCGAACAGGCCGCATTCACCATGACCGACATCCATCGGGCACTCCTTTCGCCTTGCCGTACACCCACCAGTGTAGCAAGCTATTTTGATAGAATAGTGGCTTCTTCATGTTCTGCACACCACATTCACATCTTGCTATCAAGGCAGCAACACAGGAATGTGTGCCTTAATCTCAGCACGCTTCCGTGTGTCGCTCCTGCCAAGGTTGAGAATATTACTGCCGAACATGAAAAGGCCCCGGCGCTGGGTGCCGGGGCCAAGAAAAATTAATTTCAGTGGGGGTCAGCGCACATGGAACCGTGCCTTGAAGTCCCACAGGTCCATTCCGTGATGCTTATGGGATTCCAACCGGTCCACCTTCACACGCAGCCCTTCGGAATGGTACCTTTCACGCAGCGCCTTCCGCGCCGCCGTGGACTCCGACGCGCAGCGGTCCAGCGGATACCGGAACGCCCGGCCCTCACACCGGGCCTCCCACTCACGGTTCCCCACATCGTATTCCACGGTGATCCACGTCACGCTGCCCTCGCCATCCATCACTGCCATCACGTCCTCCTTCCGTAGGGACGGCCCCGGCGTCGGGCTGGGGCCGTTCGGTTGCTGATTCTCACCATTGCGGGTCCTGCGCCGGGTCCGACACGGCATAAAGCGCCCTGTGCAAAGCGCCGTGGGTCCCGAACCTGCGGGCCTGCCGGACGGCCTCAGCGGCCACCACCACCATCCCTCCGATGACGAAGGGCGAGGCGGCAACGGCACTTTCCACCAACGCCGAGATCACTATGGTTCCTATTCCACTCATTTTTGCTCCTTCCTCAATGGGTGCCCGGCCCCGCAGGGCCGGGCGGTCGTCACTTAGCGCTTCTCCTCACGTTCCCTGTTCTTGCATTCCTCACAATCACACGGTTCGGACGCGCTGACCGCCTCCCACAGTTCCCGTTTCGACCACTCATGCTCCGTGTGGACGCACTGAGCCGGACTGTGACCTAGGTCGGGCGTGCCAAGCGCTCCGCTGCACCAACCGGGCTTGTAGTCCACCCAATACCCGTCCTCTCCTTCCGACCAAATCTGCTCGATGCGGTCGGCGTATTTGCTCATGCTCTTCGGCAATTCCAATTCCTTTCCTCGACGGGTGCCTCGGACTACACCCTCAATTCGCACCTCCGGCGTTCTGGCGTTCTCGCCTACATTCCCGAACCTATCGGACTGGCCGTCGTAGATGTACCAGTAGGCTTCCTCCGGGGTAAGCTGGCGGCGTTTCCCGGTCTCGGCGTCGGTGCCGTAGAGCCGTGCATCCGTGTCGTAGACGTACCGGTGGTCATGCGTGCAGGCGACCTCGGCCTTTTCGCACAGATCGCACCAATGATAGATGCCGTCCGAAGCCATGACCGCGACCTTGCCGCCGCAGTAATCGGTCTCGGTGACGCTGACGTTGCCGAGGGTGAGGGTGTCAATGGCCTGTTCCTTAATCATTTCTGCTCCTTGCCGGGGTTGATGGGTGGTGCCCTATCCTTATTGGATACTATCATTGTAGCATGATAGTAAGACACCGGCGGTGGCGTGTCGCGGATACGGAAAAGCCCCCGGCAGACACCGGGGGCCATCATCACAGGTTGCCGTATTGCCGCCGTAGATCACCATTTATTGTCATCGTAAAATTGCACAGAAGCATACACGACCACAAACAGGAAAGCCACGATCCCTGTGGCCTGTTTGGGGTTCTCATCCATCCAGCTCATGAGGGCCTCAATGTGCGGCACGCCCCACGAGAGCATCGCCGCCGTCCCGTAGGCAATCCCGCACACAATCGCAGCGCCGACGAGGACGAAAAGGGCCAAACGCCAAAGGAGGCCCCAAACGGTCAAACCGTCCGGCTTTTTTTCCTCCGTGTCTTTGCTCTTCATCACAGATTCCTTTCTATGTAGTTTACTATCAATGTAGCATTGCGGCGAGACGAGGAGAGCATACTTGTCGGGAGATGGAAAGCCCCGGTATGAAGCCGGGGCCAAAACATCACTTTTCAGCAGCGTCCATATCGTCCGACGCTGATCTGCACGGCGGAGTCCCCGGCGATGCAGGGGAACTCCCCGCCGGGCCAGTCGATCCCGGCCTGACGGAACCAGTCGGCGATGACGGTGGGATCGGCGCAGGCGAACTCGAACAGAAAGCCGTCCGCGTTGGTGAGCGTACTGACTGCGGTGTGATACGCGCTCTCCTTCATGTGCCGGAGCATATCGCACAGGCCGATGATGGCTTTTCTCTGCTCCTGCTCCACGATGATGCTCTTGGTGAAGGTGATGGACGTGGCCCAGCAGCCGGGGGCGATGTGCTCCACGATCCCGGTGATTGCCACCCTGACCAGATAATCCGACATTGCCGTTCTCCTTCGCTGTTCGGAGGCCCGGCCCCGCAGGACCGGGCGGTTGATGATTCAGACTGCCAGCGCCTTCAGGACCTTGTGGCAGTACCAGATGCCATTGCCGTCGTGGGGGTCCTCCTCCACGCAGAGGACATGCTTCTTTTCGAGGGAGGTGAGCAGAGCGCCGAGCTGCCTGCGATCCTTCCACTCGATGTCTTCGACGCGCTCGAAGTTGCAGCCGAAGACCGGCTCACCGGGGTCCTGCTCGAACAATGCCACATCGTTGTTGTACAGCTCGAAGCCGTCCTCGCCCGCCGAGAGATCGAGGATGGTCCGTGCCAGCTTTTTCTCAAGGCCGGTGAGGGTGATGCTGACCGGCTTGCCGTCGAAGTAGAGGGTTTCCATTGCCACGTCCTTTCCTTGTTGGATACTATCATTGTAGCATAATAGCGAGACGGCGGAAGTGGCGTGTCGCAGATACGGAAAGGCCCCCGGACGAACCGGGGGCCTTCATCACATCAACCATATGCAGGAGCACTGCAATTCCATGATACCACGCTGCGGGCCGATCCGCATGGCCCATGGGATCAGGCCAGCAGCATCCAGAGAGACAGGAGCATCGCCGCCACCGCATCCACGATGGCCCCGATCGTGAAATAGAGAAACGCGAGATACACCGTGGCCTTCATGATAATCCAGCTCCGCCTCCGCCAGCCAGCGTGCCTCCACTCGTCCGCGCCGGACATGATGAATTTGCCGTTCCAGACGAACCTGAACCGTTTTATCAGACTCCACTGCTTCCAGCCGCTACCGTCGGCAGCCTTGGCGTTGTCCTCGGGGATGTCTTCCTCCGGGGCGGTATCCCCGATCACGTTCTTGTCCGTCATCTTGGTTTCTTTCCTTATCGATCTATGGAATGCTATCATGATAGCAAGATGTAATGACATTTTACTTTATTCGTATCCCAGAATCAGATACGCCACAAGGGATACGCCGAGGACCAGATACATCGCCACCGGCGGTATCGAGGAGATCATGGTCAGAATCCTGTATTGACTGGCGGCGAGGCCCTTCGTGGCGTCGAACAGGCTACGGTCTATCCGCCCCCGGAGGGATTGAAGCGCATCCCTGATCCTACTTTCAAATTTCCGCAGTCGGTCCATCGTTTCCGCTCCTTTCCCGTTTACTATCATTCTATCATAACAGGAAGATGGGAATGTGGGGAGGTAGCTATGTGTGTCCGCAGGCATGACCGACTGCCTGACCACCCCTGCCGTTCACACCACGGAAGATCGGCCCCGATTCAGTCCCGAGGGAAAGCAGACCGGAGCGCGAAGCGCGGAGGGCTTTCCCGTCGGGTTTGCTCCACGCAACCCGGCCTCGACGCGAACCCGTTGCTCCGGTCGATACTATTGAACTATTCTGCTTTCTTCGCGGATTGCTGTATTACTGTTTTCCCACATTGATTGCGTCCCGGAACTCCATGGTGAGGCCGCGCCGTTCCTTGGCACGCTGGGCCACGGCCCGCGCCCATGCGGCGGACTGCTCGGAGCCGGTGCAGTCCCGATCACGCCGGGGCACCTCCACGACCTCGCCACCGTTCTCCACGAGTCTCTGCACCTCGGCGTCGAACTTCCTTTTGAGGTCCAGCATGTCCTTGGCGATCTGCGGTGGCGGGGTGCGGCTGCCCTCCCAGCGCTTCACGCTCTGCACCGTCACGCCCCACCGGATTGCCAGCCATTTCAGGGTCAGACCCATGCTCTCCCGCAGGGCCTTGTTCTCAGCAGGGGTCATCCATGCTCCTTTCCGTAATCGCAAAGAATGTGCCGTCCCCATTTTACCGTCACCGGTATCCAAAGGACACCGCTGTTTGACGGTGCCTGTGCATGGCTTGTGACAAAATGGGTACCGATATACCGTTACACGAAAGGACATGCCCATGAAGCCAACGAAGATGAAATCCAGCGGTGAATTGGAAGAGTACATCGCCGAACTGAAGGAACAGCTCAAACAGGCCAAGCTCGACAAGAGGGAGGCTTTGGCGCGGGAGCAGAAGCAGGCCCGCGAATGGCGCACCGACCTCGCACATGCGCTGGGCGAAACCGTGCTCACGGTGACCGGCTGCGACTGGACCCGGCTCGACCCCGAAGCGCTGCGGGAATGGCTGGTGGATCACGCCGGGGAGATGCAGACCCTGCTCGTCGGCCCGGAGCGCACCCCCGAGGAGGCCCACGACGCGCTGATCGCCTTCCGTCGCGGACAGGCCGCGGAGGCGAAGCAGGAGACGCAGCAGGCGGAGGTTGACGCCCCGCAGGAGGATGCGCCCGCCGCCGGGCCGACGGAGGCGGAGGTTTCCGCCACGAATGATGGCGGTTCGGACATCCCCACCACGGATTCCGTGACGGCTGACGGCAATGACAATGAGACTCAGGACACGCCGTGGTCCCCGCAGGGGGAGTCATGGCAGCCCCAGCAGGGGTGGAACTGAGCTTGAATACGAGGGGGACGAAGCCCACCGGCGCGAAGGCATCGGTGGGCTTCGATCCTTTTTGAGTTGGTAACCCAATCCAAAAGAAAGGACGCCTCCATCATACAACGGTTTATCCCGTGATTCACCGGCCTTTGGCAGGAGGCACGGCATCCGGCGTGTCGTTTTCGGGGCCTTGCCATCCACCCCATATAGTATGATAGCAAAATAGCAATGCAGGATTCTGTTGTGATGGCAGGAAAGGAGCGGACCATGAAGGACGAGGAGTACTGCGTCCGGTTCCCGTTGGACTTCTTCGACGACGCCCGCGTGAAGGTCATCGAGGCCATGCCCTCGGGTGACACGATCATCTGCCTGTGGATACGCTTCCTCTTTCTCCGCGTCCGGGCGATGGACATGGATGCGGATGGGGGCTACCTCCTCCGCTGCGAGGACGGCAGGACGCTCACCGAGGAGGAGCTGTGCCGGATCACCCACAACCCACCGCAGGCCACACATTATGCACTGTCGGTGCTGGACAGGTTCGGCGTGGTCCCTTCGGAGACGGAGGGGGCGGCGCGATGAAGCTCACATGGGTGAAATTCCATCTCGATTTCTTCGATGACCCCCGTGTGAAGGTCATCGAGACCATGCCGGAGTCCAACACCATGATCGCCATTTGGTTCAAGCTGGTCGCCCTTGTGGGCGGGCAGAACACCGGCGGCAGGTTCGTGCTGCGCACGGGACGCAAGGAGTCCGAGATGCCGTTGAACGAGGAGATCATCGCGGGCATCGTGAACGAATCCCTCACCACCGTGCGCCTCGCCCTGCACACCTACGAACGGCTCGGCATGATCGAGGCGGTGGATGGCGTCTACGTAATATCGGACTGGGATCGGATCGTGGACGAAGAGCGTCTGCGCAGGCTTGAGGCCCGCAGGGAGGCCAAGCGGCTGGAAG
>ENA-ORSL01001138-ORSL01001138.1-human-gut-metagenome-genome-assembly--contig:-NODE-1138-length-23567-cov-5.314265_pt1 | contig 23567 bp, 19 predicted proteins | sample MGYA00242190_ERZ509157 | MGnify/ENA primary metagenome ERZ509157 (study PRJEB26280, sample SAMEA2338664) | human gut metagenome | biome: human gut; feature: human-associated habitat; material: faeces...
AGTCCCGCTGGACGGCGTTGATGGTGGGGTTCTTGTTGGCGTTCTCCTGCTTGACCTCCTCGTTGTTACACTCGATGAGGCTGAGGATGCGGTCGTCGGTGGTGTTCGACTGGCGGACCAGTGTGCGCGTGTAACGATAAGTGATATAGCGCTTGGCGACCTCAAATGCGCCGTGCGCCATGATCTGATCCTCCACGAGGTCCTGAATCTCCTCGACCGACAGGCTGCGGTTCATCTCCTCGCAGCGGATGGCGACGCTCTCGGCAATGCGGTTGATCTGAAGCGGCGTCATGCGGGCGTACTCCTCCACGACGTCGTTGGCTTTTTGGATGGCAAGGCGAATTTTTTCGATGTCGAAAACCGCCTCTGCACCGTTGCGCTTGATAATTTTCATGTTTTTTCCTCCGATATTCAGTCGTAAACGGGCGGGAAAATTCACCTCCCGATTGGTTCAGCTCCCTTATTATACTATATATTGTGGTAAATGCAAGCCCCAAACCACAAAATCTGCAATTTTTTTGTTTTTCGAGGAAAATGAAGATTTTCGCGGCGGGGACTTTCTTTTCCGCGCAAAATAGACTATAATATTCAAGAAACAAGCGAAAAAAACGGAACGCAGCCCGCTCGGTCGCGTCCGATACTATATGATCTTCGATTTTGATGAAGCTTTTCATCGGTATGATATGAGGAAACGAATGAAACGAATCGCAAGCATACAGGATTTTTCCTGCCTCGGCAAATGCTCGCAGACCGTCGCGCTGCCCGTCCTGTCGGCAATGGGGCTGGAATGTGCGGCGCTGCCCACGGCGCTGCTGTCGGCGCACACCGCCTTTGACGGCTTTGTCAGCTACGACCTCACGCCGCAGCTTTCGCAGCTTACGGCGCATTGGCGGCAGCTCGAGCTGCAATTTGACGCGATCTATACAGGCTATCTCGGCGCGGCGGAGCAGATCGAGGCAATGCTGCGCTTTTTCGACGTTTTTCCCGCGCCGCTGCATTTCGTCGATCCGGTCATGGGCGATCACGGGCGGCTCTACGCGGGCTTTGACGACGGTTTTCCGAAGCAGCTTCGCCGCCTTTGCAGCCGTGCGGACGTGCTGACGCCCAACGTGACCGAGGCGTGCCTCCTGACGGAGACGGAATATCGCGCCCTCCATTCGCAGGACTATCTGCGCACGCTGCTAAAGGAGCTGCTGGCGCTCGGCGCAAAGAACGCCGTCGTTACCGGCATCCGCCTCGACGAGCGGACGACAGGCGTTGCCGCGATGCAGCAGGACGGGGCGCTTTGGCTGCATACAACGGAGTATCTGCCGTCGGTGTTCCACGGCGCGGGGGATCTCTTTGCCGCAGTCGCCGTCGGTGCGCTGACGCTCGGGCAGTCCCTGACGGAGGCGCTGACGCTGGCGGCGGAGCACACGGCGCTGACCCTCCGCGTGACCCTTGCAGACCCCGACCGCCGCTGGTACGGCGTGAATTTTGAATCGACGCTTCCCGAACTCATGCGACGGCTTTCCCGCCCGACGCAAACGGAGGATGAAATATGAAACGTAGTCTGAATCACCGCTCCTCGGAGAAAAAGCAGCTTTGGCTGTCCTTCCTGCTGCCCTTTGCGATTGCCTGTATCGCCTTTGCCGTGGCGGGACTGTACCCCGTCGGCGACAAGCAGATCATGGCAAGCGACGGCTGGCACCAATATTACCCCTTCCTCGTCTCCTTCCGCGAAAAGCTGCGCAGCGGCGGCTCGCTGCAATACACCTGGGACGTCGGCATGGGTAACACCTATCTTTCCCTGTTTGCCTATTACCTCTCCTCGCCGCTGTACCTCCTGTCGGCATTGGTGCCGCTGAAATTCCTGCGGGAGTTCTACGCGCTGGCAACTGTTCTGAAGCTCTCGCTTGCCGGACTGTTCTTCACGCACTTCCTGCGTATCGCCTTCCGTAAGATCGACTGGACCGCGCCGTTTTTCGCGCTGACCTATGCGCTGTGCGCCTGGGCGTGCGGCTACTATTGGAATATCATTTGGCTTGACACCTTCGCGCTGCTGCCGCTGCTGATCGCGGGCATGGTCAGCCTCCTGCGCGACGGAAAATTCCGCCTGTATACGATCTCGCTGGCACTGAGCCTGTGGTGCAGCTATTATATTGCGTATTTTTGCTGCATTTTTGTTCTCCTGTGCTTCATCGGCTACTGCATCATCCGCCCGAACGGGTTCGGCGGCTTCGTGCGGCGGCTCGTGCGTATCGGCATCTGTACGCTCGTCGGCATTGCGATTGCCGCGGTGCTGCTCGTGCCGACGCTGCTTGCCATGCAGGGGACGTATTCCTCGACCGGCAAAATGCCCGCGCTGTTGGCGCTCAACATGGCAAACGGCGCCTCCGGCAGGGTCGCCGAGGGGCAGAGCACTTGGAACCTTTTGACAAGCCAAACGCTGCCGGGACTGCTTACCGCGTCGCAAAAGGTGCTCGCAAACCTTCTGCCCGCCGTGACCGTAACCTCGATGGAGGGAATGCCGAACGTATTCTGCGGCTTTGCAACGGTGCTCCTCGCGGTCTGCTACTGCTGCAACGGCAGAATTCGCCTGCGGGAGAAGATTTACAGCTTGGCGCTGCTGCTGCTGTTCCTGCTGAGCTATATTTTCCGAATTTTGGACTATATCTGGCACGGCTTCCACTTTCCGAATATGCTGCCGTATCGGTTCAGCTTCCTGTCGTGCTTCGTGCTGATCTGCATGGCGTACCGCGTCTATACGCAGCTCTACGGGCAGAAAAAATGGACGCTGGCGATTGTTGCGCTCGTTGCGGGCGGGCTGCTCGTCAACGGCTGGTTCACGCTTGAAGCGCCGCTCCGTCCGGTTGTGATCGGCGGTATCGTTCTGCTCGGCTTCGCGGTCTGCGTGCTGCTGGCGTCCCCCGCACGTTCACGGATGCGGCTGGCGGGCGGGCTGCTCTGTGCAATACTGCTGTGTGAAATGACGCTCTCCTTCGGGCTGGGCGTCAACAAGGTCGGCGTCTCCTCGCGCTCGGGCTATCCGCAGAGCAATGCGGACGTGCAGCAGCTTTTGACCTACGCACGAGAGAACGATTCGGAGCTGTTTTGGCGCACGGAGGTGACGCAGACCCAAACGCTCAACGACGGCGCGCTCAACGGCTATCACGGCGTATCGGTCTTTAATTCCTCGACGAACGTCAACTTTAACCGCTTCAACGGCTCGCTGGGGCTGGCGTCGTGGCCCGGCAGCAACCGCTATGCTTACTATGAGGGAACGCCCTTTGCCAATATGATGCTGGGTATCAAATACCTGCTGGACCGCAGCGGAAACTACCTCGACACGAGCTATCACGAGCTTGTGCTGCGCTCGGGTGAGGTCAACCTGCTGCGCAACCGCTCGTATATCTCCCTCGGCTTTATGACCGACCGTGCGCTGGCGGACTTTGTTGCCGAGAACGGCAGCACAAAGCCGCTGCAGGAGCAGGCGGAGCTGTTCGCGCTGGCAACCGGCTTGACCGAGCCGCTGTATACCTTCCTCGGCGCGACGAATCTGAGCGCTCCGGAGGGCTGCACGCTGAACGCAGAGGGCAGTGAGCTTGACCTCTACCGCTACTCGACGGCGAACGGCGACGAGGAGAAGAACGAATTTCAAGTGAATTATGAGATTCCCGACGACGGCGTGTACGCCTTCAGCCTCTACCGTCCCGAGACAAAGACCCGCAAGGTCAAGGTCTACCGCAACGACGAGCTGCTGGAAACGCTGGATATTTCGGCGCGGACGGCGTTCTGCCTCGGCGATCTCAAGAGCGGCGAGGCGATCTCGCTGCGCTTTGAGGTCGGATCTGGAAAGGGCACGACCTTCCGACTGGAATTTGCGAAGCAGAATGATGAGGTCTTTGACGCGGGCGTGGAACTGCTGCGTGACGAGCCGCTGGTGCTGACCTCGTTCAGCGACACCCGTATCCGCGGCACGGTCGCCGTCAAGCAGGACGGTCTGCTCTATACCTCCGTTCCCTACGAGCGGGGCTGGACGGCGTATGTTGACGGAAAGCCCGTCGAGATTGCCGCGACCTACGACCCCAAGTCGGAGGACGTAAAGCTGACCGACGCTGTGATCGCCCTGCCGCTGACGGCAGGAATGCACGATATTGAGCTTCGCTTTACCGCGCCGGGGCTGAAAACGGGTGCGATGATCTCCGTCGGCGGACTGCTGGCGCTGGCGCTGCTGCTCCTGCTGCGGAGGAAGCGCGGTTTTACCCTGCTGCCCGACCCGCCCGCGTCGGAGGAAAAGCCCGATGGCGACGGCGAGGAGTTTATCCTTGAAGAGCATCTTGAAGCGCTCGGGCTGTTTGACCCCGAGGTCGATTACGAGGCAAACGCGCCGGAGGAGCTGCCCGATCTGAGCGAGTATCTGAAGGGGACGGACTGGGAGGAACCGAAGCAAGCCCCCGAAGCCCCGCCCGTCGAAGCCGAAGCACCCGAGGATGAGGATGCGTCGGAAGCCGTCGATGTTCCGACAGCGGAAGCGCCGACCGAGGGAGCGCCGTCGGAGGAAAACACAGCGGAAGCACCGTCGGAGGAAGAACCGCCCGAGGAAAATCCGCAAAATGATCCCCCCGCACAATAACCGAACCCCATAAAGCGATTGCCCGCCCTCTTTGAGGGCGGGTCAGACTGTCAAAACAGTCCCAAGCCTGTCATTGCGAGACCCTGAAAGGGTCGTGGCAATCTCGCGGAATTATTCTGAAATCCCGAAATGTTTCGGCGAATTCGAAACATTTTGCATGAGATTCCCACGTCGGGCTTCGCCCTCCTCGGAATGACAGCAGCGTTCTTTGACGAGCTATGCCCGCTCTCTTTGAGGGCGGGTTTTCTCTTGTTTTTCCTCACTCACCCGAAAAAATAACCCCCTGTGGGGCTTACGGCGGCGGATTTTTTCGATTATAATGCGTTTGATTGATCGATCAACGCAGATCCGCTGCGCAAAAAACGGAGGAACACAATGAAAAAACTGCAAAAACGAAACCGCGCTGCAATCGTTATCCTGCTCGCCGCGGTCGTCGTGACAGGGCTTGTCTGCCTGTTCGTCGGCTCGTCGGGCATGACGCTGCGCGAGTGTATCGCCGCGCTGCTCGGAAAAGGCACGCCGACGCAGGAACGCATTATTCGGAGCATCCGTCTGCCGCGCGTGCTGGCGGCGATCATTGCCGGCGCGGGGCTGTCCGTCTCCGGTCTGATGATGCAGACGAATCTGAACAACTCCATGGCGTCGCCCTCGACGCTGGGTGTCTCAGGCGCGGCGGTATTCGGCGCGAACCTGTCCATCATCGCCTTCGCAGGCGGCTTCCTTTCCACAGGCAACAACGTGGCAAATTACGCCGTCGGTGCAAATCCCTACGCAACGTCGCTGATGGCATTCATTTTCTCCGCGCTGTCCATCCTGCTGATCTTGGGGCTGTGCCGAGTCCGCGCCTTCTCACCGAATGTCGTGGTGCTGGCAGGACTTGCCGTCGGCGCCGTTTGGTCCGCAGCAACGACAATTTTGCAGTTCTACGCGACCGACGTCGGCATTTCCGCCGCCGTGATCTGGAATTTCGGCGACCTCGGCAGAGCGACCTACAAAACCGACCTCATCATGCTGGCGGTCGTTGCGGCGGGGCTTGTGACCTTCCGCCTGCTGGCATGGCGCTACAACGTCCTGCTCAGCGGCGACGCCACGGCAAAGACGATGGGCGTGAATGTCGAGCTGCTGCGCTTCGTGTCGCTGCTTGCCGCCTCGCTCATCACGGCGGTTTGCGTGTCCTACCTCGGCGTGATCGGCTTTGTGGGCATCATTTGCCCCCACATCACGAAAAAGCTGCTCGGGCAGGACCACCGCTATGCCATCCCCGTTTCGGCACTGAGCGGCAGTCTCCTGCTGCTGCTGGCAGACACGCTTTCGCGCAGTCTCGGCAGCGGCTCTGCCCTCCCCGTCGGCGCGATCACGTCGCTGCTCGGCGCACCGTTCTTTGTCGCCGTCATTTTTTCCAAAAAGGAGGGCGAACGATGCTGAGCATTGAGGGGCTTCAATTTCAATATTCCAAGCGGGGCGCTCCCGTGCTGAACGGCATCGATCTGACGCTCAGGCGCGGCGAGGTCGGTATCCTGCTGGGCAAAAACGGCTCGGGCAAGACCACGCTGTTCAAAACCATCCTCGGCATTGAGATGCCGACGGCAGGCACTGTCCGCTTCGACGGCGAGGACCTGCTGCGTCTTCCCCGTCGCGAACGCGCCCGCCGCATTGCCTACGTCCCGCAGCACATCCATTTCGGTTCGCTGACGGTCTTTGATTCCATTCTCATGGGGCGCATTTCCTACTTCGGGCTGCGTGCGGGCAAGGAGGACTATGAGACGGTCGAGACACTGCTGGAGGATATGAAGCTGACGCCGCTTGCCTACCGCAATGCGGAAAATCTCTCCGGCGGTGAAAAGCAAAAGATCGCCGTCGCCCGCGCCATGGCGCAGGAGCCGCAGCTTCTGGTCTTTGACGAGCCGACCGGCAATCTCGACATGGCAAACGAGGAGCTGATTATTGAGGAGGCGAAGCAGCTTGCCCGCCGAAAAAACATCGCTATTCTCAGCTCGCTGCACGATCTGAACCAAGCGCTTTGGTTCGGTGACCGCTTTTTCTTCCTGCGCGACGGCATAATTAAATTTGCCGGCGCGGAGGACATCGTTACCCCCGAGGTGATCCGTGATACCTTTGACATCAACGCACGGATCGTCACGTTGGAGGGCAAAAAAATCATTTTGGGAGGAAAACACTATGGCTGCTAACGTAAAAAAAATTCTGTCGCTGCTGCTTGCGGCGGCGCTGCTGCTGTCGCTCTGCGCCTGCACCGCGACTGTTGATACCACGACCGAGGAGGCGACCGACGCCCCGACGGAAGCGCCGACCGAGATCGCGACCGATCCGGTGACCGAGCCGTCAGCCGAGGTCACGCTGACCGACATGATCGGCAGAGAGCTGACCCTCTCCCCCGCGACCTATCGGCGCGTCGTCTGCATCGGCGCGGGCGCACTGCGGATGTACAGCTATATCGGCGACGTCGATCTGCTGTGCGGCGTGGAGGACATTGACAACGATACCCTCGCCGAGCGCCCGAAGATGTTTGACGCGGTTGCCCGCCCCTATGTTCTCGCGTACGGCGACACCTTCCGTACCCTGCCCTCCTGCGGCGTGGGCGGTCCGAATGCACAGGCAGCGGAAGCCGAAAAAATTCTTGTCTGCGAGCCGGACATCGTGATTTCCGAGTATGAGGACGTCGAAAAGGCGGATGCCCTGCAGGAGCAGCTCGGCGTGCCCGTCGTGACGCTCCGTACCGGTCCGAACGGCGTATTTGACGATGCCTTTGCTCAGTCCATGGAGCTGCTGGGTAAGGTGTTCGGAAAGGAGGAGCGCGCACAGTCGCTGCTTTCCTTCCTGAACGGCGAGATCGCCGCCCTGACCGAACGCACCGCGAGCATTTCCGACGAGGAAAAGCCCGCCGTCTATATCTGCGGCTTAGGCAACTGGGGCACGACGAACCACCTCATGACCGCGCAGAACTACGCCGCCTTCAACCTTGCCAACGTCCGCAACGTCGTGACCGACCTCGGCAAGGACGGAATTCAGGCGATTGAAGCGGAAAAATTCGCCGCTCTCGGCGAGGAGACCGACATCATGATCCTCGACGCGGCTGCCGTCAAGAACATTGCGCCGCTGTATCAGGAGGACCCGACGATGTTCGACACCTGTAAGGCTTGGCAGAACGGTGAGGTCTATCTTGAGATGGCATATAACGCATACTACACAAACTACGAGATCGCGCTCATCAACGCATGGTTCATTGCGAAAGCGGTCTATCCGGAGCAATTCACCGACATCGACATGACCGAGAAAACCAACGAGATTACGCAGGAATTCCTCGGGCAGCCGCTTGCCGAAGCCATCTTCGCCTGCCCCTCGAGCTTCGGCGGCTATCAAAAGATCGACACCGCGACCTTCTTCAATTAAGGAGCAAGCCATGCTTCAAAAGGACGACATTATTGCTTTTTTCGATCGCTGTGCCCCGACTTGGGACGACGGCTTGGTCCATGACGACGCGATCATCAACACGATCCTTGACAACGCCGACATCGGCGCAGGCTGTCGGGTGCTGGACGTGGCGTGCGGAACAGGCGTTCTGATCCCCGACTATCTGGCGCGGGGCGTCGCCTCCGTCACTGCCATTGACATTTCGCCCGAGATGGCGCGGCTTGCTGCCGAAAAATTCCCGCAGAAGAACGTGACGGTGCTCTGCGGCGACGTGGAAACGACGCAGTTTCCCGCCCCGTTTGACCGCATCGTGGTCTACAATGCCTTCCCGCACTTTCCCGACCCCGCACGTCTGATCGGCATACTGGCGGGGCTGCTGACCGAGGGCGGACGACTGACCGTTGCGCACGGAATGAGCCGCGAGTCCATCGACCGCCACCATTCCGGCTCGGCGAAGAAGGTGTCCTGCGGGCTGATGCACGAGGACGCGCTGGAGGCACTGTTCGCACCACATCTTGATGTGACGGTAAAAATTTCCGACGCAAGGATGTATCAGCTCGTCGGCGTGAAGCGGTAATGCTCTGTTCCCGTATACAAAACCCGCCCCTCCGAAGCTCGGAGAGGCGGATAAAGCCGAAAAAGCGCCAAATTTGTCATTGCGAGGGTGCTTGCACCCGTGGCAATCTTGCAGGATTGTTTCGGAATTTCGACAAATTTCGGCGAATTAGAAACATTTCGCATGAGATTCCCACGTCGCTTCGCTCCTCGGAATGACATACTGAGGGTCCTTTGACGCACTAACCCGCCCCTCCGAAGCTCGGAGAGGCGGGTTATTTGAAATCCTTATATTTCCTTCACATGATTCAGCGTTTTGCCGTTGAGCCACGCCAGCAGCTCGACGGGACTTCCCGGGGTATTGACGGTCATAAAGCTCGTTCTGCCCGGGACCAGCTCGGTCGCCTCGTCGCTCTCCGCCCACGTCACACGCTGCAAAATCTGCTCGCGGCAGTCCGCAAGTCCCTCGGGCGGGATCTGCAAATACTGCAAAAGGATCGTCGCGTGGAAATTGTCGCTCGTCCACCGCCCGAAATTCGTCGTCGGGGATTTCCACAGCCACTTGCAGCGCTCGCCGCCCGCAGCAGTCGATTGCAGCTTGAGGTAGCCGTTATAAATATCCTGCACGCAGCGCATCAGCCACACAACATGGTAGCCCGCGCGCTGGAAAAAGCTGCAAACATCAAAAAAGCTGCGCTCCATCAGCAGCCCGTCCTGCAGCATCATAACAAACTGATTGATGCACACGAAGGCGACCACCGTCTCGCCTCCGAACGTGATCGGCACGTCGCGGCACTCCGGCGGCACCAGTGCCTTCCACTGTGCCATCCATTCTTCGGGGGTACACATCGGTAGCGGCGTCTTCTTTTTTTGAAACGGAAAGCGCATCGTTCTGCCCTCGATTCTTCTGTTATACTCCTTTTCTTCGGACGTCGATACGGTACTCGATCCGTCCTGCGGTCTGCCCCTCGATCGCGATGCCGTATGCCACGCAGGCGCTGCCGCCGCCGTCATCGAAGTGCATCCGGATTTTTTCCGCACGGACGGCGATCATCAGTGCGCCGAAGCCCATGTCGTACAGGGAGCGGTCCTCCTGTCCCGCCTCGAAGATCATGCGGGAGCTGACCGCCCCGCGCCGCTCCAGCTCGACCCGCTGCGGGGTCATGCGGAAGGTCGTGGTCGTGCCGGAAAGCCCCGTCAGCTCCGACTCCTCATACGCCAGCTCAACGGTCTCGCCGTCCCGACGCATGGTTCCCTCCGTGACGAGCTTGGTCGTCTCCGGCTCCTCGTCGCGGAACTGCTGGCGGCTGAGGATGGTCAGCAGTACCTCCGTCGGCTTTGTCATCGCTCGGTCGCCAGCTCGATCAAATCATCGAGCAGCTCGGAATACGGAATGCCGCTCGCCTCGAACAGCTTGGGGTACATCGAGATCGAGGTGAAGCCCGGAATGGTATTGATCTCATTAAAGACGATCTCATTGCCTTCATAGGTAACAAAGAAATCCACGCGGGACAGCCCTTGGCAGCCCATCGCCTCAAAAACGCGGATGGCGGTATCGCGCACGCGCTCCGACGTCTCCTCGTCAAGCCGCGCGGGGATGTGCAGGCGGGCGCAGTCGGAAATGTATTTCGCGTCATAGTCGTAAAACTCCGTTCCGGCGTCGATCTCGCCGCAGACGGAGGCAGCCGGCGCGTCATTGCCGAGCACGGCAACCTCGACCTCGCGCCCGTTGATGAACTCCTCAACGAGAATTTTCCTGTCGAAATTCGCCGCGTTCTCCAGCGCACGCTGCAATGCCTCGCGGTTCTTCGCCTTTGCCACGCCGACGGACGAGCCGGTTCCGGCGGGCTTGACGAACATCGGGTAGGCAAACGCCTCCTCCAGTCGTTCCAGCAGGCGCTCGGTATTGCCCTTCAGCTCGTCGGCGGTGACAAGCCGCCACGCCGCCTGACGGATCCCTGCGCGGTCGGCAACGAGCTTGGTCAGCGTCTTATCCATGCAGGTCGCGCTCGCGGCAACGTTCGGACCGACATAGGCTATGCCCGAAAGCTGCAGCAGCCCCTGCACCGAGCCGTCCTCACCGTTTTCGCCGTGCAGAACGGGGAACACCACGTCGATGCGCTCGCGCACGACGCAGTCGCCCTCAAAATTCAGCAAGCCCTGTCCCCGCACCGGCGAGAGCGCGACCCGACGGTTCTCCTCGCAGTGCTGCCACTTGCCGTTGGGCAGGTCGCTGTAGTCCGCGCCGCCGTATAGGATCCATTCTCCCGTTTTGGTGATACCGACGGGGAAAATATTATATTTCTCCTTGTCCAGATGGTTCAGCACCGACTCTGCCGAGCGGAGCGACACCTCGTGCTCCGGCGACATCCCGCCGAACAGCACGCAAACGCTGAGTTTTTTCACACTAAATTCCTCCGAACCGACGGCTTTGCGTCCCCTCGCGGTGCAAGCCATAGTTATCATTGTATATTATATGAAAATATTCCCGCAAAAACAAGCCCAATACTGATTCTTGATTAAAATATTTCATCAAGAATCCCATGTGCTATGCACACTCGCATCGTGCAAGGGCACGATGCGCCGTCTCATGCAGAATCTGACGCGCCTTTGGAGCTATAAAAAGCTTTTCAAGCTTTTTAACAGATTATAGTATAACGCGTCGGTATAAAGGTTTTATCATAAGTGTTGGGGTCAGGCAATGTGCCTGACTCCAACTTCTATTATGAGTTTCGGTGAAATATTTTGCTTGCGCAAAAAATGAAATAAGTGCTGTTGCGCTTGTGAAATTTTCCGCTCTTGCGGAAAGTGAAATGAAATAAATCCATCGTGCCCGCAGACATTTCACATGGCGGAGCCATATTTCACACGCGGAGCGTATTTCACAAATCTCAATCGGGATTTATTTCGTTGAAAAAGCCGTCCTTTTAGGACGGTTTTTTCCGGAGCGGGTGACGAGGCTCGACTCGCTTCCGATTTCCGCGGAAGCGGGCTCCCGCGGAAACCTCAGACCTCGGATTTGAAAATGCGCTCCGCGCATAGGCGGTGGAGGCAGCGAGTTTGACGGCAGTCTCTATTCCAAACAAAAAGAAGCCGTCCCGACGGACGACTTCTTTTTATTTGGAGCGGGTGACGAGGCTCGAACTCGCTACCTCCACCTTGGCAAGGTGGCGCTCTACCGGATGAGCTACACCCGCATTTGCAGGTGTTATTATAGCGGTCCGCGCTCCGTTTGTCAAGAGAAAACTCAAAAAAATTTCAAAACAGAGAAAACGGAAAGGCTGTCAGGGGGCTTCGGTCGGTCCGACGGTCGGCTCCTCCGTCGGCGGCTCCGTGGGCGGCGTTTCGGTCGGCGGGGCGGTTTCCTGCGTCGGCTCCTCAGGCGGTATTGCCGTCGTCTCCTCCTGCGGCGCTGCCTCGGCGGGGTAGGCGGCGACCTCCCACGCATAGCCCGCGTCTTTTGCCTCATCGGGCGTGAGCAGGTGCAGCTCCGTTTCCTCAAGCAGGACGCTGCGCATCAGGTCCACATGGTACCATCCGTCGCGCAGCTTCAGAAGATTCCAAAAATGGCTTTCCCCGTCCAGCGTGCCGGACACCAGCAGACACTCTACGTCCGCTGCGGTACACTCTGCGCGGAATACGGCGGCAAAGGACAGACTGTGGGCGATCCCCTCACACAGCAGGTCGTAGGCGGGCATTGACGGCGCTGCTTCGCCGACGGTGTAGTCAAACCGCGTCGTCAAAAAGCGGAAGAGGAGCGCCGCCTTGTCGCGGTCCGTCTCGCCGGAGCTGACGTAGGACGACGCGGAGGAGAGGATCGTTTTGACCGAGTTGAGCTTGAGCTGCAGCTCGTCGCGGGTATCGGGATAGGAAAAATGCAGCTCCAAAATTCGCGTCGCGCCGTCGTTTGGATAGATGTCGGCGGAAAGCTCCGGAATCGCAACGACCTGCTCCGGATGCTCCAGGCAGTAGTCGCGGACATATTGCGCGAAATCCGTCTCGGTATAATTTCGGATGCGGAGGGTCAGCGCAGTGTCGTAGGCGGTCAGCGCCTGCTGGATTTTCGCCTTTGCGCCGGTAATGCCGTTGACGGTCACGATCGAGGAGATCTCAGCCGCAGACCGACGAAAGACCAGCGACAGGGAAATGCTGCCCACGCGTCCGCTGCCGGAAAGCTCGGCGTCGGCGTAGTCCACGGCGTATGCGCCGATGGGGTCCTCCTGCGTCGCATAGTCAAGAATTTCCGACAGATCGGCGGAAAGGTCGCCGTCGTAGTGCTCCACGGTGATAACGCCGCGCTCTGTCCAGTTGCGGATGAAGGAGAGGACCGTACCGCGCAGCTCGTTGCGGTTGGAGACGGTCGGGATTTCCTCCTCCGTCGGCTCGGCGGTGGGAAGCGGCTGCTCGACGTGCGACTCCTCGACATAATAGGTGTCGTCGCTCCAGCCGGAGCAGGCGGAGAGTGCCAACAGCAGTGCCGCAGCCAGTGCCGCTGTAAAGATACGTTTCATGCAGCCGATCTCCTTTCCGAGATTATTATAGCGGCGGTTACAGCTCGTTGCGGTCGTAGCGCTTGAAGCCGTCGCCCAGCACCTGGTGCGCGTCCTGCAAAATGATGAACGCCTTGGGGTCGATCGTCATGACCAGCTCCTTGAGCTGTGCGAGCTGCTTGCGCTTGACGGCGCTGAGCAGGACGTACTTGTTGCTGCGCATATAATAGCCCTGTCCTTGCAGCAGCGTCACACCGCGGTCGAGCTGCTCGTCGATGGCGACGGCGATCTCCTCGTACTTGTCGGAGATGATGAGGGCGACCTTGGCGTAGTCCAGCCCGTAGACCACCTTGTCCAGCACGACGGAGGACAAAAACAGCGTGAACGCGGAATAAAGCGTGTTATTGAACTCGCCGTAGACGATACCCGTGGCGACGGCGGTGCAGAGGTCCATCGCCAGCAGGAGCTTGCCGATCGGGAAATTGCGGAATTTCAGCTTCAGGAGCCGCGCCACGATGTCCACGCCGCCGGTGGAGGCGCCGCCGATGAACACGATGCCCAGCCCCGCGCCGATCATCACGCCGCCGAACAGACAGGCAATCAGCGGCTCGACCTTCGGAATGGGCAGCCGCGTGAACAGATCAAAGCAGACCGAGGTGACCACCATGCCCAGCATGGAGCCGAAGAAGAAATACTTGCCGATCTGACGGTAGCCGAAGAAAAACAGCGGGATATTGATGACCGCGCTCAGAATACCGACCGTCAGCCACTTGCTCTGCGTGGCGTAGACGATCAGCATGGCGATGCCGGAGACACCGCCGCAGTTGATACCCGCGGGCTCTAAAAACAGGTCGAAGCCCAGCGCGAAGATCGCACTGCCGACAACAACAAGAAGCAGATTTCGAAGCAGCTCTGATTTTTTGCTTTTCATGGCGTTACAGCTCCATCGTAATTTGTTTTTCCTCTGCGTCCTCCTCCTTGAGCAGTGCGCCGACTGCGGGAAGGGTTCGGGTACGGTAGCGTGCGGCGTTGACGATGCCGCTCTTTTCCAACAGCGCCGCCTTATGCAGCGTTGCCTTGCGCTTGAGCGTCAGTACGGCGACGCCCTGCGTGGAACGCGTGGTCTTGGCGGCGATCTGTGCCGTCGAGAAGATGAGTGCGCGTCCCTCGGTCGAGTAGAGCACGAGCTGCGTGTCCTCGCGGAGCAGGAAGGCGGCGACCAGCGGGCTTTTGTCGCAGTAGGCGCCGGTGAGCTTGCGGCGGTTGGATTTGGTTTGATAAGCGGAAAGCTCCACCTTGGCGACCTTGCCGTTTTCATAGACGAACAGCATATTGCCGCTGTAGTCGGCGGGGAAGCAGACCTGCGCCACGTTCTCGCCCTCGTCAAAGCCGAGCTTCGCGGGCAGGAAGTCGCCGAGGACGGATGCCTTGCTGTCCTCAAAGTCGCTGCACCGCGCCTTGTAGACTTGATAGCGGTCGGTAAACACCAAAAGCTCGGCGGCGTTGGAGGTTTCCAGCGAGAAACGAAGTCCGTCGCCCTCCTTGAATTTCTGCTCGCCCGACATACGGAGCGATTGCGGTGTGATCTTCTTAAAATAACCCTTGTTGGAGACAAAGACGGTCACGGGGTAGTCGGACACCGTCTCCTCCTCGTCGGGCAGGGCGTTCTGCGCGTCGTAAACGATGCCCGTTTTGCGGTCGGCGCCGTATTTTTCGGCGATGGCATCCAGCTCCTGCACGATGAGCGCGCGGAGCTTTCGCTCGCTTTTCAGCGTATCCTCCAGCGCGGCGATCTCCTGTGCCAGTGCATCGACCTCCTGCGTGCGCTTGAGGATGTATTCCTTGTTGATGTTGCGCAGCCTGATCTCGGCGACAAATTCCGCCTGAAGCTTGTCGATGCCGAAGCCGATCATCAGGTTCGGCACGACCTCGGCGTCGGACTCCGTCTCGCGGATGATGCGGATCGCCTTGTCGATGTCCAGCAGGATGCGCTTGAGACCCTTGAGCAGATGGAGCTTGTCCGCCTTTTTCTGCTTCTGGAAATACAGGCGGCGGCGAACACATTCGGTGCGCCACGCCGTCCATTCCTCGATGATCTCCCGCACGCCGAGCACCCGCGGCATTCCCGCGATGAGGATGTTGAAGTTGCAGCCGAAGGAATCCATCAGCGGCGTGGAGCGCATCAGCTTCTGCATCAGCTTTTCCGGATCGACGCCGCGCTTGAGGTCGATGGTGAGCTTCAGACCGGAGAGGTCGGTTTCGTCGCGCATATCGGAGATCTCACGGATCTTGCCCGCCTTTATCAGCTCGGAAACCTTGTCGATGACCGCTTCGCTCGTGGTGGTGTAGGGGATCTCGTAGATTTCGATGAGGTTGCCCTCTTTGCTGTAGCGCCAGCGGGCGCGGAGCTTGACACTGCCGCGTCCCGTGCGGTAGATCTCCTCCATTTCTGCCGCGTTATAGAGAATTTCACCGCCCGTGGAAAAGTCCGGCGCGGGCAGATACTCCATCAGGTCGCAGTCGGGATTCTTGATCCATGCAGCCGTCGCCTTGCAGACCTCGCGGAGATTGAACGAGCAGATGTTGCTCGCCATGCCGACGGCGATACCCATATTCGCCGAGACGAGAACGTTCGGGAATGCCGTGGGCAGGAGCGTCGGCTCGGGCATGGTGTTGTCGTAGTTATCCACAAAATCGACCGTCTCGCTGTCGATCTCGCGGAAAATCTCATTGCAGATCGGCTCGAGCTTTGCCTCCGTATAACGCGACGCCGCATACGCCATGTCGCGGGAGTAGACCTTGCCGAAGTTGCCCTTGGAGTCCACGAACGGCACGAGCAGCGACTCGTTGCCCCGCGACAGACGCACCATTGTTTCGTAAATTGCCGCGTCGCCGTGCGGATTCAGGCGCATGGTCTGCCCGACGATGTTCGCGGATTTCGTCCGCCCGCCGTTCAGCAGCCCCATCTTGTACATCGTGTACAGGAGCTTGCGGTGCGAGGGCTTGAAGCCGTCGATCTCCGGAATGGCACGCGACACGATGACGCTCATCGCGTAGGGCATATAGTTTACCGTCAGGGTGTCGGTGATCGGCTGCTCGAGCACCTCCGCCCGCAGTCCCATCACGCGATCGCTCTCGGAATTTTTTTGAATTGTCGGTTCCTTCTTCTTTCTTGCCATAAAACGCTCCATTATTGTTTCAGTGAACAGTGAATGGTGAACAGTGAATAGTGAATAATATTCCCTAACATCAACATTCTACTTATTTTCACGATGGTCTATTCTTTGTTGAAACTGGTGTTCTTTTGCGGTATTCAGAGAAGCGGTCAGCAAACGCAGCACGGAGTTGCAAAGGGGTGGGAGCGAAGAGAAGCGTTCCGAAAAATTGTCCGTTTCTTTCAAAACGGTCAGCCAATATTCGGTTTCCGAGGCTTCCTTTAGTGCAATTTGGAGTTTGTTGATGAAATCTGCCCGACTGCTGGCATAGTTTGCCTCATGGACATTGGCGCCGACGCTTGTACCGCTGCGCAGCAGCTGTTTGGACATGATATACTCATGCTTTTCGTCCATCAGCCACTTGCAGTATCTGACGGCTTCAATCGCCAGCGCGATCGACAATTCCGATAGCTTATTTTTAACCATAGCAGTACCTCAATGGTGAATATTATTCACTGTTCACCATTCACTATTCACTAAATCAAGAAATGTCCGCAAGGTCGAGATATTGGCTTCCGTTTTCCGCAATATAATCCTTCCGACCCTGCAAATTGTCGCCGAGCAGGAGGTCGAAGTAGAGGGCGGTTTTTTCCGCGTCCTCCGGCATGACCTTAATCAGGCGGCGGGTGGCGGGGTTCATGGTCGTCAGCGCCATCATTTCGGGGTCGTTCTCGCCCAAGCCCTTGGAGCGGGAAACGGTGCATTTCTGCCCCTCGATCGTGCGCAGAATGTCCGCCTTCTCCGCCTCACTGTAGGCAAACCAGGTATGCTCCCGCGTGTTGATCTCGAACAGGGGCGTTTCCGCGATATAGACGCAGCCCTCGCGGATGAGCGTCGGCACGAGGCGGTAGAGCATGGTGAGGATCAGGGTGCGGATCTGATAGCCGTCGTAGTCGGCATCGGTGCAGATGACGATTTTGTTCCAGCGGAGGTTCGTCAGGTCAAACTCCGCAATGTCCTTAACGCGCTTGTCGTGGACCTCGACCCCGCAGCCCATGACCCGCAGAAGGTCGGTGATGATCTCGCTCTTAAAAATTCTGCCGTAATCCGCCTTGAGACAGTTGAGGATTTTGCCGCGGACGGGCATGATGCCCTGAAACTCCGCATCACGGGACAGCTTGACCGAGCCCATGGCGCTGTCGCCCTCGACGATATACAGCTCGCGCTTTTCCGCGTCGCGGCTGCGGCAATCGACGAACTTCTGCACGCGGTTGGAAATGTCCAGATTGCCGCTGAGCTTCTTTTTGACGGTGATGCGGGCGCGCTCCGCCGTTTCGCGGCTGCGCTTGTTGATGAGCACCTGATCGGCGATCTTGTCCGCCTCCGCCTTGTTCTCGATAAAATAGACCTGCAGGCGGCTGCGGAAGAACTCCGTCATTGCCTCTTGAATGAATTTATTGTTGATGGATTTTTTCGTCTGATTCTCGTAGGAGGTCTGTGTGGAGAAGCAGTTGGTCACCAGCACGAGGCAGTCCGCGACGTCCTGGAACGTGATCTTCGATTCGTTTTTCGTGTATTTTCCCGTCTGCTTGAGGTAATTGTCGATGGCGTAGACAAAGCCGTTCCGCGCCGCCTTGTCCGGAGCGCCGCCGTGCTCGAGCCATGAGGAGTTGTGGTAGTATTCCAATCGGCTCAGGTCGCGGGAGAAGCAGACCGCCGCCGTGATCTTCACCTTGTACTCCGGCTTGTCCTCGCGGTCGCGACCCTTGCGCTCCGCCTCCCAATACTGCGGCATAGTGAAGGAATTGCCATCGGTCAGCTCGTTAATATAGTCCAAAATGCCCTTTTCGTAGCAGAACTCGGTGGTTTCAAACTTGCTGCCCACCTGATTGCGGAAGCGGAAGGTCACACCGGCGTTGACGACCGCCTGTCGCTTGAGCACGTCGAGGTAGTAGTCCGCGGGGATGTTGATGTCGGTAAAGACCTCCAAATCGGGCTTCCAGTGGAACAGGGAGCCGGTCTTTTTGCGGTCGGCAGGCTCCTTATTGAGCTTTCCGACGATATTGCCCTTTTCGAAATGGAGGGTGTATTTGAAGCCGTCGCGGTAGATGCGTGCATCGAAATATTCCGAGGCGTACTGCGTGGCGCAGGAGCCGAGTCCGTTCAGACCGAGGCTGTATTCGTAGTTATCGCCGTCGATGTTGTTGTATTTGCCGCCGGCGTACATCTCGCAGAACACCAGCTCCCAGTTGTAGCGCTGCTCCTTCTCGTTCCAGTCCACGGGGCAGCCGCGCCCGAAGTCCTCGACCTCGATGCTCTTGTCCGCGTAGCGTGTCACGATAATCAGATCGCCGTGCCCCTCGCGCGCCTCGTCGATGGCGTTGGAGAGAATTTCAAAAACGGCGTGCTCGCAGCCGGTCAGATCGTCCGAGCCGAAAATAACGGCGGGGCGCTTTCGGACGCGGTCGGCGCCCTTGAGACTGCTGATGCTCTCGTTTCCGTAGGTTTGCTTCTTTGCCATAGCTCTTCCTCACACATTTTGTGTACAAATTCGCATAATAAACCACTATATATAGATACAGTATATCCCGTTTTCCGAAAAATGTCAATGCGCAAAAAAGGGACGTCAAAGACGTCCCTTTTTCCAGCGTGTCGAAAAACCCTTTTCGGCACGCTGACAGACTGCGAAAAAGTTCGGAAGACAAGCAACTCACACCCGTCGGCGTACATAGGTACGGTAGGGCGTGAGTTGCGCAGTAAGTCAAAATCCTTGCGAAGCAAGCCTGTTTTTGACTATAAAGTTCGGAATTCTCCGTTTTTGCAAATCAAAACGCAGAGAACAAAACCCCATAAATTGTTAACCGATTTTGACGATTACGGACTTTTTTGACAGTCTGAGCGCCGGAAGCGTCCCAATTTGTCGGAAAACGGCGTTACTCTTTCAGCAGCAGCTCGCCCGCCTTGTAGATGTCGCCCGCGCCGACGGTGAGGATAATGTCGCCCTCCTGCGCGACGGAGCGCAGATACTCCGCGACCTCGGGCAGCGTTTCAAAAAACACCGCGCCGGGAATCTCCCGCGCCAGATCGCGCGAAGAAATGCCGATTTTGTTGCTCTCGCGGGCGGCATAGATCTCCGCCAGCACCGCAATGTCCACGCGCTTCAGCTCCGCAACAAAGTCGGAAAACAGCGCCTTGGTGCGCGTGTAGGTGTGCGGCTGGAAGGCGAGGATGATACGGCGGAAGCCCATGGTTTTCACCGCGTCGATCAGCGCGTGCAGCTCGCCGGGATGATGTGCGTAGTCGTCATAGACTGCCGCGCCGTGGTAGCTGCCCTTGCGCTCAAGCCGTCTGCCCGCGCCGGTGAAGGATTCCAGCCCTGCCGAGACCGCCGCGCCGTCCACATTCATCACATAGGCTGCGGCTGCGGCAGCCAGCGCGTTGTAGACGTTATGGCGTCCGTAGACGTTCAGGTGCACATGGCAATACCTCTTGCCGAAGCAGAGCACGTCGAACGAGCGGAAGTCCTCCGAGAGATTCTCGGCGCGGATGTCGTTCTTTTCGCCCAGACCGAAGGAGATATAGTGCAGGTCCTCCAGCGTCTGAACGGTGTTTCGGTCGTCGCCGTTGGCAATGACGTGACCCGTGCGGGGCACCAAGCCGGCGAACTTGCGGAACGAACACTCTACGGCGGCAAGGTCCTTGAAATAGTCCAAATGATCCGCCTCAATATTGCTGATGATTGCGACGGTCGGGTAGAAATTCAGGAAGGAATCGCAGTATTCGCAGCTCTCCATGATGATGGTGTCGCCGTTTCCGACACGGTGACCGGCGTGCAGCAGGGGCAGATAGCCGCCGAGCATGACGGTCGGGTCGCGCTGCGCCTCCATGAAAATATGGGTAATCATGGCGGTTGTTGTGGTCTTGCCGTGCGTGCCGGAGATGCAGATCGCGTTCTTGTACTCCCGCATGATAAGCCCCCATGCCTGCGCGCGCTCAAAGACGGGAATTCCCATTGCGCGGGCGGCGGCGATCTCGGGATTGTCGTTATGGGCGGCGGCGGTGCGGATAATGCAGTCCGCGCCCTTGATATTCTCGGCACTGTGACCGATGTGCACCGTGATCCCCTTGGCGATCAGCTCATCGGTGGAGACGGAGGCGTTCATATCCGAGCCGGTGACGGTCATGCCCATCCCGCGCAGCACCAGCCCCAGCGGACGCATGGAGACGCCGCCGATGCCGATCAGATGGATGTGCTTGCCGGGAACAAGGTAGGTATCCAAAGATTTTCGCGCCACGAAAAGCCCTCCCCTTGAAAAAACGAAATTGCAGGGCATTTGCAGCCCTGCAAAACATTATAATACAATTTCGTCGGTTTTACAAGCGGAAAACGCCTGCGGCAGGAAATTCTCCGGCAGCGTGAAGGTCATTTTCCGCCCGTCGGGGTGGGGAAACGTCAGCCGAAACGCCCAAAGCCCCAACGGACCGTCGGTTTTCGCGCCGTACTTTCGGTCGCCTCGGAGCGGGAAGCCCCGCGAGGCAAACTGGACGCGAATCTGATGCGTCCGACCGGTGTGCAGACGGACAAGCACAAGCCCGCCGTCCGACACGCGGTAGGAAAGCCGCGCGGGGCGGACGCCGTTTCGCTTCCGACGGACGACATAGGTCTTGTTCTTCACGCGGTCGTGATAGAGCAGATCGTTCATTTCACTCTGCGGCGGGGTCGGCGGCGTTTCGCACAGCGCGAAATATTCCTTACAGAAGCCGTCCGTTCCCATTGCGGCGGTCAGTGCGGCTGCTGCCTCCCGCGTCTTGGCGAACACCATCAGCCCCAATGTCTCACGGTCCAGCCGATGGACGGGATAGACTGTCCGCGGCGCGAGAAGGTCCGCCATGGAGCGCTTGCCCGACGCATCTGCCGCCGAGAGAACGCCGCGCGGCTTGACGCACACGACAAGCGCCGCGTCCTCGAACAGGACGACAGCTTCCGCGTCGCTCATTCGCAAAGCAGGGCTTCCGCCGCCGTGCGGAACAGCGCTTCATCCGAGGGCGCGTCCATGCGCTGATCCGTGGCGTAATTTTCGGTGATGAGCGCTAAGGATGCCGCACGCAGCTTCAAAATCGACGACACAACATACAGCGCGCTGGTCTCGCCGTCAACCGCCGCCGTGCCGAGCGCCTGCCAACGCGCCAGCCGCTCTCTGCCGAGGGCGGTAGCGGGCGTTTCAAGGCTGAGACAGTCATGACTGCGGAAAATGCCGTAAGCCGCGCCGCGCCGCATCAGCCGTGACAGCAGCGTCATATCCGGTGCAGCGGGGTAGGAGAGGTCAATATATTCCTGCGTCGCGCCCTCGCTGCGAATTGCGCCGGAGGCGGCCAGCAGCGTTCCGAGCGCCGTCTCGGGCTGTAGGGCGGGGCAGAAGCCGATCTTGATGATCTCCTCTACGCCGAGGTGGTGCAGCTCCTCGACCGCAATCGCCATGGGCATACAGCCGAAGCCGCAGCTCATCACGCTCAGGGGCTTGCCGTACATCGTGCCTGTATAGGTGACATATTCGCGGTATTCGCCGACCTTTTCCGCGCGCTCCATATAGGCGGCGTAATGGGGAATCTGCTGCGGGTTCGGGGTCAGAATCACGCGATTTGCGACCATTGCTTCGTCGATGCCGAGATGGTGCATCGTGCCGTCGTTATGCGTCAGCTTTACGCTTCCGAAGCTCATTTTGCCACCTCCTCAAGAAGCTCTGCCGCGCGAATGGCAACGCGCGAGGCAGTTTTGATCCGCTCCGCCAAGAAATTCGGGTCGGCGTAGGCGCCGTAGACCTCGAGCGCCTCCTGCGTGCTGTCGGCGAACATCGAGCCGAGCGCCACGCAGATCGTCCCCGTCCGCAGCCCCAGCAGATGCCCGTAGGTAAAGAGCATACCGGACTCGTTTTCCACGACCAAAACGTTCGTGTCGATCCATTTCTGCATCCGTTCGCGCAGCCCGGGGTGCGCCGCCTTGGACTCCATGTAAAACGCGTCGTGACTGCGGTACAGACCGACGAGCACGTCCTCGCCCGCCTCCTGTGCCGCCTGCATCAGCGCGGCAACGACGAGCGGGTCGGCAACGGCGGGAAATTCCGGCGGCACGACCTCATAGCTCGCGCCCTCGCCGCGCACACAGCCGGAGGCAATGACCAGCCGCCCGGGCTGCATCCACGGCTGCACGCCGCCGCAGGTGCCGACGCGGATGACCGTCTCCGCACCCGCCGCCTTTAATTCCTCCATCGCCGTGGCAACGCAGGAGCAGCCCATGCCGCTGCTGGTAACGCCGATGGGGGTGCCGTTCGGAGTGTGACCCGTGAAGGTCGCGTAGGTGCCGCGGTGCGCCGTAAACGCGGCGTCGCGGAAAAGCTCGGAAATGATCTTGCTTCGATGGGGGTCGCCCGGCATCAGAACGCAGGGCGCGGACTGCCCGACGGCAAGCCCCGTAGCGGGGCAGCAGCCGTCCGCGCCGAGCACCGTCGGGGTGGGGAAATATTGCTTCATGAAGGTTCTCCTTCCGATGAATTTCTGTCATCAACATTATCATAACGGACGGGCGCGGAAAAAGCAATAGGTGCACTTGGTTGTATTGCTGATTTTTTGAAACGGAAATACGAAAAAATTATGAAAAACACAAAATTTGTTGAATATGCGCATGACAATTCTTGCAAAAATATGGTATAATTATCATGAAAGGGGCGTGAGAACATGTTTCAGATCGGTGAGCAGGTCATTTACGGAACGGAGGGCGTTTGTCGGGTCGAGCGGATCGAAACGCTGCACGTCGGCAAGCAGAGCGGTCGGTACTATGTCCTCAGCCCGATCTATCGAAGAGGCTCGACCGTTTACGTCCCGCTGGATAACGAGCGCCTGACCGCACGGATCAAGCGCATCCTTACGGCAGAGGAGCTGAACGCTCTGCTTGACGCGGCGGCGGACGAGGCGCTGCTTTGGCTCGAGGACGCAAACGAACGCAAGGCGCTGTATACGCAGGTGCTGCTCGACGGCGATCGGCGGAAGCTGCTGCGGCTGATGCGGACGCTGTATCTGCGGCGTGTTGCGCTGGTGCAGCGGGGAAAGCACCTTCGCGCTGCGGACGAGCAGGCGCTGCGGGATGCCGAGCGGACGCTCAACGGCGAGTTTGCGCTGGTGCTGAATATCCCGCGGCATGAGGTTCCGGCGTATCTCCACGCCCGCCTCGGCGCAACGGCATAGACTTTATAGGCAGCAGACTGTCAAAAAAGTCCGGCTTGTCATTGCGAGACCCTGAAAGGGTCGTGGCAATCTCGCAGAATTGTT
>ENA-ORSL01001139-ORSL01001139.1-human-gut-metagenome-genome-assembly--contig:-NODE-1139-length-23562-cov-4.462330_pt1 | contig 23562 bp, 23 predicted proteins | sample MGYA00242190_ERZ509157 | MGnify/ENA primary metagenome ERZ509157 (study PRJEB26280, sample SAMEA2338664) | human gut metagenome | biome: human gut; feature: human-associated habitat; material: faeces...
CTGCAGCTGCAGATACTCCAAATTTGTCTTCAATTGCTTTTACTAAATCAGCTAATTCTAAAACTGTAAGTTTTTCGATTTCAGCTATTAAATTTTCGATTTTTTCCATTTTAAATTTCTCCTTTTCTTTTATTTTATGTTTTAGGCACATAAAAGCCTTTTAATTTTATTTTTATTAAGTACTTTTGTACTTACTTGGGTTACACAATGACACGATTAGCCTTGTGCTGACTCTTTTTGTTCTCTAACTTGATCAAGAACAACTGCAACATTTCTAATGTTAGCAAGCAATACAGTAGCAAGTTGAGTAAGTAACATTTCTTTTGATGGTAATTTAGCAAGTTTGATAACTTCTTTTGCATCAATTACTTTTCCATCCATTATTCCGCCTTTAATTTTATAGAATTCTGTGTTTTTTGCATAATCATATAAAACTTTAGCTGGTGCTACATAATCTTCATAGCTAAATGTAACTGCTGTTGGTCCTTCTAATAATTTAGAAACTTCTTCAACATCTGTTCCTTTTACAGCAAATTTTAATGTTGAGTTCTTTGCAACTAGATATTCAGAATCTGTTTTTCTTAAATCAGCTCTGATTTTTGTAATGTCTTCAACGTTAATTCCTCTGTAATCTGTTAATATAACTAACTTTGATTTACTGAATTTTTCTTTAAGTGCTTCTGCATCACTTTGCTTTTTTGCTAGTACTTTTGCGTTTGGCATTACTACACCTCCTCTTTATAAAAAATCTGACATACCACCGAAGTAATATGCCAGATTAAATCCGCTCATTTTACCTCGGTAGGGTCCTTTACATACTTTTTATTAAGTATAACCTACTGTCTATGGTTATATTATATTTATAACTTTACGCTTTAACTTGGATACCAGGTCCCATTGTGCTAGAAACTGACATACCTTTAATATATTGACCTTTAGCAGCAGCTGGTTTAGCTTTTACTATTGCGTCATATAATGTTGTAAAGTTTTCTACAAGCTTATCTGCTCCGAAAGATAATTTACCAATTGGGCAGTGGATAATATTATTCTTGTCCAATCTGTACTCTATCTTACCTGCTTTGATTTCGCTAACAGCTTTAGCAACATCCATAGTAACTGTTCCTGATTTTGGGTTAGGCATTAAACCTTTTGGTCCTAATACTTTACCTAATCTACCAATAATACCCATCATATCTGGTGTAGCTACGATAACATCATAATCAAACCAGTTTTCTTTTTCGATTTTTGGTATTAAATCTTCAGCTCCTACGAAATCTGCCCCTGCAGCTTCAGCCTCTTTAGCCTTATCACCCTTTGCAAATACTAAAACTCTTTGTGTTTTACCTGTTCCGTGTGGTAATACTATAACACCTCTAACTTGTTGATCAGCGTGTTTTGAATCAACACCTAATCTGAAGTGTGCTTCAACTGTTTCATCAAATTTAGCTTTTGGCATTTTCTCAATTAAATCAAATGCTGATTTAAGATCGTAAGAAACGCCTTTTTCAATAAGCTTTACGCTCTCTTGATATCTTTTTCCTCTTTTCATTTTTTCCTCCTTTGGTACAAACGAGATTGGTTATCTCTCCCATAATTAAAATCTGAATTAGTCTTCTACAACTATTCCCATACTTCTAGCTGTTCCTTTAACCATGCTAGTTGCAGCTTCTAAGCTTGCAGCGTTTAAATCTTGCATTTTTGTTTTAGCAATTTCTTCAGCTGTAGCTGATGTTATTTTAGCTACTTTATCTTTATTAGGTTTTGCAGAACCTTTATCGATTTTTGCAGCTTTTAATAATAAGTCAGCAACTGGTGGTACTTTTGTAATAAAGCTAAAAGATTTGTCTTGATATACTGTAATTACAACTGGTATTGTCATTCCTGGTTGATCTGCAGTTTTATCATTGAATTCTTTTACAAATTGCATGATGTTGATACCACTTGAACCTAAAGCTGGTCCTACTGGTGGTGCTGGAGTTGCCTTTCCTGCTGGTATTTGCAATTTTATAACGTTAGTAACTTTCTTTTCTGCCATTTTTTACACCTCCTAAATTACATTTTCTGTATTTGTGAAAATTCTAGTTCTACTGGGGTTTCCCTACCAAACATAGAAACTAAAACTCTTACTTTCTCTTTTTCCATGCTTATTTCTTCTACTACACCAATGAAGCTTTCTAGAGGTCCAGAAACAACTTTTACTGTATCTCCTACCTCGTAGTCAACATTTACTGGCACTTTTTCGAAGCCCATGCTTCTTATTTCTTCATCTGTAAGTGGAACTGGCTTTCCTCCTGCTCCAACGAATCCTGTAACACCTCTTACATTTCTTACGACATACCAAGATTCTTCTGTTAAAATCATCTTTATTAGAACATATCCTGGAAATACTTTCTTAAGAGTTGTTTTTCTTTTATCGTCTTTTATTTCAATTTGTTCTTCAAGAGGAACTATTACTTCTTGAACAAGATGTTGCATGTTTCGATTTTCTACAGCCTTTTCCAAAGTATCTTTTACTTTATTTTCATAGCCTGAATAGGTATGAACTACATACCACTTTGCTACTTCTGTATTATTTGTATTATCTTGAGGCATGATATTCCTCCTTTATTCATTTTTCAACTACTGAAACTTTTTAAATCAATTACTATTTGAAACTATTCTAAAATTTCGCCACTTGGACTGTCTGTCGTTTCACCACTTACTTCTCCACTTAGAGTTCCATTATTTAACTCTCCGCTTGCATCTCCGCTTACGTTTTGTTCTATTTTTGTATCTCTTCCAAGAATTAAGCCATACCAACGATCACTTAAGAAATTAAAGAAAAGATTTAAAACGATTAGTATTGCTGAAATCAATAAAACAAATGCAATTGTAACAAACGTACTTTTTACAGTTTGTTTACCTGTAGGCCATATTACTTTCTTTAATTCAGCCTTCATATTTTGAAAAAAGCCTCTTTTAACTTTTTTATCATCATTTTGCATATTAATTCACACCTTTGTACTAATTTTATTCTTATTTTGTTTCTTTGTGTTCTGTATGTTTTTTGCAGAATTTACAATACTTTTTCATTTCTATTCTATCTGGATCATTCTTTTTATTCTTTTTTGTATCGTAATTTCTTTGTTTGCATTCTGTACATGCTAAAGTAATTTTATCTCTCATCTTATTCTTCCCCTTCCGCTACATTGTTCGCATATTTGTTCAAAAAAAAAGAACCTTCTGCGGTTTGCTAGCTCATTCTACCACGTCAGTCCTTTTTTGTCAATACCTTTTGCAATATTTGCGTTTGTATTACCTTTTATTGATATATTTTTAATGCATCATCCACCATTCTGTTAACAGAATACATCTTTTCAATTACTTCTCTATTATATCTTCCCATTTCAGGCGTTTTATTTTTTAATAATTTTAGTATATCGCTTTTTAATCTTTCTTTTGTCAAATTTGGCATTCCTCTACAAGTAAAATTCGTGTCAATTGCCATTTGTAAATTCTTTTCATCTAGAATTCCTAAATATCCTTGTCCGTTTGCCGAATTACCTGCTAATATTACAGGAAGTTCTGTCGCCATAGCTTCTAAAGCACATCTACTAACTCCAACAAATATATCTCCTAAGTTTAATAATTCATTTATGTCTGTTCGTGGTCCTTTAACTAATGTAATATTTGAAATGTTCTTTGTTTTTTCCTGTAACTCATCATAATAGTTTCCTCCGCCGACAACTATAAGCTGCACACCGCTATCTGATTCTTTATCTAAATCATCCAAAATTTCAGCTAAAGTAGAAACTACTTCTTTCGTATCTTGATCTATTCTACTTACATGAATTATTTTATCTTTTCCTGGAATTAATTTTACATCTGAAGTAATTGGTATTTCCATTTTTTTATACGTTTCTAAATCAATTCCGTTTACCGTTACAAAAACATTTTTCTCATCTAATCCATAGTCTTGAACAACCTGTTTTTTTATGTCCTCACTAACAGCAAGAGTTTTTTCTCCCCAATTTGTTAACTTTTTCAAAATAAAGTTTAATCTATAGATTCCATGAACTGTCGTAACAAAGTGTGTTTTTGTCTTTTTACACACAATTCCACAGATTGCCCCCGGTATTCTAGCATGAGCATGTACAACGTCTATATTATTATTTTTAATTGTTTTTTCTATAGTTTTTATGGAAGTAATTATATGATTAATCTTTTTATCCTTAAGTGGCGCATATATGTGTTGTATCCCATTTTTTTCAATCTCTGAAACAAGTTTTCCACCAGCAGAAACCACAAAAACATTATTTTTTCTTTTTTTCAATGCTTTTGCAAGTTCTAACACGTGTGTTTCAGCTCCACCCATATTCATTTCCATTGTAACCAGAAGTATGTTCATATCTATATATACCCTCCGTAATAAATCTTTTGTACTACTTTACACTTATCTCTGAAACCTTTCCAGTTGTTTTTGCATACTTAGTTTCGAACTTCTTTTCACTGTCTAGTTTTAATTCTATTGTCTTGTTTGCATAGTATGCATCTGTTTCCACAGTTCCTGGTGTTTCTATTGTTAAAGTCATATCGTATCTATAAGTATTATTAACTAGCTCTGTTTTACCATTTTCCATTATCTCATATGTTTCAGCTGGAACAGTTTCAACATTAGTTATTTTGCCAATATTTACACCTGTTTGTGAATCATAAACAATATCCCCACTTTCGAAGGCTTTAACCGTGAAATCTCTTATACTCTTTACCTCAATTTTATATTCGATAATTTCATTTGAACTTTCCTCTGTTTTGTTGTTAAACTTTCCAAATTTAATAATTGCTCCTAAAACTAGTAAGACTACCACCAATAAAACAAAGAAATCCACTATATTTATTTTGCCAAATATTTTTCCATCTTTAATCATACACTCTCACCTATCTTTCAATTGAAATAATGTAACCTCTTCCAGCATAGCCTTTACCTTTAATATGTGCCTCATTGCCGACTTTTATGTCATACCCATTAACTGTTATTGATTTATCGTTTATAACTGCATCTGCCTCTATTGTTAATGTTATATCAATAGCATTGTCAAGTGGTGTTTCAATAACTTCTTTCTTGGTTCTGTCAACTCCATACCTAGTTGAAGCAGTGCTTTTCTTTTCTTTAATTTTACCTATATTTATATTTTTTAAAGAATCATAAACTGTTGTATCTGCATTTATTGCGTCATATACTTGTGGCATACTCTCAGTTGTTCTTATTTGATAAACAATTTTTTGAGTGTTACTCGTAATAGTTTTACTTCCTTTGTTCATATATGAATATCCAAATATACAAGCAAATAGCACAACTAATATTATAAATATATCTAAAACATTTACCTTTTTAATTTTAGGTTCCTCCTCTACTTTTTCATAGAAACTTTCAATATTTTTAGTGTAAACTTCAACCGTAAATTTTTTTTCAAATATTTCAATAGATTTTTTCTTCATTCGCTCAAAAACATTTTTGTCTGTTAATATTCTTTCAACAGCCTCAGCGGTGTCTCTTGGAGATTTTATTGGAACTATATAGCCATTTTCTCCATTGCTTATTACACCTGGATTACCACCAAAATTTGTTACAACTGCCGGTACTCCGATGCTCATACCTTCTAATAGAGCAAGGCTTGTAGCCTCTGTGCCGTAAGAGCAATTAACCTGAACATCAAATATATTCACAAAGTCCTTTACATTCTTTACAAAGCCTGTGAAGATAACTTTATTTTCAAGCTTTAATTCTTTAACTTTTTGTTTTAAATTGTCTTCTTCACTTCCTGTACCAAGAATTAAAAACTTAGCTTTTAGTTTCTTCTCGTTTAGAAGAATATTGGCAGCTTCAATAAATGTTTCGTGTCCTTTAACTTTTTCAAGTCTAGCAAGTATTCCAACCACATATTCGTCATCTTTTATTCCATACTTTTCTTTTAATGCTTTTCTCTCTTCTTCAGATGTTTCTGGTATCTTTTCAACTCCGTTTAATATTACATCTATTTTTTCTTCACTAACACCACCATCTGTGAGGTTTTCTTTTGCAGCCTCTGCAACGGCAATTATCCTATCAGATAATAATTCATTCGTATTTTTATATATAAATCTTCCAAAACCTTTTTTTATTTTAGGGTTCACTGGAAAAACAGAATGTCTTGTAAAGACGACCTTAGTATCTTTTACAAATTTTGCTGCAAGTCTAGCGGTACTGCTTGCGTGAGTGTGAACTATGTCTGGTTTTTCTTTTCTTAAAACTTTTATAAGTTTAAATAATGATTCAAAATCCCACGACTTATCTTTTAATCCATCTATCTCTACAATCTTCACACCTGTGCTTTTTAGTTCTTCAACAAGTGCACTGCCCTTTGGCAAAATCACGACAATTTCAAACTTTTTCTTATCATAATTTTTGCAAAAATTTATTATACATTTTCCAGCTCCACCAATATTAGTGTCACTAATAACATTTACTACTTTTATCATATATTTTTCCTTTCAAGCATCTATTTTTCATCACTTTTTGAAACTTTTGTAGACACAAGACCAAAAGCTATTATAATCCAAAAAATTAAAACAACTCTATAATTATACCAAGTATGATCAAACATACTTTGAAGCATAAATCCAGAAACACCAGCAATAAGCGACGAAGTTAATATATTCTTTTTCTTGCATATAGCTATTATCGTTTCTTTATAAAAATTGTATAACATTCCTAAAAATACAATTAGTCCAACAATACCAAATTCAACTACCAACTGTAAATACAAGTTGTGTGAATGCGGTGCAGAAATATCGTTATAAGAATATATTGGATATATCGTATTAAAACTTGTTATTCCTAAACCTATGCCTGAAAACCAATAATCTGCAAGCATTGCAAGTGTCCCCATCCATATATACACTCTATATGATGTTGAAGAATCTCCCATATTTCCTATGCTTAAAAACCTATTTATAATCGATTCTGGCAAAACAAATGGTAAAAACAAAAGTGCAACAATTCCAAGCAATATAAATCTTCTATCTATCATTATAGCTAAAAGTCCAATTGCTAGTATTATTCCAAGCCAACAGCCTCTCGAAAAAGTTAAAGCCAAAGCTAACATTGTTACTCCCAAAGAACCTAGCCAAAATAACTTTTTAAATATTCCCTTTTCTGTCCATAAAAGTCCAGCAATTATTGGAATTGCAAGTATTAAATACTCGCCATACACATTTGGATTTTCAAATGTAGAATAAACCCTCATTTTAATATCTTCAAACATCTCTTTGTCTAGCCAAGCCTGTGAATACAAGTCTCCAAACATATATTGATACAAGCCATAAAAAGCCGTAATAACAGCAGCAATTGAAAAAATATACAAAATAAATTTAAACTGTTTTTTATTCTCAATAGTATTTATAACAACGAAATATGAAAGAACAAAAGCTATCATAAGTAATGCAATATTTCTACTTTCTTCGAGAGAAATAGAAGTTACGGCACAAATACCTATAACTAATGCAAACATCAAAACCCAAGCATTTGTTTTAAAATACTTCAACTTAAAGTTTTTATTTATGGCCACCTTTAAAAACAGTGACAACGCTGTGCAAATTAGCAAAAGTAAAGACATCATCGTTGAAACAAATGGCACTGCAAAAACCGTAATTGATAGCCATATCATAGGCTTTGCAAATATGCTATTTTCAAAAACTTTATCTAATTTTATCTTATGTGCTATCTTTTGAATAAAAGAAATAAACTTCATCATAAATTTTGAAAAAATGGTATCGTCGTCTACTTTTTTACTATCTTTTTCTTTCATAAAAAGCCCAATTAAAAAGCTTTCTGAAAAAATCTTATTTATCCAATTTGATATACCTATAAGTAATTTATAAATTAAACTATCTTTTAATATTTTATTCATATTTTCCAAATCTTTCTTTTTAATATAGTCCACGATTATTATATACGGAAATTTACATTTATACAAGTTTTAGTTTAAATAGAAAAAATTTTCATTAACTTCAACTTTAAAACATTGCAAACGTAAATCTTATAAATATCAAAATTTATTTTTTCAACTTTGAAATAACTAAGTTTTTGCCCTCTGCGATTACTTCTGATTTAAGAATCCACATAGCTCCTAAATATACCAAAACTCCTGCAATAACTGAAATTAGTAAAGATATTATTGTGTGTCCAAAATTTATATTTTTAATAAAAAACACACAAACACCCATCACCAAACCAGAAAATAATATTTTAGCAAACTCATTAAATGTATCATTATTCACAATTCCATTCATCTTTTTATTTATTGCATAAATCATAACTATTGCAGTCAATATCGAAGTTATAGATGCTGCCAAAGGCAAACCTAGAAAATCCATACATTTAACTAAGCAAATACTAAGTAACACATTTATCACAATTGAAAATATGCTAATTTTCATCGGAGTTTTAGAATCTTGCATTGCATAAAAAGCTTTATTTAGCACTTCCATAAGGCCATAACCTATCATTCCAATGGCGTAATATAAAAGTGCTCCACCAGTCAAAACAGTTGAAGTAACAGTAAATTCTCCTCTTTCATAAATTACTTTTATAATCTCATTGCTAAGTATGCCAATACCAACAGACATAGGAATTATAAAAAATAGCGAAATCTTTATCGATTTATTTAGCAAAATCGTAATCATATTTTCATTTTTATCAACTGTAAGTTTTGATAATTCAGGGAAAATAATATTAGACAACGTGTATGAAAAAACTCCAACAATAATCAAATACAAATTATATGAATACTCTATTGCCGAAACAGCTTGTCCACCCTGTAAACCAGAAGCAAGCCTTATATTAACTATATTATTTATAGGTTGCACCCACGTGCTTATAAGAATTGGCAAAGCAAGCTTAACAATCTTTTTCAAACCTTCATCTTTAAAATCAATGGTAAATTTATATTTAAACCCTTTCTTTATAATGGCTGGCAACTGAATAACTATCTGTGTTCCCCATCCAATTAACATTGCAATTGCAGCACCTTTAACACCAAATTTATTATTAAATATAGCTAAATACAAAATCAAAATTCCATTTGCAACAACACTAATTATTGCTGGAATATTAAACTCATCCAACGACTGCAAAAAGCCAACAAAAACATACGCAACAGCAGTAAAAAGCATAATAGGAAATAATATTTTTATAAGCTCAATTGTCAAAGCAGACGTTTGTAAATCCAAATCAGGTGCAATAACAGAAACAATTTGTGGTGCAAAAATTATACCAAGTATAGTAAAAGCAAGCGAAATGACAATAATTACATTCAAAAAATTATTAGCAAATTGAATCGCTCGTTTCTTGCCATCTTTCTGCAAATACTCATTAAATATTGGAATAAACGTAGACGAAATCGCTGCTCCCAAACTCATATCAAGTAATTGAAGCGGTATCCTAGAAGCCGTAAAAAAAGCAGTAGCCTCAAAACCAGTTCCATAAAATTTTGCAAATACTATATTTCTTATTAGTCCCAATACTTTTGCCAAAAACACAGCACTAAACATAAATGCAAAAGTCTTTATAATCCCTTTTTTCATATGTTTCTCCCATAAAAATAAATTACTTAATCAGAATAAACTTGTGTAATACCAATTCAAACTAAAATACTATATTGAAAAATGAAATAATATTTTAAGTGCAACAATAAGTGCAACACCAGGCACACCCAAAATGCCAATACACGAACCAACAATAATATTCATAGGTATATTCATTCCAACTAAATTCAATAAAATATATAAAAATCCACCTAGTATACTGTTTATAAAAAGTGTATAAACAACACTCCTCTTAGCTGACACAGACTTTATAAGTGAAAAGCCTCCTAGAACTCCAAGTATACTATAAGTCATAACATTTGTAAAAAGCATATTGGTACAAACCTCCTTTTAACTTGTAACTTTCCATCACACATTAAAAACATATATCAAAATAACGCAATATAACACCTAAATACGCTATTTGTAAATATTATTCACAGTTTGTACCAATTATGCTTTTATCTTTTACTCTTCATATTCAAATTCCCAATCAAATATTTTTACTATATCGCCTTCCTTAATTCCCTGCTTTCTAAGTGCAGCGTCAACACCTATTTTTCTAAGCATTAAATGGAAATAAGACAAAGATTCATTATCAGAGAAATTTATTCTTCTCATTATATTTTCAATTTCTTTTCCTTCAATAATAAAGTATTTGCCCTCACGTCTAATAACAAAATCTGGTTCATCATCTAATGTATAATGTGTTGTTTCTTCTTCAACTTCAAATTCTTCTTTAGGAATATCCTTTAATAACTCAGCTATTCGCATAAAAAGATTTTCTAATCCTTCCCCTGTAACAGCAGATATTTTATATATTTCATATCCGCTCTCTTTTGCAACTTCTTCTAACCTTTCATAATTTTTGTCGTCTTGTAAAACATCAGCCTTATTTGCTGCAATTATTTGAAGTTTATTTGCAACTTTATCACTATATTTTTTTAATTCATTATTTATTTTATTAAAATCTTCAACAGGATCTCTCCCTTCTGTTCCTGCCACATCAATTACATGAAGTAATATTCTTGTTCTCTCTATATGTCTCAAGAACTTCAAGCCTAATCCTACACCTTCACTTGCACCTTCTATAAGTCCAGGTATATCAGCCATTACAAAGCTTGCTCCATTTTTCAATTTTACAACACCTAAATTTGGTTCAAGAGTTGTAAAATGATAATTTGCTACCTTTGGTTTTGCTAACGTCATTCTTGAAAGCAATGTAGACTTACCAACATTAGGGTATCCAACTAAGCCAACATCAGCTATCATCTTTAATTCTAGTATTACATTTTTTTCTTTACCTGGCTCACCAGTTTCAGCAAAATTAGGGATTTGTCTAGTAGCAGTCGTAAAGTGCACATTTCCTTTACCGCCTCTTCCGCCTTCTAGTATACATTCAACTTGTCCCTCTTTTGACAAGTCTGCTATTATTTTTCCAGACTCCTCATCTATCACAACAGTACCCTGTGGAACATCTATATATAAATCTTCCCCTTTTTTACCATTGCATCTACTTCCACTACCTGGTTCACCATCTTTTGCAGCATATTTCTTGTTATATCTAAAATCAATAAGTGTATTTAAACCCAAATCAACTCTAAAATATACACTTCCGCCTTTTCCGCCGTCACCACCATCTGGTCCACCATTGGCTACATATTTTTCTCTTCTAAATGAAATAGCACCATTTCCACCTTTTCCAGATGCTATTACTATCTTTGCATAATCTATAAACATAGTAATCTCCTTCTTATTTTTTCGGTATGTATTTTATCATACTTTTCCGATATTTTCAACACGAAAAAGGACGTAGATGGTAAAAGGATAAGCTTACCGTCTACGTCCAGAGGGAAAGGAGAGGCCTCAAAGGACCACTCCTCGGCAACAACTATCAGGTGTCGGGTCACCAATTGTTGCCTATTTCAAAACCTACCTGCAATCGTAGGCTGCAAAGCACATATATGTCGATATGCCTTCTCCCTCAAAAGAGCATTCTTGGTGTGCTTTGCTTTTTGTTTCTATAATGTCAATAAAAACAATTAAAATTCATCTCATCAACGTGATTTATATTCTACATCATTTTTGCTTTTTTGTCAACATAATTTTGTGATTTATCAAGAAAGATGAAAATCTTCGATTTTCATTCTTTCGTCCCTCGAGAGTTTTCGACCGAAAGGAAGAAAATCTCTCGCATAAATTAAAGTTTTTTTGTGTAATAGGAAAGAAAATCAATACATAAAAGGTTGCAAATCTGTTACTTTCCTATTACATAAAAAAAAGACGATCAAAGACCGTCTTTTTAATAAACTATTTACTTTCTTCAGTAACGATACTAACTTGTTTCTTATCTTTACCTTTTCTTTCAAATTTTACTATACCATCTGCTTTAGCGTATAGAGTATCATCACTACCGATTCCTACGTTTGTACCTGGATGTATTTTTGTTCCTCTTTGTCTAACTAGAATGTTTCCAGCTAAAACAAATTGGCCATCGGCTCTTTTGGCACCAAGTCTTTTTGACTCACTATCACGTCCGTTTTTGGTACTACCCATACCTTTTTTATGTGCCATTTTATTCACTCCTTTCGAAATTTAATTCTATTAGCATTCCATTAAAATCCTAATTATTATAAACTACTAAATAATCTAATTATTCAGCAACTTCTTCTGCTGTAGCAGATTTTTTAGTACTTGCTCTTTGACTGATTTTTTCAATCTTAACAACTGTATATGGTTGTCTATGACCTTGTTTCTTTCTCTCGTTCTTTTTAGCTTTGTATTTAAAAACAACGATCTTTTCACCTTTACCATGTTTTACAACAGTAGCTTCTACTTTGGCGTTCTTTACAGTTGGTGTTCCAACTTTTACTTTTGTTCCATCTGATATTAAAAGAACTTGATCAAAAGTAACTTTTTCACCTTCGTTTGCTTCTAATTTTTCTAAGAAAATTTCTTCACCTTCTGCTACTTTGTATTGTTTACCACATGCTTCGATTATAGCGTACATCTAAAGCACCTCCTTCATATAAAACTCGCTAATCTCTTCATTTAGGTAGCTATTATATAGCCTTTATTACCTTAATTAGGCGGATTACACGAAACATATTATACTACCCTATATCATTATTGTCAACACTTAATTTATCTAAATGACAATACTGGTCTAAAGCCTATCAAATTATTTGCTGCACCATTTACTGCATTAAAATTAAATACTCCTGAACTTGTACCATCAGAGTAACTTCCACCTCTTGTAATAAATGGTAAAGAACCAGAAATGAAATTGCTAGCATCACCATTCAAGCTATAATTACCTACATAACCTGTAGACGTTTCATACATAGCTGTTCCATATACTCCATCATTTATTCCGTTTCGTCTGTAATTATTTACTGGTTGATCTGTTGACGCTGGGCTATATATCTCTCTATTTGCAATAGTTTCTTCATTAACTAATGCTTTTCCGTTTGTTGCTAATACATCATTACCATTATTCAAATATGTGGCAACAAATTCATTTGCTCCACCAGCCATATCATATATTCCAGATACGTTTCCTGTAGTGCTTGCGTATATTCCACTCTTTCTATCTCCGTTATCTTGTGCGTTATATGCATATGTGCTTTTGAATTTATCTTCAGTACATGTATATGTACTATCACTTGTTGAGCCACCTGCACCAGTAATTATATCTGAAATTCTATTACTTAATACTTCATTTCCATTTCTTCCATATGCACTATGTGCTAAATATGAAACTGCTCCCCACTCACTATTTTTCATTAGATGTGAATACATTGTTGGTAGCATTTCTAATGAATATTTATAAGCATCATTTATTGATATTCCTGTAATACTCTTAACACTTGGTACAGACTTTATTTTTTCTGTACTTCCTACATCTGTAAAGGTTGCATCACTTCTACTTGCTTCAAACTTTGCTACCCATATTCCTGTTAATTCACTACTCCATTTCCCTAAAAGATTATTTGTTGCATTTGAAGAAGCTCTTTGAAAAGCTGGATGAACTATGTAATTAGCTGGTAATTCTTTTATAACTGATAACTTTGTAGTTTCATTTTGCTCTCTATATTGTGAATTAGATGTACCAGATAAGAAAATAACATCAATATTCACATATTGTGATTTTACATTCTCTGGATCTGTTGCAATGGTTGTCCCGTTACTGTTGTAATAATGTATGCCATCAGAAGCAGAGTTTTGATAATAACCTTTTACTTTAGTTTTGGCTGAATCTGTATAATAAGTTATTTTATATGCAAATCTAGGTATCCATACCCAATAACTTCCATCAGATGTTTTTGCATTTGCCCATATATTTTTTCTGGAATCTGTATTATTCTCACCTTCTAAATACTCATACCATGTAAGTTTTGTTCCTGTATTCGTTTTCCAAGTGCTTGAATCTATTTCAAACTCCTTCATATCAGAATCCCAAGCTATTGCCTTCATTCCCGTAGCCATTGCAGGTTCATTTGGAACTATTTTTGTTATTTGAATATCTGCTTCAACTTCGGCCTCATCAGATTCTTGAACATTTCCAACATGGTCAGTTGCTCTAGTTTTTATCGTATATTTTACTCCAGCTTCTAAAACAACATTATCTAAACTATTTTTCCAAGTGTACGCTTTATCGCCATCTTTTTTATATCCAAACTCAATTTTGGCAATTCCGCTACCATCATCTTTTTGATTACTTGTAACTTTGATTCTGTTGTTATCTAACATTTTTACAGTTGGTGCATCTTTAGTTGGTTTGGCAGTATCTACATATATATCATCTGAAACCATAATATATTTTAATGTTCCATTTTCTATTTGATTTGCGGTTACAAAAACATATACAGTTGCTTTTCCGTTTTCAACTCCAAGATTATAGTTATTTACTATAGTTTTAAATTCTACCCAATCATTTACTTTAGGAGTAGCTGTTGAATCTGTTGTAATAAACATTGACTCCGCACCTTGTGATTTTATTACTAAATTTACCTCTTTTTGACCTGTATATTTTTCTCCGTCATTTATTACAACTCTTGCACTATTAAGTGGCTTTATTATCGTATCTACAATATTATTCTCTAATAACATTTTTCTAGACACAAGCATCATAGTTAATCCATCTTTGCTAGTTACACTTCCATTTCCAGCATAATCTTCAACATATAAAACTATATTCTTTTCATTATCCCCATACATAACTCCGTTATGTTGAAATTGCGGATATTCATCATCTAGCTCTGTTAAATCTCCAGAAGGATCAGCATCTATCTGTGAATATTTATCTAAATATTCTTCATATTCTGATTTGTATGTTGTAATCAATTTTCCCAAGTTAGAATTTCCAACTTTCACACCAGTATAAGCTTCTAGATACGACCATTCACCATTTGCTGAACTTGGAAGATTTTCTGCTACCCCTTGTACATATGTTTCAATTCTATTTAAACGTTCATTCGAAGAAATAGTATAATCACAAATTTTGTATCTAATTTCTTTTATTCCTGTTTCTTCATCCATTGCAACAATCTTGTTTCCGTCTAAATATATGTATGGTGGAACATCATCTATTTTCGTAACAACAATATTTACCACCTTTGCAAATCCCTCATCATTTTGTACATAAATACTGTAAATACCATTCTTATCTACTTCGATTGGTTTTCCATATTCAAAGAATGTTCCAAAGTTTTTAAAATCTTTAGCCGTAATAGGACCTTTATCATAATATTTAAATATCCATTTTCCGTCTATGTCCTCATGGTCAGGTATTGAAACCATTAATTGACATGAAGGAGTCCACATTATTGAATTTCCTGTTACACGAATTTCAAAAGAATCGCTTTTTCCATACACCTTATCTATCCCAAGCAATTCTTTTGTTAACGTATAATACTCTACTCCATTATACTTTATTGGTTCTTTAACATACACCTTTAAAGAATTTTCATTTAGTATGTATCCGCGCTCATTATTAGAAAGTTTTATTTTTCCTAATTTATCCAAATCAATTTCGTAATAATCGCCCTCGTCACCTTCGTCAACTTGAAGTTGCATAGCATCATTCATATTAAATACCATTGGATTATTTCCATCATATCTAATTGGCAAAACCTTTTTTCTAGAATAATAATCCTTTGCATATATTTCAACTTCTTGTATATCATTCATGAAATTTGCTATTTCTCTATCTCCAGTCAAATTTTTAACTGTTAATATAGCTGTAGTTGTAAGAATAAGCATAACAGCTATTGTTATAACTAAAACATTTAGTGAATATCCTTTTTCATTAGTTTTCATCCACTCCACCTCATATTTAGTTTAATCTTTATTCGTCAATTTGTAAATAGTTAATTATTCCATAAAAGTGCTCTTTTTTTATCTCTTCTTTTGTTATATAAAGAACATAAATTGTTAGTATTATAAAATAATAATTTTGAGCATAGGCCGCCAAAAATAATGAAACTAATGATAAAATTATTAAGAAAAATTTTGTTATTGTATAACTTAGTTTCTTTCCAATATATTCTCCAAATATCATCTTTAAAGTACTGTGTACTATTCTTCCACCGTCTAAAGGATATATTGGAATCAAGTTAAATATTGCAATACATATATTCATAAAAACAAACGTTTCATTTTCAAAGATGATTGAAAAAATAATGCTTGCAATTGGTCCAGCAAGACTTATAATTAGTTCCCTAATTAATGAAATTTTATTTTCATACTTTGCATTGATTCCTATTGGTAATAATTCTATTTCTTTTACATCAACTTTTAAAATTAAAGCCACTAATATATGTGATAACTCATGCATTAGCACAAATAAATAATAATATGCAAACATTTCTATCTTACCGATAGCAAACATGTATGCAGCCATCAATATTAAATATATATGAATTTTTATTGACATTCAAAAATATCTTCGGGATTCACATATCTACCATCATATCTAATTTCCAAATGAAGGTGCGGACCAGTAGCATTTCCAGTCATCCCTACTTCTCCTATTTTATCACCTTGCTTAATCTTTTGACCTTTTTTTACATTAATCTTTGAACAATGAGCATACACTATTAATACTTCGTCTTTCTTTATCATTACACACTTTCCATATCCACTTATGTTTCCAGCCTCAGTCACCGTTCCATCCAAAGCAGAACTTATTGTTGTTCCTGTATTAGCTGCAATGTCCAGTCCTGTATGATAGTTGCTTACTATTGGATTATTATCTACTCTACATCCGAACTTAGATGTAATTGTGCCTTTCAAAGGCATTAACAATTTATAATTTTCTTTTATATACTTTGCATCTTCTGAAAGTTGATTAATTCCCTCAACGGCACTCTCATATTCAAATACTGTATTCTCACCACTTGAATCTATTAAATTATTTTCATTAACTTTTACTTCCAAGTTTGATTCATCAAATTTATTTTCAAAAGCCTCTCCTGATTCATTTATTTTTGAAAAATTATTTAATATCTTTTTTGCTTTTTCTTTTACGTTTAAAGCTAAAGTTTCATATGGTGTACCAGTTTCAATATTCTGCTTAATCCAATCAGATGCTGTTTTTAAATCAAAAAGTTTTATAATAAGTACTGCAACTAATATCGACATTGCTGCAATTATTTCGTTGTAAAATATTTTCACTAATTTAGTCTTTTTTCTTTCTTTAACTTCACATTTAATATTACTTCGTCTATAACTAGTTCTATCTATTGTTGTTTCCATATCTATCGCCTCCTAGTTACAAATATATGCTTGACCTTTATTTTTATTCAATAGAAAATATTATTAATTAATTTTATTATAGTTTGAATAGCAAAGAAACCAAATAACACAAGGCTACTACACCAATAGTAATAAGGATCGCCTTAATCTTGATACTTTTAAAGTCTTTCTTGTCTTCATCAACCTCATATTCTGGAATATCATCCATATAATCTTTTAAAAAATTTTGTGCTTCACTTTCTATTATTTCTTTTCTCTTCTTCTCAATCTTCTCATTAGAAGAAGTAACATCTGTTTTTAAAATAAATATCGCTTCTTCAATTATATTTGAAGGAATATCTTTAACGCATATTACCTTTTTATTTATGTTTGTTATCATACAAAATTTGCTCCTTTCACAAGCTATTTTATATGATAATTTTTTCCAATTATAACGAGTTATATACAATAAAAAGAACAGTATATATTTAAAATTAATTAAACATATAACTGTTCTTTTTCATAATATTATAAAACTATATTCTTGCAAATCTTTTTGCTATTCTTTCTTTACCCATAAGTTTTAATATCTCATATAAGTCTGGTGTATTTTTTCTTCCCGTTAAAGCAACTCTTATTACTGTACTTACATCACCAACATGACCTTTGAAATTTTCAGGATTTTTCTTGTATTCTTTTACTTCTCTTGCATATCCATGTTTTTCTGATAAGTCTTTTATTTTATTAAACCAAGTATCTTTATCATCATTTTCATCATACATATTTAAATATTCTGAAAGTATTGCTTTTATTTCTTCTTTGTCAGTTATGTTTTGCCATTCATCATCATGAGATTTTTCAAAGAAAACTTCATCATATAAATACTCTAAATTTTCTCTTAAATCTGACCATTTTGAAATATCTTTTCTTATTTTTGTTCCAGTTCTTTCGATATTTAATATACCAATAGTAAAATCCTTATGAGCTTTCATTAGTTCTGCTAATTCTTTGTCAAACTCTTCAGCCCATTCTAAACCTTGATTATATACCTCTTCAGCAGTAAAGTTTGCAATTGTGTTCTTTGAAACGTCTGCAAGTTTTACCAGGTCAAACATCGCACCACTTACACTTATTTTTTCTGGAGATATAATAAAATCATAACTTGAAGCTTTTGGATTTTCTTTTCTCCAATTTTCATAATTTGAATTTAATATATTTAATAAGTAGTCCAATACAGCCTCTTTTGGTATACCATTTTCCTTGTAATAACTTGCTGCAGCTTCTGGATCTTTTCTCTTGCTAATCTTTCTCTTACTTCCATTATCATCTTTCATTATTGTTGGCATATGAACGTAAGTAGGAATTTCAAAGCCTAACATTTCAAATAATTGTAAATGTAGTGGAACAGAAGATAACCACTCTTCACCTCTTATTACATGTGTTGTTCTCATTAGATGATCATCTATTGCGTGTGCAAAGTGATATGTTGGTAATCCATCAGATTTGATAATAACTATGTCTTGATCGTTTTCAGGGAATTCTATTGTTCCTCTTATAAGGTCTGTATATCTTACTTTCTTATTAGGATTTCCTGGTGACTTTAATCTTATTATAAATTTTTCACCATTCTTTATTCTTTCAATCATTTGAGCTTCACTCATTGTTCTGCATCTTGCAAATTGTCCATAATATCCAGGTCTAATTTTTAGTTTTTCTTGTTTTTCTCTTATTTCATTTAGTTCATCTTCACTACAAAAACAAGGATATGCTAAACCTTTTTCAACCAAAGACTTGGCATAAGCTTGATATATTTCTTTTCTTTTACTTTGTATATATGGACCATAATTTCCACTTTCATGATTTTCATCTGTTGGACCTTCATCAAATTTTACATCAAATACTTTTAAGCCGTTTATTATAAGTGGTATACCGTTTTCAACTTCTCTTTTTCCATCTGTATCTTCTATTCTTAAGTAGTATACGCCACCTGTTTGTCTTGCAAAACGGCTTGCAAAATTTGCTGTAAATAAAGAACCAATATGTATAAAACCTGTAGGGCTTGGTGCAAATCTAGTTACAACAGCTCCTTCTTTTAAATTCCTTTTTGGATATAATTCTTCGTAATATTCTGGTGTTTTGTCTATATTTGGAAACACCAAGTCTGCTAATTCTTTACTCATTTTATATATTCCTCCTTCTAAATTTCATGAAATTGAAAATATAGTTTTCATTACTAATATTGTATTTATTTTTTAGATAATTTATATGCTGTATAAAAGCCTGCAACGAATGTGATAATTGAGACTAATACTAAAATTATTGTAGTGCCACTATAGTCACGTCCATATAACATGGCAAAAGGTGAAGTGGCAACTAATGCAATTATACCCCAAATTGTAGCGTTTGGATATTCTTGTAACAATTTTTCTATTACTTTCGAAGCTATAAGTATTCCTAATATTACACCTATTCCAAATGGAACTAATACACCAAATGTTTGAAACATTGCACCAAAATCAAATTTAGCCAATGACTTAACACATACGTTGATAGTATGCAAAATAGTTTCGTAATATCCTAACATCATAAGTACCATAGAGCCACTGACTCCTGGAACTACCATACTAATTGATGAAATAAGACCTAGTGCAAACATTAATAAAACTGAAATAAAACTAAATTCAACAGAATGTCCAACATCAATAATTTGTGCACTAATTATTGTTGGCACTATTATAACTAATGCAAAGAGTATAAATGAAACAATATGCGTCCACTTAATTTTTTCATTTTTTACTCTTCCATAAATTGAAGGCAACCCACCTAGTACCAAACCTATAAATGCTGTTATTGTAGGAATTGGATATTTGCTAAGAAGCCATTCAATTCCAAACGCCAAACATATTATTCCAACAACCGCACCTATTACATAAGGAAGCAATGTTTTTACACTTCCCTTTAAATCTTTTCTAAAATTGTTTATTGCTGACAAAATCTTTTCGTAAACTCCAAGTGAAAGTGCTATTGTTCCTCCACTAACTCCCGGTATAACATTAGCTACACCTATCAGTATTCCTCTCAAAATGTCTTTTAAGTAATTCATACTTTCCTCCTAATTTTAGAATTTCATTTCATACTAAATCTATTATTCATTTATCTCAGATATTATTGGAATAATCATTGGATTTCTTCTAGTCTTTGAAAAGACAAAATCATGTACTGTATCTCTTATAGTGTTCTTTATTGTACTCCAGTCTTTAATTCCGCTTTCTTGTATTTTTTCAATATCCTTTAAGATTTCTTTACGCATTCCTACCATTAAATCTTCAGATTCCCTAACATATACAAATCCTCTTGATATGACATCTGGTCCAGCCATTACTTTTCCTGTTTTATTATCCATTGCAATAACCACAATTATCAAACCATCTTGTGATAAGTGTTGTCTATCTCTTAATACAATATTTCCAACATCTCCAACACCTAATCCATCAACTAATATTTGACCTGCCGGAACTGTTCCTGTTACCTTGCAAAAATTCTTGTCCAACTCTAGGACTTTACCATTAGCAAGCATTATAACATTATTAGGATCAACGCCAACTTTTATGGCAGTTTCACCATGAGCTTGCAAATGTCTAAATTCACCATGTACAGGTATAAAGTATTTTGGTTTAACAAGTGAAAGTATTAACTTTTGTTCCTCTTGGCACGCATGTCCTGAAACATGGATATCTTTCAAAGTATGATATATAACTTCTGCACCAATCTTAAATAAATCGTCGATTACATTAGAAACTAATTTTTCATTACCAGGAATTGGTGTAGCAGAAATAATTACTAAGTCTTGATTTGTTATAGTAACTTTTCTGTGTGTACCAGATGCCATTCTTGAAAGCCCTGACATTTCTTCACCCTGACTACCTGTTGTAATAAGTGTCAAACGTTCTGGAGGATAACTATCAATCTCGTCAATATCTATTAATACTCCTTCTGGTATATCTAGGTATCCAAGCTCTATTGCAACATTCATTACGTTTTCCATACTTCTACCGCATATTGCAACTTTTCTATTATTTTTCATTGCTGAATTAACAATTTGTTGAACTCTGTGAATATTTGAAGCAAACGTTGCTACAATGATTCTTTTTTTACAATCTGCAAATATTCCATCAAATACTTTTCCAACGCTGCTTTCAGACATTGTATAACCAGGTCTTTCAGAGTTTGTACTATCTGACATCAATGCAAGAACGCCTTTTTTACCAAGTTCTGCAAATCTAGCAAGATCAATTAAATTACCATCTATTGGCGTATAGTCAATTTTAAAGTCACCCGTATGCACAACTGTTCCAACTGGAGTAGTAATTGCAAGTGCAACAGAATCAGCTATACTATGGTTTACTCTTATAAATTCTATTTTAAAATTTCCTAATGTAATAACATCACCAGCTTTAACACATTTCATTGATGTACTTCTTACTAATTTGTGTTCTTCTAGTTTGTTCTTTATTAGTCCAAGAGTCAAACGAGTTGCATATATTGGAACATTTATCTCCTTTAACACATAAGGAATTGAACCTATATGGTCCTCGTGTCCGTGTGTTATTACCATTGCTTTTAATTTTTCTTTGTTTTTAGTTAAATAAGAAAAGTCTGGTATAACCAAATCTACACCCAACATTTCATCTTCTGGGAAAGCAACACCACAGTCAACAAGAATCATTTCGTTACCATATTCAAATACCGTCATGTTCTTTCCTATTTCTTCAAGTCCGCCCAAAGGAATGATTTTAAGTCTATCGCGTGCTATTTTAATACCTTTTGAAGTTCTCAATTCTGATACGCTAACAGCTTTTTCTTCAACTTTAATATCACTTTCTTTTTTTAGACTCTTTCTTGGTCTTCTAAAATTTTTCTTTACTTCTTTCACTTCTTTTTCTTCATTTGTAATATTTTCTTCCAAAACAGGTGCCACTTGTTGTGTTGAATTATTACCAATTATTTTCTTTTTGTTATTATTTCTTCTAAATGGTCTATTTTTCTTAGGCGCATTTTCATTTGTTTTTAATTCTTCTGTCAAAAAAATTTCTCCTTTCATATATTAATTTATGATATTCTTTCATATTTCATTTTTGGATTCTTCTCCATTACATCAAGCCAATAATACAAATCACATTCAACGCTCTTTCCACCACCTGTTGCACGAACCCTTGGAAGTGCTAACAAATTAACCTTTTCATTATTTGATGGAAGTGCCGGATTTGCACCAACAAGCAAAATAACTTTATTTTCATACTTTTGCCCATCAAACTCGCCCTTAGCTATGTATGATTTATATTCTTTTGATGAAATTCCATAAGGTAATGCAAGTGCAGAAATTTCATAACCATCAGCTAACTTTCTTACCAAGTTCGCAACAGTTCCAACTTCTTTTTGTATTGTTTCAGGAGTAGCTTTACTAAAATTTACATGAGTACTCGTATGATTTCCTATTTCAAATCCCTTGTCAATCAAATATTTAAGCTTTTCTTCGTTAGTTCCTTCACCCGTGAAAAACGAACTAGAATTAATAAAAAAAGTGCCATTCAATCCAAAATCAGGATGCTCTTCATAAAATCTTTCCATAATACCAACTGCAGATTTAGGATTTGCAACTAATTCTCCATTCTCGTCTTTTATTAAATTAAATTGACCTTTTGAGCCATCATCAAACGTAAAAACAATCGGTGTACATCCAACAGGAACTTTTATATCATTGTTTATATAATCATTCAAAGAAATAGTACGATAATTATGTTCATATAAATACTTTAAATCATTATAAAAATTATCATAAGAACGCGTCCATTCATCAAGATCTTTATCCGCAAATCTGTGAAACATCGCTATTATTATCTTTCCTGATTCATTGTACACAAAGTTTTCAGTAACTTCATTATTATTTTCGATTTCTTCCTCACCAGATGAAGTCTCATCCCCACTTGAAACTTCATATTCGCCTGATGGTACAAAATCATCTTTTTCATTATTTATAGTTTGTCTATTTTCTTCAAGATTATCACTATCTATAAATAATTTTCCGCTCTTGCAACCAACGCAAATGAGTATAACATAAATTGCTAAAATTGTCAACATAATGATTTTCTTCATACACTATCCTCCATTTCTTTTTATATTTTATCACTTTATTACAAAATATAATAGAAATTATTTTTCTTA
>ENA-ORSL01001147-ORSL01001147.1-human-gut-metagenome-genome-assembly--contig:-NODE-1147-length-23417-cov-6.068573_pt1 | contig 23417 bp, 20 predicted proteins | sample MGYA00242190_ERZ509157 | MGnify/ENA primary metagenome ERZ509157 (study PRJEB26280, sample SAMEA2338664) | human gut metagenome | biome: human gut; feature: human-associated habitat; material: faeces...
CACCGCTCAGCGTCTTGTACGGGCTGACGATGAAGTGTGCCACAGGAAGGCTGATTCCTGACTTCCACGACGAATCGGTCAATTTGCTGTCGGAGGCTGCCTGCTGAGCCTGTCCGCTTACGTTCTTGTCAACTTCAAATAAAGTGTTAACCCAACCGGTCGCCGTAGCGTCAAGATACAAGCGCACATCGCCGCCATCGTAAACAAAGCCGTCGGGGAATGTGAGTTCAACAATAGGTTCCATTGCTGTTTCCGAGATGGTTTTGTTCATGTCTATAATCTGGTCGGTTGCAACCTGTGTCAAGCCATCGACACCGAAGCCCTGAAGCGCGGTGCCTTCAGCCACGTTGCCTACCCATGCGTTGAGCGTAATCTTAAAGTCCTTGGCATAATGAGAGCCATAGAAACGGATTGCGTCCAGCTTTGTGCCTGCCGGCAAATTGATGAGCGACTTTGGATAGATGATTTCTGTCCTTGAATAGTTGTTGTATGGTTTTATCGCTCCTGCCTTGTCGGTGCTATTGGCTTCTCCTACAATTACTTCAGCATCCGCCTTCTCTTCTGCAATTGTCACATTGACGGCTTCCGTCTGTACGTAACCGCTGGCGTAAGTGAATTTTGCGTACACGCTCACTGTGCCTGCCTCGCGAGGCATATATGTGAACGTGAATTCCTGTTCGGCGTTTTTGTCAATTGCCACAGCCTCTGCCCCTGCCAAGATTCCATCATTGACAAACAAATGGGCGGTGTATGAGCCTGCCTCTTTGGCAATTCCATTGAGCAGCTTGACAGTGGCGGTATAGGCTGTGTTGACCTCACCGGTTTCCGGGATGTTGAACGATGATATTTTGAAGCCTTCGGCACTTTCAAGTGCCACATCCTTGACAATCGACACTCCGTTGAAAGCCACAGTCTCTGTCTTTTCGAAGTAGCCGTCCTTGGTGACGGTCATTGTATACTCCAAATTGTCTTGATAAACAGGGAATGTGTATTTTCCTTCTGCGTCGGTTGTTCCCGAATATTCAACAATGCCCGAAGCAATCTTCACTTCCGCGTCGGCAACTGGAGCGCCGTTGGCTGTAACCGTTCCGCTAAGGGAGGTTGCTTCCTTGTCGATATGCAGATAGACCACTGGCATATCTGCCGTTCTGTATTTGTCTTCTTCATCCAACGGGCTGTCGCTGCTGCGGTAGATTGCCATATTCTTCCTGTTGCCGTCCATTTCAAAGTTTGTGGAGACATATGTCGTACTGCGTGACTGCACGATAACGCGCAGGTTGCCGCCAGTGTAGACAAATGGTGTCGACGAGAAATCAAGGTCGAATATCGGCATGTGGTTGTTGCTGTCACCGATTGTGCCGAGAACAATGTTAGGATTGCTGTACACCTTTGTCATTCCCTCGGTTGAGTGAGGTGCGGAGGCATCGGGTGCGGCGTCGGTGGTGTTCTCCATCCACACTTCGAGCGACAACGGCAATTCTTTCGACGATTTGTAGCCCTTGAACGTAAGACCCTTGATGGCTGTGCCTTCTGCCAATCCAATCACATCCTGCGTGTAGATAATCTCAGAGTCTGAGTTTCTGTAGGTCAAATGTGCCGGGACATTGGTGTTGGTTGCAGTCACTGTGCCCACCTGCTTGCTTCCGCTCGGTGTTTCCTGAGCCACGACAATGTTGGCGGTTGCCTCTGCAGTCACTGTGCCTTCAACGGCAATCTTTGTGACGAATGTGCCTGCCTCGCGAAGCGGTACGTTGAACGAAACCGATGTGGATGCGCCTGAAGCCAACGCCGGCAGTGCCTGCGTCTGCATCGCTGTCTCTCCAAAATAAAGTTTGGCTGTGAGCTCGCCTTCGGCGATGTCGGCTGAGCCGACATTGGCGATAGTGACTGATGCGGCATAGGCGTGGTTGACAACGCCGTCCTCTGGCATCACAACGTTGCTGACAAGCAATTCATGCTCGGGAATGGCAAGCACTGTGCCGCCGACGATTGAGCCTACACGGGAATAACCAGCCTCGAATGCCACATACCAGTCTCCTGCAGGAATGGCTGGCGTGAACGATTTATACTTGAATATGTCGATATACGTATACGATGAACCGCTGTATTTGTCTGTCGCAAACTTGTCGGCATCGGCGCTGGCATCGGCGCTGATGGCTTGTGCAAGCGTCCAGTTGACACGGTCGGCTGAGTAGTATACGTTCAATTTTGAATTGTCACTGCGCTTGGCCGCCGTGAATGTCAAAGTCTCTCCCTCTCCAAGATGAATCTTTGGAAGGACAAACTTGGTCATCGGAGTGATACTGCTGTTGACGGCGCTGTAGTTGCCGTCTCCGTTGGTGTATTTGTCAACTGTCCACGAATTACCTTCTACGTAAGTGCCTGCCGGGAATTTACCGTCGGCAAACGTAACATAAAGTTTCGACGGGTCGACAATCGTACCGCTGACCGGCAGCGTGATTGCCGTGCCTTGTCCGTCGGCTGGAGTGACCACAATATCACCGCTGCGGCTGCCCAAAACCGAGGCGTCCATCGTTACGGTCAGCAACAATTTTTCGTGAGCCCTCACTACAAACGGTGTAGTAAGCGTCTCTGCCACATCTTCATCCTTGATCGAATAGGTAAAGCCTTCCGGCACGGTGATGCTGTTGATGGTAAGAGGCGCGGCACCTTTGGTGTTGCGGATGTTGTATTCTTTATCCACGCTGGACTGGCTGATGCCGAAATCCTGCAGCGTGCCGTTGCTGATGACGTCGAAACTTGTCGTTGTCACCGAGAAGTCAGGCTTATAGGCATAAATATCCACCCAGCCGCCGTAGCTGCTCGACCCCGTGATGTTTTCCCTTACGTCGAAACGTGAACGTGCGCTTTCTGTCACAGGAATGACGGCGTTGAGCTCGATAAAGTCTGACGTTTCGCCTGGCTGAAGAGCCACCGCTATAGGCTGCGTATATACTTCCGTATCGGCTGCACTGCCGGTATTCTTACGCATGATGCTCAACGAGTAGTTTTCATCACCTGGATTAAACGCCACATCGCCGTTGTTTTTAACCTTTACATTCATCTTCAGCGTAATATTGCCGTCGGCATCGGCATCGGCGGTCGCGCCCGACATCAATTTGACCAAAGACACATTCAATTTCTTGCGCAACTCGATGACGGCACTCGCTGCCGCAAACTCATCGATACTCACGTCGTCGCCACAAATGCCGATACGCGTGTCGGCGGCGACACCAGGAATATCCACCTTGGTCCATTCCGTCTCGCTCAATTCCGGCACCGTAACGTCATACTTTGAGCCCTTGGTATATTTCTTTGTCGACGCATTGTAAGAACAAGTGTAGAACGTTATCGTACCGCTCGACTTGTTCTTTTTCACATAGATGCTCGCATCGCCGGTAATCGGTGGCGTGACAAGCATATCGGCGACTGTTCCTTGATCCCAGAATCCGTCACCAATGGTTTGTGACCCAATGTACAGATAGGCGCCGTTGTCGCCATATCCGCCTGACTCCTTAAGTCGGTAATCGACATAATAGAAGTCGCCAGAACCGTCATAGCCTTCCACTACATGACCCCAACCTGCTGGCGCAAAATCGGTCGACGATGTAGAAAGCCCCTCAAAATTGTAAGTGTAGGGACTCACAACATCCGCCCGTGCCATGGAAAAGCCCATAGACAACGCCAACATTGTGAATAATAATGTAAACTTTCTCATAAAAATATATTTGATTTAGTGTTTTGCCCTTTTATTTTCACTGCAAATATATACAATTTAATAGCAAAATACTAATTTTTCCAACATTTTTTCATAAAAACATTTAATTGAAGGATAAATCATAGGAAAAATAACGGAAAGCCATAACTTCAAAACAATCCCCACAAGAATAATTCTGCATAAAAAGCTCCTGCCAACCATCGACATCCCCCATTGATAAAACCATTCCCCTTTGGATGCGCCAACGGCGCAGTGCATCGCAAAAAACCACCATCCATCGGCATGCGCCAACGGCGCGGTGCATCGCAAAAACCGCCGAAGAGCGGTTTAATATGTTAGCACGGGGTTGGCTCGCCTACCCCGTGACACCAACGCATCACCCATCTACCGCCGAAGAGCGGTTGTAGAAACGTCATCCCATCGGTTTGCCTCGCCCCGTGACGCCTTGCGACATACGCAGAGAGCGGAGCCTCCGTTTCCCGGAAGCCCCGCTCTTCGCCTTAATCAATTATTGTTTTCTTACAGCATAACTTTCTGTGCCTTGCCGTCGACAACAACCACATAGACACCCTTGTCAAGGCGAACCTCGCCCATGCCGCGGAATGCCAATTGTCCGGCTACGGTGTAGATTGCAAACGTCTTGTCGCCCTCAACGCGGATTACGCCGTTGGCTGCAACAACCTTAGCTGCCTCTGTCTCAACCTCTGCTACTGCTGATGTCGAACCTTTTGACGGTATGAAAGTCTTATTCTTAAACGTTGATGAACCACCCGGGAACGTGAAATACATGTGGAACTCAACCAGGGCATCTCTATCTGTAATCGAACCAGTTGTTGTGTATTCATATACACCTTCTGCCGTACGAGTCATACCCTTACCCATATCTGTTTCAGGGAATGGATGGAAATACATCAATGTCTCAGCAAAATCTGTTCTGTCTTGATCCATTGTAACCTTAAACGTTACTGTGTTGTCGGCATTCACTGTCAAAAGAATATTGCCGTTAGGGGCAAATGTGTTTGTATCTCCATTTTTTGTCCAGTCCTCTGAAGTGAAATTGATAGTCAGATACAGTGGCTCACGGTCCGGCGTTTCCAGAGTGGTAAAATTAACTGTTTTGCTCTCGCCGGCATTGCCTGCTGCGTCGGCAATGGCAAGTGTCAGATTGTAGGCAGTGTTTGCCTTAAGTCCGTTCAACGCGATTGTCTGATCTGTGCCGTCGGCTTTTACTGTTTTCTTCACCTCAGCAAATCCATTATCACCTGTCAGAGTAATGACGGCGCTGCCTGAATCATCTGTCACATTAACCACAATTTCAGCAGCCTTGTCTGTTACGTTTTGTGCCACTGGATCTAGGCCCCATTCCGGAGCCTTAGTGTCTGTGGCAATAGGATCGTTTGACATTCCTACCTTATATACTGCTGCAAGAATCTTTGTTCGTGAAACCCCACCCTCTTTAGGATAAATGCGGAAGAAGAGCTGGCCAAAAATTTGGTCTTTTGCCAATGTCGTACCTTTTGGAAGCACTTCACTCAACTTGATTGTATACTCATTTGCCTTGCCAGTTGCCGTCATATCCTTGTTGTCAACTTGTTTGATGTCACCTTCAATATATGCGCAGAATTTAAGCGCCGCTCCATCAGGAAGTGCTTCTGACAATTCTGCGGTAACAATCACATCATTATATCCTTCCAGCGTTTCAGCCTTCCAATTGATTTGCGGTGTCACCTCTTTTTCGCCAACTTTTGCCTTTTCTTCCCAATCGTTGGTATAGAATACGCCGTAGTAAGTTGCAACGACTGCTGCCTGTGCTGTTGTTGTAAACGTTACTGTTTTAACATCTCCAACATTGCCAGCCATATCCTTAACGCGAACGTAATATGTATAGCCTGTTTTTGGCGACAGTCATTTCAACGCAATTTCTGTAGTTTCATTCGCTTTTCCGTTTACTGTTGCCTCCACTGTCGCAAAATCCGCAGTTTCTGACACTTCGTATGTCAGCGTCGTTGAGACATTGTCATTAGCATTGACCGAAATCGTTGCCGATGTTGAGCTTGCTACGGCAGTCGGGTCCGACACCCATGCCGGAGCCTCGGTGTCGACGTCGGTCGATGTGCTCCAGAAATAGACATTGTCTATATAAAACGTTTGACTCTTGACGTTGTCAAACTTGATTTGATACACGTTGGCAAGGTTGGCGCCTCCGTCGGCAAACACCTTGGTGTCAAGGTCGACGCTTGTCCATTTGCCGGCACTGACTTCTATGGTCTGTCCCACTTCCGTGCCACCAGTGATAGGCACCACGCGGACAGAAAATGCGGCGTCGCCATAGACATCAACGTGGAGCTTGTCCATCGCTGCGGTGTTGACTTTGCTGAATTCCCATCCGAAGTAACCCAGGTCGGTTGTGGTGAACTTAGCCACATTGTCGGTGTCACCGATTTTCTCCAGAGCGTAAGTTGAGCCGCTGCCCCATACTCCGAAATCAAAACCTGTCGACGCATAGGCATCGCTGTAGATTGAAATCACCTTGCTCTTTGCCAATTCGGGAGGTGTCGGAGCGGAAGTTGTTGGTTGTGCAAATGCATTGACCGACGAGATCATCGCACCTGCCATAAGTACAATTGAGTATAAATTAGCTTTCATTGTTGTATTATTTTTTAAGTTTTTATTTATTTCACTACAAATTTCACTACCGCATTGCCTTGACGGGCAATGTAGAGTCCCGGCTGCCAACCTGCGGTTGAAACCTCGGTTGCCTCTGTGTTGGCGACCATCTGACCCATCACGTTGCAAACCACGATGCGTGCATCGGCTGCGCCGCGGAGCATGCCGTCTACATAGGTGAGCTTGTCGGCTGTCATAGAAGCCACGCTGCTGTCGTTGTCTGTAGCAAAGTAGATGTTGTCGAGAAATGCCTTGGCTGTACCTTCTGGACGAGCTACAAACTTGATTTGATAGATGTTGTCAAGACGGATGCCGTCGAATGATGTCAACGGCAGAACGATGGTGTTCCACTTTCCTGCCGTGAGTTCACCGCAATCAACGAGTTTCTCTGCACCCCAGATTGGAGTGACCTCAAGTTTGGTGAGCGTCAGCGGATAAACGTCGAGGTGGAGGTAGAGCATATCGCTGGCGTCAAACGCCGGCTTGTTGTTGTTGAGCTCAAGACCGAGGTAGTTGAAGTTGTCAAGATACATCGCCTGGTCATCGGCGGTAAGTTGCAAAAATGTCGCTGTTGTCGACTGTCCCCATCCGCCGATGCCGAACGGGCAGACCGGAGTATACTCATCACAGAAGATTGAGAACACTTTCGAGGCTGGCAACGATGCTTTGGTTGCCGGCTCTGGCAGAACGTTTGTCGATGCGGCGATTGTAACGACGTCGGCACACTCGTTGCCTTCGGCATCGAGTGCCTTGACGGTGAAGTTGTAGTCGGTGTTGGCTGTAAGTCCGTCGAGAACCACCGTGGTGGCTTCGCCCGACACGCCGCCAACTGTCTTGCTGTAGGATTTTGCCTCGTCGGTTACGACAAATTCAACAGCACCGCTGTTGTCTACTGCCGTGCAGGAGAGTGTCACTGTTGTGAATGCCGACTCTACGAGCGTGGCTGTCAGCTGGGTAGGTGCCTCTGTGTCGACGTCGGTCGATGTGCTCCAGAAATAGACATTGTCTATATAAAACGTTTGACTCTTGACGTTGTCAAACTTGATTTGATACACGTTGGCAAGGTTGGCGCCTCCGTCGGCAAACACCTTGGTGTCAAGGTCGACGCTTGTCCATTTGCCGGCACTGACTTCTATGGTCTGTCCCACTTCCGTGCCACCAGTGATAGGCACCACGCGGACAGAAAATGCGGCGTCGCCATAGACATCAACGTGGAGCTTGTCCATCGCTGCGGTGTTGACTTTGCTGAATTCCCATCCGAAGTAACCCAGGTCGGTTGTGGTGAACTTAGCCACATTGTCGGTGTCACCGATTTTCTCCAGAGCGTAAGTTGAGCCGCTGCCCCATACTCCGAAATCAAAACCTGTCGACGCATAGGCATCGCTGTAGATTGAAATCACCTTGCTCTTTGCCAATTCGGGAGGTGTCGGAGCGGAAGTTGTTGGTTGTGCAAATGCATTGACCGACGAGATCATCGCACCTGCCATAAGTACAATTGAGTATAAATTAGCTTTCATTGTTGTATTATTTTTTAAGTTTTTATTTATTTCACTACAAATTTCACTACCGCATTGCCTTGACGGGCAATGTAGAGTTCTGGCTGCCAACCTGCGGTTGAAACCCCGGTTGCCTCTGTGTTGGCGACCATCTGACCCATCACGCTGCAAACCACGATGCGTGAGGCTGCCGTCGTGCGGAGCGTCGTGCCGTTTGGACGCAAATCAAGATATGCCGAATTGTTGTCAATCCCCGTATGCTCTACCGCCATTGATGCCGTACCGAGCAGTAGGCTGGCTGCAATAATGGTGAATAAGTTTTTCATACGATTTTAATTATGTCGGTTTTATGTTGCAAATTTACGCGCATCGCGCGCAATGTGTTCATTTTATTACTCAATAAAAACTCACAAACCACTACAACAAAAACTCAACAATAAAAGCCAAATCTCTAATATTTAGCGGTTTGGCTTTATTTTTCACATTTTTTAAACCACGACATCCGATTTCCGTTAAAAAACTGCGTGCAAACCGCCGTTTTCTGCCGTTTTCACTGCGGGAAAGGCGCCGTCGGCTGCCGTCACAGGGCTACGTGTATCCAGCGGCCGCCCTGTTCCCACAGCAGTTCGGTGTGGGGAAGCGACTGGAGGATGCGCATCAGTTCGGCGTTGCGGCCGCTGCGGGTGTCGAGGTCGGCGGCGCGCCCCTGCAGATGATATGAGCGACGCGCTCCGCCCACCAGTCGGTTCACCGCGCAGTTGCGGTAGCCGCTGTTGACGTAGATTGGCGCGCCGAGGCGTTCTCTTGCGGGGTCGAGCACGCGCTCGGCGAGACGGCGCAGGTTTTCCCGCTCCACGGCACCGGGATTGTTGGCTATGCCGTGGCCGATGGCGGTGTCTGAATGTGTAAGTTCTTCAATGGTAAAATGTTTCATTTCTTCAAGTTTTTAAGGTTGTTGATAATTTTGGTTAATTTCTCATTGTCGGCGGCGGATTCGAGCAGGTCGAGCAACGCGCCTACATCGGTGCGCTCCTTGTCGCTGCCTTTCTCAAAGATGCTTTTCACCTCTATCCCTGCCATGCCGAGCGACCCGAGAAGCGTGAACAGCGGCACGGTGGGCACGGCATAGCCTTCAACTGCGCGCATAAACCACGCGCCGGCTATCTGCATGGCGTCGACAACGGTAAGCACCACAAGCACGTTGTAGTAGCGCGCCAGCTTGTCGACGGTGCGGCGGAGCGAGCGGCTGCGTGTTGCCTCGCCGCGCTTACGGGATTTGCTGATGCCGCTTGCCATGTCGGCGCCCACCGCGGCGAGAACGAGCACATACTCCGTAACCACCACACTGAGAAGCCACCACAGCCGGCTCCATTCCATTTCAATAAAATTGTTTTCCATAGCATTTCGTTTTTACTTTTTATGCAAAATTAAACTCCTTTCCGCAGCCGTGACCGCGAAAAGGAGCAACCATGCTTGATTATTTTGTTTTTATGTCTTATCCACGTTTTGTGGTGTCGGGCTTGGCGCCGTATGTCGCCTTGTCGTGAGCCACCTGTTCGGGACTGCGGAGCACGGGCAACTTCATCACCGTGGCACTGTCGACATACACATCGGTGTTGCCGCGCCACGGCATTTTCATTGAATAGCGCACGTAGTCTACAAGCAGCACGCTGTCGCCGCGCATGGCTTTGTAGATTTTCTCGCCAAGTTTTTGGTCGCGCACGGAAAAATGAAAAATCAAGTCATTTGCGTCGGTCACTCGGTCGGGATAGTCGGTGACCATAGTGCATTCGTAGGAGTCGAACAGCAGTCCGCTGCTGAGTTCCACCTTCACGAGATAGCCGCGCACACAGCCTTTGTCCACTTTCTTCGACACGAAGAGCATGTTGACAACTATCGCCGCAACTACAAGAAGCGTGCCGGCAATGATTATCCGGCGCCACCGCCTACGGCGGCGCTGACCGTTGGTCACGATAAAGTCTTCGCGGTATTGCTCTTCCTCCGGCACTGCCGGCGCGGCTTGCGCCTCGGACTGTGCGGGTTGCGCCTCGTCGTCGCGTTCTTCTGCCGGACGCTCGTCCTCATCGAAATAATCGTCTATTCTAAGTGCCATCTCTTAGTTCCCTTCTTTTGTTTTATTCATCAATATGTAGACGTAGGAATAGATTCCCAACGCTATCAGCAACAATGTCTGTGTGCCCCAAACGAGCATGGCAAACGCGGTGGCGTTGGCGTCGGGACGATTGATCGAGAACGTGCCTACTCCGTAGAGCGACAGGCCGAAGATTATCGCAATGTGCCATGCGCCGAGGCCTCCGTTGGTGGGTATGCCCATCGAGATGCTGCTCAGCACGAAGCACACCAGTGCGCAAACAATGCCGAGGTCTTTCGTAAACGGAAAGGCAAAGAAGCAAACGTAGAGCTGCGTGAAGTAGCAGCCCCAGATGAGAAGCGTGTAAAACAGGAACCAGCGCTTGCCTTTCATCTTTGTTATGCTGTAGAAGCCTTGCCACAGTCCGGCGATGGCATTGTCGATTTTCTGGATAAACGCGAAGTGCTTGCCCAATTTGAACAACGCTACAACGAGTCCGGCGACGACTGCCACTCCTATCCATGTGACGGGCGATGTCACGGTATTGAATATGCCGTCCTTGACCTGAGGGAAGGCATCAAAAAACTTGTCGAACGCAGACCACGCAAGACACATCGTCACAAGGGTCAACGTCAGAACGGTGACGGTGTCCGACAGGCGGTCGGCGACCATCGAGCCTACCACTTTGGTAAACGGGGCTTTCTGGCGACGCGAGATGTAGCCGCAGCGCCACACCTCTCCGAGGCGTGGAAAAACAAGATTGACAGCATACGTGCCGAAAATCGAAACTACAAGCACTCCGAGCGGCGCATCGATGCCGAGCGCACGCAGTTGCAAACGCCATCGCATAGCGCGAAACACGTGGCTGAACGTTGATATTACGAGCATTACGCCTATCCAAGTGTAGTCCACGTCGTAGCGGAGGATGTTTTTCATCTGCTCCACATCGACATTGTTATAGAGCCAATAAAACAATCCTACTCCGACAACCAATGGTATGACCACCTTGCACACCGTGCCCAACGATTTCTTTATCTTTTCTTTTTCCAATTTCTGACCAAATTTTAAAATTCGCACAAAGTTAGTGCAAGTCGAGGGAAAAAGCAAAATCAAGTTTACTTGAATTTTGATTTTTCCGAGACGCAGCCTTACTTATCAAAAGTTAGTGCAAGTCGAGTGAAAAACCGCGCAAGCCGAGTGAAAAATGAAGCTCGCTTCAATTTTTCCGAGACGCAGCCGGTTTTATCAAAAAGAAAAGTGCTTGCACAATTTTCTTTTCCGAGACGCAGCCTAACTTATCAAAAGTTAGTGCAAATTATTTCAAACCCATTTTTTGGAAATAATAGTCAAGCACGTCTTTTGCTGCTACAAACGAGCTCTGGCGGGCGGCAAGCACATTGTCCTGCTTCACCTTCAGCAACGCCTCCACCTCAGGGTCACGGTAGAAGTGCGCCTTCAGCTGCTCGTCGATTGTCTCATACATCCAATATTTCTCCTGCTCCATACGACGGTGCTCGAAATAGCCGTTGCCTTTGACAAACTCAAAATAGCGGTCAATCATCTCCCACACCTCTTTGATGCCGATGCCGTAGTAGCCCGAATAGGTCAGCACTTCGGGTATCCAGCCCGACAATGTGGGCGGAAACAGATGCAACGCGCTCTGAAACTGTGCTTTGGCAAGGTTGGCGCGCTCAATGTTGTCGCCGTCGGCTTTGTTGATGACTATACCGTCGGCCATCTCCATGATGCCTCGTTTGATGCCCTGCAGCTCGTCGCCGGTACCTGCCAGCTGTATCAGCAGGAAGAAGTCGACCATCGAATGCACTGCCGTCTCACTTTGTCCCACTCCGACGGTCTCCACAAAGATGTTGTTGAAGCCGGCGGCCTCACAAAGCACGATGGATTCGCGAGTCTTGCGTGCCACGCCGCCGAGAGAGCCTGCCGACGGGCTGGGGCGGATGAAGGCTTTGGGATGAATCGACAGTTTCTCCATGCGGGTCTTGTCGCCGAGGATACTGCCTTTGGTGCGCTCGCTGCTCGGGTCGATGGCGAGAACGGCGAGTTTGCCGCCGTCTTTAAGCACATGCAGTCCGAACTCGTCGATCGACGTACTCTTGCCGGCACCCGGCACTCCAGTGATGCCGATGCGGCGCGAGTTGCCTGCCGACGGAAGGCACTTTTCTATTACTTCCTGAGCCAATGCCTGATGCTCGGGCACCAGACTCTCCACAAGCGTCACCGCTCGGCTCAGCACAGTCACGTCGCCCTTGAGGATGCCTTCCACATATTCGCCGGCTGTCATCGTGCGGCGGCGCTTGCGCGGATGGAAGTAAGGGTTGACTTTCGGTGGCTCTGCCACTCCACTGTTGACAGCAAGTCCGGCAAACTCTTTGCTGTTCTCCGGATGGCTCACCATATTGTGATGCTCGTCATGATCAAGAAATTCCATATCGTTGTGTCTTTTGTTATTTTTGTTTTTTAACTGTTTCTGTTGTGCCTACAGTGCGTATCTGCACGGTGCCTTGCAGCGGGTCGTTGGTGAATATCACCACACTGCTGTTGAGCAGTCGGCCGTCGGCCATCTTGCTCGGGTCGAGCGTTATGCAGATCTTGCCTTTCCGGCCGGGTTTCAGGCATCGCGCCGTCTTTTTCACTGCCACCGCATCGTCCATCGTGCCGGTGCCGGTGATGTGAAGGTCGGCTTTGCCGATATTCTCTATCTCCACGCTGCGCATAATCTTCTTCGTGCCTATCGGGGTGAAGTCCACCCTGTCGGCGCGAAGCCTCAACTGCGGTGCGGAGGCATAGTCCACTTTCTCTGGATGCGCTGCCACCACTTGCGCCGTGGCGGTTATCACGCCCATACTCCTGCCGTTGGCTTTGACGGCTATCTGCGTGTCGGCACGCCCTGTCTCGTCGGCACTGTCTGCTTGAAAGACGATGCTGAACGAAGTCAGGTCGCCGGGAGCCACCTCTGCGGAATCGGCAACCACGACAAAACGCTTGTCGGCGCTCTCAAACGAAAGGCTGAGGGTGTCGTGACCGGCATTGTAGGCTATCACGCTTGTCTGGCGGCGGTGTCCCTGCCGCACGTCGCCAACCACTGCCGTGCGCGACGTAAGCCGCAAATCACCGGCTTTCTCCGGAAAAATCCGCCCTACGGTCTCTCCCTCGGGGCGCACCTTGCCTGCTATCTGCAGCTGTGTGGTTCCCTTGTCGGTATGCACAGCCACATGCTTCTTGAACGGGCCCGGGCGATACGACGGATTGAACTCCACAAGAAGGCTGCCGCTGTCGCCGGGCAATATCACCGTGTCGGCAAGCCTTGCCGTAGTGCAGCCGCACGATGACGATGTGCGCTTCACCACCACCGTGTCGGCCCCGCCGTTGCGATAGGCAAACCGGTGAGCCACCTTGCCATCGGCTTCATTGATGATGCCGAAGTCCCACGCCGTCTCCTCCCATTGCAACTGCGCGGAGACAGCCGCGGCGACAAGCGCCGCCGTCAATATCACCGTCAGTCTGCGCATTACGGTATCACGTTGCCTTTAATCCTCAAATACGCCGTCCCGCCGTTGGTCACCACCGTGACGGTCTTGTCAAACGCTCCGCGGCGGCCGTCGGGCTTATACGTCACTCCGATTTTGGCTGTCTCGCCGGGGGCAATGGGCTTCTTTGGATAAGCGGGCTTTGTGCATCCGCACGAAGAGCGCGCCGTGCGGATTATCAACGGCTCGTCGCCAGTGTTGCGAAACTCGAACCAGCATGTCACGTCGCCGCCTTTCTCTTTGACATATCCAAAGTCATGTACTTTTGTCACGAGCGTCATCTTCGCCTTTTCGCCGGCGAATGCCGGAAGCAGCGACATCATTGCGATTATCACAAGCAAAAGTCTCTTCATTTTTCACATCTCCTTTAATTATGCAAAATTAGCAAATAGCGTCATCCCTGTGCAATTTCTTCGCCTAAAAATGTTTAAATCGCCCTTCCTCCACCTTTCCTGCCCCGCTTTTTCTAGCCTCCGCCCTTGCTTTTTCAAAAACGACACTCTATCTTTGTGAAAATTACAAGCTTGCCGTCTATATGAAACCTGTCTTTGCCATACCACTGTTTCTGCTTGCCCTGCCTATGGTTGCGGCGGAAACACCGATGAGCTATGTGCGCGTGATCGAATCTTACTCGCCGTCGCGCAGCGAGCCGGCGGCATTCTTCGATATTGCGCGTGTCACGACAACTTATTTTGACGGACTTGGACGCCCGGTGGAGACTGTACGCGTGGGTGCGGGCGGCGATTTCGAGGACGTGGCGGAGCTGACGGTCTACGGCCACGGCGACAAGGTAGCGGAGCGGTGGCTGCCGGTGGGCACGCACAGCGGAGGGGCGTTTGTGGCGCCGGCATCGCTGATCGGAGAGGCCAAGGCGTTCTACGGATGCGACAGCCCGCTGACGGCTTTTAAATACGAGTTGTCGGAGGAAGGCAGACCGGTGTCGATGACGCGCCCGGGGGCATCGAAGCCCCGCATCATGGAGCATGGATTCTGCTTCGACGAGACGGTTCCGATTTTTGATGTTGACGGCGAAGGGCGGCTGGTGCGCCAGGGATACTACAAGGAGGGGACGCTGAGGTTCTCGATTGAGACCGACGAGACGATGACGTACTCTCGCTCGGTTTTCACGGATTTTGACGGACGCAAGGTGGCGGAGCTTGAAGACGACGCTTGGACTTTCTGGGTCTACGACGAGTGCGGAAGGCTGAGGTTCACGGTGTCGCCCGAGGGGGCACGGAGGCTGACGGCCGACGGCGTGTGCAACTCAACTACGGTGGAGCAATACTGCGCGGAATGGCGATACGACAGACGCAACAGGGTGACGATGAGCCGTGTGCCCGGCGTGGCGCCTACATATTATGTCTACGACCGGCTCGGTCGGCTGGCGCTCGAGCAGGACGGCTGTCTGCGCAGCCGCGGGCAGTGGCGTTTCTATGCCTACGACAGCGACAAGAGGCTTGCCGTGGCGGGCGTGACGGTTGGAATTTCATCCATACCGTGGACGCGGGAGGGGCTGGAACGGAAATATGCACAGTCGGAAATCTCGGCGGTGTTCGACGCCACGGTCGACAAGGACATACGCATGTGCTACCGTCTCGAGAATGCGCCCGACCGCAACTGCAATCTCACAAATGCTTGGTACTACGACTCATACGACTTCTGGACTTCCGACTGGACTCTGCCGTCGGACGCGGAATACGCCTTTGAGCGCGCGCCGTCGCGCCTGGGCAAGCCCACGGGTTGCGCCGTGATGGGCGGCATGGGCTTCCCGGAGTTCACGGTGTGGCTCTACGACCGCCGCGGACGCGAGCGCGCCCGGTGCCGCAGGCAGTACACGGCGGAGTTCATCGAAAGCACGTTCACCGACTGCAATTTCATCGGGCGCCCAACGCGCTGCCGCACCGTGCTGTCGCTGCCGCAAGGCGAGTTTCAGACGAATCCCGACGAGGTGACCATCGACCGCTGTTTCTCATACATGCAGGACGGTGGGCAGCTATATGCGGAGGAAATCCGGGTGGACGGCGGAAAATGGGAGCGTGCCTACCACGACTATGACGCCGCCGGCAGGCTTGTGAGGCGGAGAGGCGGCAGCGACGGTGCGACCGGCTACACGCTCGATGCGGAGGGGCGCGTCACTGCCATCGCCAACAACAGCTACAGCGAGACGCTCTCCTTCGCCGCCAATGGCTTGGTGGCGGAAAAAACCACAAGCGTTGCCTACGGCGGAGAGAAGTTCGTCCAGCGCATGGAGTACGACTACGGCGACCGACGCTTCCTGACGGCGGCGATATGCGGGGAGAGCAACCTGTCGCCGTTCACGGAGCTTTTCTCCGAGACGTTCGACTACGACCTCAACGGCAATGTCACGATGATAAACCGCGGATACCCGGCGGTGCAGGAGGCTGCAATCGAATACGAGGGCAACCGCGTGAGCCGCATCGTCGACTCATCGTCGCCAGCGATGGCGGTATATGCGCCGCGGTTTGCAGAGGGTGAATACGACCGTCCGATTGCCTACGACCAGTGCGGGCGCATAACCGCCGACCGCACACGCCACATCGCCTCGATTCTCTACAACGACCGCCACCTGCCGATACGCTTCACGATGGACAACGGCAACACACTGAGCCTGAGCTACAACGCCGACGGCGTGAAGGAGCGCGAGACGGAGACGAGCTATTACGTCACGACCGTGACTCGCGTTGAGAACGGCGACACGGTGGTGCGCGAGCAGAAGCGGGCGCGATCCACCCTCCGCGAATACTACGGCGACGTGCTGCGCGTCGGCGGTAGGACTCGCCGCCTGGAGTGGAGCGGCGGATTCTTCTCCAAGGACGACAACGGACGCTGGCACAGCCACCGCTACGTGCGTAACTCGCTTGGCAGCATCGTGGCTGTAACCGACAGCGCCGGCACGGTGGAGCAGGCTGTTTGCTACTACGCCTCCGGGCTGCCCGTCTACAAGGCGCCCAACAGCATCCCAGCCACGCGGCGCATGCACGTGGGCAAGGAATTCGAGCAGTTCGAGAGCATAGATTGGTATGACAACGAAGCCCGATTCTACGACCCTCTGCTCGTGCGCTTCACCACGCCCGACCCGCTCGCTCTCTCCTACCCATCCCTCTCCCCCTACGCCTACTGCGCAAACAACCCGGTATGCAACGTGGATTTGGATGGAAAGGCTCATTTTATGCATAATGGTAAAATTATCGGCAACGACGGCATTGACGATGGAAAATTGTTCGTGCTGAAAACAACGGAAAAGTATTTCCGAAATCGCAATGAAATTATACCTGGCGCCGGATTGCCTAAAAAATTGGAAAAAGCTACAATCAATTTTATCAAAGAAAATAACGGGGATACAGAGATGTTCGGAACAAATCCTATTGCATACGAAAATTCAATTGAAATTGCAAGACAGAGCATCCGACAAAATATGATAAACGCCATTGGAGATGATAGTTCCGGCGATACGGCAGACCGAAACAATCGGGAATATGGCGGATATATAAACGACGGCATAGTTTTTACTTCCGCCCCAGGTCCGGTCGGCTCTCCTGACCGACCTTTGTCGATGGTGGTCAGCGCACCTCCAAACGCACCGATGTTCCATAGCCACCCAAGCGGAAGTGTTGGCATATATCCTAATGACACGAAATACCCACAACCGCCATCTTCCGCTGATATTAAGTATGCAGGAGATGGTGCAAACTATTGCTTTGGAATGGGAGACGGAAGAGTATATATCTACGACAGAGCAGGTGTACAAGCCATTGTCCCATTGAATGATTTTGTAATGCCTAAAATTATAACCAAATGATAAAGCATATATTATTGACCGTAGCTGCAACATTGTTGTGTATCTGCAGAATCGATGCCCAATATAGGTTGAATATGGACTCTATAATAAACGAGAGTATCAGAATTGTAACTAAGGATATTATATCCAAGAATCCAGAATATGCAGAATATGGAAGGATTGTATTGACAGACAATACGCTGCCTCCGTTTTTTAAATTTGACAGTAAAGAAAAGCACCTTGGAATACTTCGCGCTTCTTCTATGAGCCAAGACGAACTAATAGCTAAGAAAAATCTTGGAGACACAACTATTTGTTTAAATTTCTGCATTTCGTCAGAATATTACTCTTGTCAAGAATTTATAACATTCGAGGTTGCGAAATACTTGTTACATCCGTATAAACAAAAAGACGGAATTCAGATTATTTATAAACTGAATGAAGATAAAAATATTTGGGAATACATCGGCATCGTCAAACTACCCAGTTGTCCACTCTGCACACAAGAAGATGATTTTCCTATCGGTTTAACAAAAGACTCTATAGATATAGAATCTGATGTTTATTCAAATCAGACATTCCATATATACTCTGATTCAAATATATTTTACAAATATATCGCACCTAGCGAGATTATCTTTTGTAAAGAATTGAATGATTATTATAACTTAGTCAACAATGTCGTTATTGACGATATTTCTATAGAGACTTTAACTCGCAAAGTCCTTGAGAACAAGGCTAATGGGAAGTTCTTATTCAACAGTCTCTGTAAAGAGGAGATTGTATCAAACCTAAAACAGACTGACAAAGATGTATTCTATTGGATAACTTGGGACGATATGGACATCTACGGCAATACCTTGTCAATCAAATTGTCTTTAAATGGTTGCAAATTAGACAAAAACGGGCATCTCAATATTGACAATCTGGGCTATCGGAAATTTAGATACATAATAAATTCAGATTAAGATGCAAATGCTTATGACATCACCCAACCACATCCCAGCCACGCGCCGCATGCACGTGGGCAAGGAGCTGGAGCAGTTCGAGAGCATCGATTGGTATGACAACGAAGCCCGATTCTACGACCCTCTGCTCGTGCGCTTCACCACGCCCGACCCGCTCGCTCTATCCTACCCATCCCTCTCACCCTACGCCTACTGCGCAAACAACCCGGTACGCAACGTGGATTTGGACGGAAGAAAAGCTATAAGAATTATAGATGAAGGAAATAAGACTGTGACAATCAAAGCTGATTATTATGTTGTTACATCGGATATAGGTTCATTGTATTCTGAAACAAAAATAGTCCCAGGTTATTCTCTGTCTGAAATCGAAGAGTTGAACAACTCAATTTCAAAACACCTCAATAATTTGGGATTAGTCGTAACCAACGGCGAATATTCTGGGTATTCGGTTGTTTTTGATTTGACTTTCATTGGCGCTGACCAAGTAAAAGCCGAAGCCATGGCCACAGCGGATAATTTTGAAGGATTCAATATCGGAAATACTTTCAGGCGTGGCGACAAAACAAATCATAGGTTAAGAAGAGAAGAGCATCCTGATGGTTCCTACACTGCTGTTGGAGGAATAACACATCTTAAAACAGCCATTTTAATGAACATAGATTTTGATACGCAGATGAATCGGCTGCACGAAATATTCCACACGTTCGGCTTTGACGATGAGCAAAATGCGAAAGGCATTATGTCGTATCCCCCACAGAATCCAAATGAAAAAGATGTTGAAATACTTATGACAACACCGTATATGCCAACTTTAAAAAAACCGATACAATGAAAAAACTGATTTTGATGACAATTCTGTTCTTAACGCTGCAGTCAAGCGGCTATATAAATTTCAAGGGCGCTCATTTCCGTAAATTGGAGGAAGGAGAACACTATTACTATATTTTGAGCATCTCCCCTCTGAATAAAAATGAGCGACCATATTCTATGGCTGCCATTTCTGACTTCTTTTTTCTGAACAGGCTATCAGAAAATGATGATTGTAACGACTTTGTCAACAAATTCTATAATTATGCAGATTATGCCTCTGAATACACAATGGGATTCTATGAAATACATTCCAAAAAATTCATTAAGACATCGGAATATATGGAGCTGTACAACCAATATCTATTGGTCTATTCAGACGAATTTTCAGATATTGTTTATTATCTAACCGATGGGTCAATAGTCTTTGTATCCTCTGCTGTTGTGAAGAGCCCCGTCTATATAGCCGACTATCACGCTTCGTTGTCATCGGAATATCCTGTGAAATACAGCACAGGTAAGACTTCTTTCTTTACCAGGTTAGAATATCAGAAGAAAGCGGTGCTCAATAAAGACAAAATAATTATAAAAGCAAAAAAACAATAATATGAAAGGAATCGCCGGGTATTATACCGTTCCAGTTACCAGTACTTCAAAAATGATTGATAAATTCCTGAACATAATAAAATGAAAAAAGTTTTGTTGATAATAGTTTTGTATGCACTCTTTCCAACATGGTGTATGTCAGAGTCTTTGAAAATTGATGTTTATAGGGCACAAAACCTTGAAAACAAATTAAATTATCGTGACTCAGAGCGAGCATTTAAATGTCTCGCAAACGGAATCAATTTGACAACCACATCAAGATTTTTAAATGTGATGACAGAATTGTATGGAGATTCTATTACAAATTCATTTTATAATGAAAAGAAATATGTTAGAATACATATACTCATTAACAATTCAACCAGAGAATGCATTCTGACCATACGACCTATAAATAAAGATTCTGATTTATGCTTTTATAATTTTATTAAGAATCATCTGCCGGAAATGGTTAGGGCATATTGTATTAAATATGGAAATTTTGTCACATTTGATAGCACAGCCAATGACTGTGAAGAAATAGTATTCGGTTTGATGAGTTTATGGGTATACAATGAAAACCTTCGTACCTTAGAGCAGATATTGTCTCATGATAAAGATTTTGAGTTTGAACCAGATGTTTTCAATCGATATAAACTCATAAAAAAATCTGTCCACATTGACCGGATTGTATTAATTGATTATGATGATTATTATTTAATGGTCAGACAAGTTATAACTGGTAAGACAAGTTATTGAGCCTTATTCCCTTCAAAAGAATTGATATTGAAAAGATTCAAATACCGACCTTGTTAATAAGATATTAAAAGCTAAAAAAGAAACTATAATAAACGAAAAACAATGAGAAAAACAATCTTAATATTATTTATATTCATAGGTTCTTCATTGTCTTTTGCGCAAGATAACAATATATCCATAAAAGAATACAACTATGAGTATTACCATTATTATGGCACCGAGAAAACGTATGTTTGGAATCTTGTGATTACAAATAATTCAGCTGAGAATTATCTTACATGGATAAACAAAAACGACAACGTTATGGACTACGCAGAGGAAACACAGATTAAAAATTTCTTTCGCGCAGGACGCCCTCGCCTATTCTTTCTTTGGTCTGATGGCGAATATTCGGAAAAAATACTTGGTCAGACATTCTTGAAGCTTTTGAAGCCTGGAGAGTCCTTCTCATATAACGTGGTACAAAAAGTCAAAAAAGAGCCTTCTATAAAAAAGAAAATTTCAATTGCAAAAGAATCAGTTGTGCAAATATATACCCAGTTCAAAATTTCAGAATGTTTTGACGTCCCATATCTGTATGCTTATAACAATCTTTGCTTATATGAAGAATAGGTTTCCAAGACACAGTGCCTAAACAGTTGGTACGCCCGACCCGCTCGCTCTCTAAATGTCGACGACGAAAAAAATTTGGCGAGTTTACGGGAAATTAGTAACTTCGCACATAATAATCTTCTAAACATTTTAAAATTATGAATGAGAAAAACGACCAAAGAGAAATAAAGATTGAATTGACTCCGGAAATGGCGTCTGGCAAATATGCCAACTTAGCTATCATCACCCACTCTGTAAATGAGTTCTTTATGGACTTCATCAGCGTGGTGCCAAACGCTCCACAAGCCCGCGTGCAGAGCCGAATCATCATGACTCCGGAAAACGCCAAGACTTTGCTGATGGCGCTCCAGGACAACATCCGCAAATACGAGGCCAACTTCGGCACCATCAAGCCTAAACAGCCTGAAGCTGGAATGCCGGTTGGCAAAGCATAACATATTAATTTTCAGATATGATGGAGAATCCGTTATTCATATATAACACGCTCTCCCGAAAAAAGGAACAATTCGTGCCGCTGCACGAGCCTAATGTCGGTATGTATGTGTGCGGTCCTACTGTCTACGGCGATCCGCACCTCGGACACACTCGTCCCGCCATCACTTTCGACGTGCTGTTCCGCTACCTGCGCCACCTGGGATACCGGGTGCGCTACGTGCGAAACATCACCGACGTGGGGCACCTGGAGCACGATGCCGACGAGGGAGAGGACAAAATTGAGAAAAAAGCACGCTTGGAGCAGCTGGAGCCGATGGAAGTGGCACAATACTACACAAACCGCTACCACAAGGCTATGGAAGCGCTCAACGTGCTGCCGCCAAGCATCGAGCCTCACGCTTCCGGACACATTCTTGAGCAAATCGAGTATATCAAGGAGATTCTAAAGGCTGGATATGCCTACGAAAGCAACGGTTCTGTATATTTCGACGTGGTGAAGTACAGCAAGGACTTCCACTACGGCAAACTGTCGGGACGAAACATCGACGAGTTGCTCAACACGACGCGTGCGCTCGACGGACAGTCGGAGAAGCACAACCCGGTCGACTTCGCGCTGTGGAAGAAAGCGTCGCCAGAACACATCATGCGATGGCCTTCGCCATGGAGCGACGGATTCCCAGGATGGCATCTCGAATGCTCTACGATGGGGCAGAAATATCTGGGCGAGACGTTCGACATCCACGGCGGTGGAATGGATCTTATGTTCCCTCACCATGAGTGCGAAATCGCGCAGTCGGTGGCTCACAACGGCCATGAGACGGTGCGCTACTGGATGCACAACAACATGATTACAATCAACGGGCAGAAGATGGGCAAATCGCTCGGAAACTTCATTACGCTCGAGGAATTTTTCAACGGGTCGCATCCTCTGCTCGAACAGGCTTACTCGCCGATGACAATACGCTTCTTCATCCTGCAAGCACACTACCGCGGAACGGTCGACTTCTCCAACGACGCGCTGAAAGCCGCCGAGAAGGCTTACGACCGAATCGTTGATGGCTACCGCAGACTCCAGGAGCTGAAGCCTGCCGACTCGTCTTCGGTCGACGTGAAGGGATTCCGCAAAAAATGCTACGATGCCATCAACGATGACCTCAACACGCCTATCGTTATCGCCGAGCTTTTCGATGCCTGCAAGATAATCAACCAGGTGAACGACGGAAAGGCGACACTGACAAAGGACGACATCGACGAGCTGAAAGACTTGTTCCAGGCGTTTCTCATCGACATCCTCGGTGTGCGCACTGAAATCGTGGCTGGCGACGACGCTCAGGCTCTCGAACCGTTTGAAAAGGCTGTCGACCTTTTGCTCGAAATCCGAAAGGAGTCGAAAGCGAAAAAGGATTGGGCTACGTCCGACCTTATTCGCGACCGTCTCGCCGCAATCGGTTTCGATGTTAAAGATACAAAAGACGGTTTTGAATGGTCGCTGAAAATGTAATCACCTCGTTAAAGTTTGTGTATTTCCTTCATTAAAAGTTAATGGGGGGGCAATTTAAAATTTTTATTTTGCAGAACAAATTTTATACATTACATTTGTATCACGATTTAGGGCCTAAAGGTCTTATTTTGATAAGATTGATTGTACTTTTTTACAAGAAAATATATTACACTTCAACCTTAATCATTTAGTCTAAATTTCCCTACGTCGTTGACAGAAAAGAAGTATGTGATATATCGAATGGACGTAAAACGACACAACGGCAACGTGTTGCCGAAGAAGCCCTGGGCATTGGTCCGGGGCTTCTTGATTTTCCACGGCTATGCCTGCTGTGCCACAAAAACCGGCAAGAGTCCGTCAAGCAACAACCCTGCATCCGACGTCCGCAACGCGGACGCGCTTTCAGTGTAGCCATCCGAAACAAGCCGAC
>ENA-ORSL01001150-ORSL01001150.1-human-gut-metagenome-genome-assembly--contig:-NODE-1150-length-23386-cov-2.933393_pt1 | contig 23386 bp, 23 predicted proteins | sample MGYA00242190_ERZ509157 | MGnify/ENA primary metagenome ERZ509157 (study PRJEB26280, sample SAMEA2338664) | human gut metagenome | biome: human gut; feature: human-associated habitat; material: faeces...
GATCACATTCTTGAAGTCCAGTACGGTTATCAGTCAGTCTGGAGCGGCACAGCTTCCCCTTCAGGTATCCATTGGAAATAAATCAGATTTTCTCTCATTGAAAAAGAATAGAAAGGAAAGAAATGAAAAAATCCTGATTTATTTTAATGATGCAGATGTGCCGGGGCTGGAAGCCCGGTCGGATATTGAGCGCTGGAAACTGCTCACGCAAACTGCGAATTATACAGGCTGCTGTAGAAGCCTCCGGCAGCCATAAGCGTTTCATGGTTACCCTGCTCGATGACATTTCCGTCCTTGACCACCAGAATTATATCGGCGTTCTGTATAGTGGAGAGTCTGTGCGCGATGACAAAGCAGGTACGTCCTTGCATAAGCGAGCGCATAGCTTGCTGTATTTGCTGTTCGGTGCGTGAATCTACATTGGAGGTTGCTTCATCAAGGATCAGCATTGATGATTTTGGAAGCATTGCGCGGGCAATGGTAATGAGCTGCTTTTGCCCCTTTGATATGTTGATGCCGTCATCGGTAAGAAGGGTGTCATAGCCGTTGGGCAGAGCCTCAATAAATGAATGTATGTGCGCGGCCTTGGCAGCGGCGATTATTTCGTCCATTGTGGCATCCGAGCGGCCGTAGCTGATATTTTCGGCAATAGTGCCGCCGAACAGCCAGGTATCCTGCAGCACCATGGTGTAGGCACGCCTCAGACTGTCGCGGTCAAGCTCACGGATCTCGGTGCCGTCGACGAAAATGCGTCCCGAGTCCACGTCATAAAAACGCATAAGCAGATTGATGATCGTTGTTTTTCCGGCACCTGTGGGACCGACAATTGCCACGGTACTGCCCGGCTTGACATCTATTGACAGGTCATGAAGAATGGTCCTTCCCGGGGCATATCCGAATTTCACATGCTCAAGCCGCACATTGCCGTTTACATGCCCGAGCTGCACATTGCCGTTATAATTTTTATTGGACTCACGTGCGGCGCTGACTTCGTCTTCATTGGGCTCATCAATTACCCGGAACACACGCTCAGCCGCGGCAAGCGCCGACTGCAATTCGCTGAGTATGTTGGCAAACTCGTTGATAGGTCCGGCGAATTTTCGTGAATACTGTACAAATGCCGACACGCCGCCCAGCGTCATAAAAAACATCGAGCCTGCCTGAACTATGCCCGAGTCGGACAGCATGTAGAATATGCCGCCGAGTATTATCACCATAGCCAGAGACATGTTGTTGATGAAATTCACGCCGGGGCCGATGATCGCACCGTGATAGTCGGCATCGTAATAGGCGTCGACCGCATCGGCGTTGCGCTCGTCGAAACGGCCGGATATAACCGATTCGCGGCCGTATATTTTGATTGAGCGTTGACCTGACAGCATTTCCTCAGCGTATCCGTTGAGCATACCCAGCTTCATTGAGCGTTTTTTGAAAAGCGGGCGGATTTTTTTGGTTTTGTATTTTGTGAATATTATGGACACGGGCACCGTGACGGCAAATACCAGTATCAGCATCGGGGAAATAGACATCATCATGATAAGAGAGCCTACCACGGTTACAACGCTTGTACATACCTGAAGCAGGTCGTGTGACAGCGATGAGTTGACTGTGTCCACGTCGTATGAGATCCGGCTGATTATGTCGCCTGTTGCGTGTGTGTCAAAATAGCTGACGGGAAGCTCGGTAAGACGGTTGAACAGCTGGCGGCGCATGGTGTAGATGATCTTTTGACTCAGTCTGACCATTACCACTGCCAGTGCATACGACATGATAGCGGCGGCAGAGTAGAAAATTACCAGCAGTCCGCAGTATTTTAACACCGAAGTCATATCGACGGCGCCGGCACCGGGGCGTATTGCATCTATGGCCGCGCCTGACAGCTTGGGCCCGATCAGCGACAGCACGTTTGAGGCCAGCATAAGGCAAAGGGCTATGAGTACATACCATTTGTGCTCAAGCAAATATCCGCTCAGCCGTTTCAGAACGGCGCTTTTTGTCTTGGAATCAATTTTTTCCTCCGGACGGGAGCTGTTGAGCGAGCGGAGCTTGCCCATTCCGCCTCCTCCACCGGGAAATCCGGGATTATTCAAGAAAAGCACCTCCCATTTGAGACTGACTTATTTCGCGGTAGACCCCGCAGTTCTGCATGAGGCTGTCGTGATTGCCCATTCCGATTATTCGGCCTTCGTCAAGCACGATTATGACGTCAGAGTTCATGACCGAGCTTATGCGCTGTGCCACGACGATCACCGTCATGCCGTCCGTTCCGTCGGCGATAGCGCGGCGCAGTGCGGAATCGGTCTTATAGTCGAGCGCCGACGACGAGTCGTCAAGTATGAGAATGTCGGGACTCCCTGCCAGTGCCCGGGCTATGAGAAGGCGCTGCTTTTGTCCTCCGCTGATGTTGGTACCTTTGGTAGTGAGCATGTGTTCCCAGCCATCGGGATATTTTTCGATGAAGTCAGCCTGGGCCATAGCGGCCGCCGTCTTAAGCCGGCTGTCGGTAATGTCACGACCGAATGCAACATTTTCCCGAATACTGTCGGCATACAGAAAGTCGTTCTGCATGACTGCACCGAACATTGAGTGAAGCTCATCTGTCGGTATAGTGCGTACGTCCCGTCCGCCTATACGTATTGAGCCTGAGTCGATATCATACAGGCGCATCAGCAGTGAAATTATCGTCGACTTGCCCGATCCTGTCGCACCTATGATTCCGAGCGAGCCACCGCGCGGTATGCGGAAGCTGATGTCGGAAAGGTTGTTTTTGGTTTTGTTATATGAAAAATTTACATGCTCGAAGGTTATGTATCCGGAGCTGCCGTCCGCACGGGTAGGAAATTCGGCACTGCTTTTCAGCATCAGGTCTTCGGGGCACTCCAATACCTCGGCTATGCGTCCGGCAGATGCCGAGCACTTGGTATACATGACAAATATCCGAGTGACGCTCATCATAGCCTGCGAGATCAACGTGAAATACTGCATGAATGTGAGTATTCGTCCCGGCTTTGACAGTCCGCCGTTGACCAGAATACCGCCTATTAGTATTACGCCGGCTATACCGACGTTCATGAAAAACGTCATCAGAGGATTTGTAGCCGCCATTGTTATGCCGGCTTTTTGTTCATCGTGAACCAGTGTACGGTTGACCCGGTCGTAACGCTCGCGTTCATATTTGGTTTTGGACAGCGCCTTGATGACGCGTATGCCCTGTGCGTCCTCACGTACAACTCGCGTCATACCGTCTACCGAACGCTGAACCTGAGTGTAAAGCGGTATACCGCGTTTTGAAATGAACATAACAGCCAGTGCTATAAGCGGCAGTATAGCAAACATGACCACCGCCATACGATAGTCGATGATTGCGGTTATGACGCCGCCGCCTATCAGCAGAATTGGCGCACGGACGCCCATTCTCTGCATCATGCCGACAAAGTGATGAAAATTATATGTATCCGATGTCAGTCGGGACTCAAGGCTCGGCACCGTGAATTTGTCTACCTGTGCCGATGACAGCCGCATCGTTTTGTCGAACAGGTCGTGGCGCACCGCCTCAGAAGTGTTGCGGGCGACCTTGGCCGCCATGCGATTGGCGGTGACATTCATGATCACGGCGAGCAGAGCGCACAGCACCATAAGCAGGCCCCACAGTATTATCTGACGTACGCTTTGACGCGGAACAACATCGTCGATTATGTATCCGAGTATGTACGGAAGTATCAGCTCCATCATTGTTCCGAGAAATTTTATTGACAGACCGATCGTCATACGGCCGAAAAACGGCTTGAGATATTTCAGCAAGTGCTTCATTTGTTATCGCTCTCCCAGGATGAATCGATCTCTTTGTTGACGGCTGCCGTTGCCCGCTTTGTCATGCGGGACAGCATGGAGGTGAACTGCTCCATTTCGTCTTCGGTGAATTCCTCCGTCAGGTAGGAATTCCAGCTCTTGACGGCTTCGGTTACGCGCGGCATGATGTCATATGCCTTTTGCGTAGGGTAAACGAGTATTACACGTTTGTCCTCCTCGCTTTGACGCCGCTCAACATAACCCAGCTTTTCAAGCTGCGTAAGATGGCGGGTGACGTTGCTTTTGTTGATGTAAATGTGCTTTGACAGCTGTTCCTGCGACATGCCCGGATGGCGGCACAGAGCAAAAAGATATGCTGTGTGGGCGCCTCCGATTCCCGTACCGTTGAGCATTGCGGCATGGTAAATGTTGGAGCATCTGCCGATGATCTTTATCTGCCTCATGAAAGACGGCATGACATACCTCCCGGCAAGCGGATTTATTAGTTGCGTTCGCAACCTTTTTTATTATAGCACCTTTTTATAGTTTGTCAAGACACTTAATGTGAAAAAATCAAGTCGTATTTGAACTGTCCGGTGTGCGGTATGTCTTTTCGGCTGATTTGCCAATGGACTTCAACATATAAAACGCGGTGTGCATCTGATACCGCACACCGCGTTTTTGCCGGACTTTTATGAATATACTGCTTCAAAAGTCTGCAAAGCAACTTATTGAATTTCAAACGTTTTAATAGCCTTGATTGCGGGACCGTCGGGATACTGGTCCACTTGTCCAAGCGCGAAAAAGTGTCCGTCTGCGCGGCATATCCGCACTCGTTGACCGATGGCAAACGAAGTTCCCAGCTTACGCTGGTATATTTCGCAGCCCGAACGGCACAGCCGTTCATAAAATGCAGGCAATGCCACAGCCGGCAAGTCGGTAAACAGAGATTCAACCGGCAGCAGCAGCTTATCTGCTTCATCCGATGACATGTCCGCCAGCCTGTCCGGAGTTACGGCATTGCGCACGACAAAATCTCCGACGCTTATTCTGCGAAGCGCCGCCATGACACCGCCACAGCCCAATTCTGCACCGATATCGGCGCACAACGTCCGGATATAGGTACCGGCCGAACATTCCACGTCAAGTGCAAAATCGGACGACGCCGGAGTCGGCTCGCACGCCAGTGAATATACCGTCACCGGACGCGGTAGACGTTCTATTTCGCCGCCCTCACGGGCAATGTCAACCAGCTTGCGTCCGCCGACCTTAAGTGCGCTGTACATAGGAGGCGTCTGCATGATCTCTCCCCGGAATTGTCCGCACACCTCTTGCACACGCGCGGCGCATGGAAGCGTGTCTGATACCGTCAGCACTTGTCCGGAAGTATCCTCGGTGTCGGTCGTAAGTCCCAGACGCAGTAAGGCATGATAACGCTTGCGGTGGCAGACAATATATTCTGCCGCTTTGGCCGCCCTACCGACCAGCACGACAAGCAGTCCCGTTGCCATAGGATCCAGCGTCCCGGTGTGCCCCACCCGGCGCAGCCCCATGACCCGGCGTACCTTATTTACCACATCATGAGAAGTAAGCCCCGACGGCTTGTCAATGAGCAATACGCCGGAGCTTTCATTCTGATTTTGTTTCATCAGAGAATAATGTCCTTGAGCGGTCTTTTGGGCACGTAATGACAGCCGTCTGCGCGGTAATAACCGACTTCCGAGCCTTGTGCTTCGGTCAGTACCACCTTTTCGTCCGGCTTTCCGAGCGCAAGCACCAGCATTATCATGTTTGTCTCGGGAATATTAAGCGCGGCGTGCAGCTTGTCACGGTCAAAGCTGCCTATCATACAGCCGCCGAGTCCCGCTTCGGTGGCCGCCAGCAGAATGGTCTGCGCGACTATTCCGACGTCACGCAGAAATGTCGTGAGGGTTTCTGCTATGGTCATGTCACAGCAAATGACTATATATGCTGTCGGTGCGTGACCGTCCGGAGGTAATTTGACATTTTTGAGCCTGCCAGCCCATGCGGTCAGCAAAAGTACGCGGTCACATTCCTCGGGCGTGCAGACCAGTCGGTATTTCAGCGGCTGAATGTTGCGGCTGGACGATGTACAGCGCGCTATATCCACGAACTCCAGCAGTTCGTCGCGCGTGATTGTACGGTTAGGGTCAAATGAGCGGTAGCTGCGGTTTTTTTGCACAATGTCTTTAATCATGGTGTGCCTCCCGTTTTATCGGAAAATAACGCAGGCGGCGTTGATCGCAATGCCCTGCGCCGTGAATGAGGTTTCATATTCGGTCATTATGTTACCGACGGAGTAGGGGGAGTGATGCAAGTCTCGGGTCTGGTATTCGACCTCAAGTCCTGCCGCGGCGAACTGCTCAAGGCTGAAGTCAAAAAGCGATACGTTGTCGGTTTTGAAATAAAGCCTTCCTCCACATACCAGCACGCGGCGGTACATCTCAAGAAAACCTATATGCGTAAGTCTACGCTTGGCGTAGCCGGCCTTGGGCCACGGGTCGCTGAAGTTAAGGTAAATGCGCTCAAGGCAGTGTGGCGGCAGCCATTCGCCGAGATTCTGCGCGTTGCCTATGACAAAACGCAGATTGTCGCCGGGGCGGCTGTCTCTACTTGCGGCGGCGCGTTCGAGTGCGAGGCAGGCCACATCCGGAACCCGCTCCAGTGCGATGAGATTAATACCCGGCTCAGCTGTTGCAAGCCCGCAGGCAAACGAGCCTTTTCCGCACCCGATCTCAAGGCACAGCGGCCGCGTCACTACGAAAGGAGCCTGCGGGTTGGCGGCAAGCACTGTCGGATCTGATATGAGCAGTTCGGCACAGGCGGCGATCCGTTCCGCACCGTGCTTTTTATGCCGCATACGCATCAGACGTTGAAACGGAACAGCACAACGTCACCGTCCCGTATGACATAGTCCTTGCCCTCGGAGCGGATAAGCCCGGCCTCCTTGGCGGCGTTCATGCTGCCTACTCTGACGAGGTCATCGTAGCTGACGATCTCGGCGCGTATGAAGCCGCGCTCAAAGTCACTGTGTATTTTTCCTGCCGCCTGAGGCGCCTTGGTGCCGCGTGTGATCGTCCATGCGCGGACCTCCTTTGGACCGGCGGTAAGATAGCTTATAAGGCCCAGTAGGGCATAGCTCGATCGGATAAGCCTGTCAAGGCCCGATTCCTCAATGCCGAGATCGGCGAGAAATGCAACTTTTTCGTCCGCCTCCAGCTCGGCGATCTCGGCCTCTATCTGGGCACAGACGGCTATGACCTCGGCTCCTTCGCTCTCGGCGTGCTCGCGGAGCTTATGATAATAGGGGTTTCCGCTGGGGTCTGCCGCATCATCTTCGCCTACATTGGCAACGTAAATAATGGGCTTGAGAGTAAGTAGCGGGGTGTCCGACAGCATATCGCGTTCTTCGCTGGTCAGGTCTACCGAGCGGGCGCTTTTTCCGTCTGACAGTGCGGCGTACACGCGCTCAAGCACGTCAAGCTCACCGGCGAGTGAGCGATCGTTTTTTGCCAGCTTGCGCGTGCGGTCGAGGCGGCGCTCGATCATTTCCATGTCTGAAAAAATCAGCTCCATGTTGATGATCTCAAGGTCGCGCAGCGGATCGACCGAGCCTTCTACATGAATTATATTACCGTCCTCAAAGCAACGGACAACGTGGACGATAGCGTCCACCTCGCGTATGTGCGAAAGAAATTTATTGCCTAACCCTTCTCCTTGTGACGCGCCGCGTACCAGTCCCGCAATGTCGACAAATTCGATGGTGGCGGGAGTGTATTTTTCAGGATTGTACATCTGAGCCAGTACGTCCAAACGCTTGTCCGGCACAGGGACAATGCCTACGTTGGGATCAATGGTGCAGAAGGGATAGTTTGCCGATTCAGCCCGCGCGTTGGTGAGCGCATTGAACAGTGTGCTTTTGCCGACGTTTGGCAGACCTACGATGCCGAGTTTCATGGATAGCTTATACCGTACCTTTCTTTAGTTGCGACTCTTTTTCGGACACGATCCGGCATGTCCGCATTACATCAGCATAATTATATAATATTTTTTTCAATTTGGCAATAGAAAACCAAGTAAAAAAGTAAAAAACCACTTTTCAAAAATTAAATAAAGTGGTATAATAAAATGAATATAGCCACCTTCAGGTGGCAAGCGTCGGAACATGGAGGTAAAAATGCTTTATACAAAAATACTTGTAGTTGATGACGACCACAATATATGTGAAATGCTCCGTCTTTATTTTGAAAACGAAGGATACGAGGTCAAGACCGCCAACGACGGAGCCGAAGGCGTAGCTGCCTTTAAAACGTTCGAGCCTGACCTGGTTCTGCTTGATATAATGCTTCCCAAAAAGGACGGCTGGCAGGTGTGCCGTGAGATACGTGAGGTATCGTCAAAGCCGGTCATCATGATAACGGCTAAGGGAGAGGTCTTCGATAAGGTGCTGGGCCTTGAGCTTGGTGCCGATGATTTTGTGGTCAAGCCTTTTGATATGAAGGAGCTGTCCGCGCGGGTCAAGGCCGTGCTGCGGCGCTACTCGGCTCACAACGCTGCAGATGACGGTGAAGTCATAAAGTTCGATAACATCGAGATCAGCAAGCAGAAATACGAGCTTAAGCTACGCGGCAAGCCGGTCGATATTCCGCCCAAGGAGCTTGAGCTGCTGTATTTTCTTGCATCAAACTACAACCGTGTATTCAGCCGCGACCAGCTGCTCGACAAGGTGTGGGGGTTTGATTATCTTGGAGATTCCCGCACGGTGGACGTGCATGTCAAGCGACTGCGCGAAAAGCTGGACGGCGTGTCCGATAAATGGGTGCTTAAAACAGTCTGGGGCATCGGATATAAATTTGAGCTGCTGAACTGAGTTATCCGGCGGCGGTGAGGAGAGCATGGCATTATGTTCAAAAGCATTTTTGCAAAGTACATAACGGCATTTATGCTGATCATACTGATCAGCTTTGTGGCACTTATCGCCATCATCACCTCAACCGTAAACAATTATTCGGTAGTGTCAAGGACTGAACAGGTCGAGAGCGCGGCGCACTCGGTTGCGTCTTATCTTGAGGACAAGCTGGCACGTACAGGCCTTACCGACTTTTCGGCATTTGTTGTTCTAAATGAATCGGATATCACGGCGGTCATGAAGGTAGTGGCGGCCAATTCGTCGGATATCAGTATTCTTATCACAGACATCAGCGGAAACATCATACACTATACCGATAACAATACCTCGCAGGTCAACCCCGGTGCGTCCATCCCCAAGGCGGTTATGAACGAGCTGATAAACGGCCGTGAGATATCCGAGTTGAATTATCTTGAAGGCGTATTTGACGATTCGCACCTGATCTTTGCCGCTCCAGTCAACAACAGCAACAACTATGTCTGCGGAACGGTGTTTGTGTGCTCCTCGGCGGCCGTTATGGACGATCTGCTCGAAACCATGATCAAAACCATACTTGTTGCAAGCCTGTGGATAATGCTGGCGGCGCTCATCGCAGTTTACTTCATTACCGAAAAGGTGATCGGGCCGCTTAAGGATATGAGCAACGCCGCCAAGAGCTTTGCTGCCGGGCGCTTTGACGTGCGTGTTCCGGTTCGCGGCAGCGACGAGGTGGCACAGCTGGCAGTGGCCTTCAACAATATGGCTGAATCACTTGACAATCTGGAGACCATGCGCAACACCTTCATGGCCAATGTGTCGCATGATCTGCGTACCCCTATGACCACTATTGCCGGCTTTATCGACGGCATACTCGCAGGGGCTATCCCGCCGGATAAGTATGAGTATTATCTGGGCATAATAGCTAACGAGGTGCGTAGACTTTCGAGATTGGTTGCCTCACTGCTGGATATATCACGCATGCAGGCAGGCGACCGCAAATTCACCATGGCACCGTTCGATATATGCGAAATGGCGCGGCAGATCATAATATCTTTTGAGCAGAAGATCGAGGCAAAGCACCTGGAGGTCGAATTCCAGTGCGATCAGGACAATATGGCCGTCAACGCCGACCGCGACGCGATTTATCAGATACTTTACAATATCTGTGATAATGCAGTAAAGTTTTCGCGCGAGGGTGGCCTGCTGCGGCTGACTTTGGTAAGATATAAGGAAAAGAAGATCCTCGTTTCGGTGTTCAACGAAGGACAGGGAATACCGCCCGAGGATGTGCCGTATGTGTTCGAGCGCTTTTACAAAAGCGACAAGAGCCGCGGACTTGACAAGACCGGTGTGGGACTTGGCATGTTTATTGCCAAGACGATTATAAACGCGCATCATCAGGACATCTGGGTCAAGAGTGAATACGGTCAGAACTGTGAGTTCTGCTTTACCCTTGACGCGCTTCCCGGTCAGGGACACATCAGGGAAAATAAATCCAACAGTTAGAAAGGCTGAATCTATGGAAAACAAGGATTACGGGTTGCCGGAGAACGAAAATTTCAACGGCAAAGCTGACAACGCCGCTGATCTTGACAAAATAAAAAAATCCGGTGAGCAGGAAAAGCCTGCCCAAGCACCTGCGGTTACACCCGACGGTATGCCTGCGGGTACGCCGAAGCAGGCTCCGCCGGCTAACCCCGGGGCAACTCCGCTTGAAATGCCGTCGAGCGCGCCGACTGAGGTGCCAGCTAATGCTCCGACCGAGAAGCCGCCATGCGCGCCGGCTGAGATACCGGCGAGTGCACCGACCGAGATGCCGTCGAGCGCACCGGCTGAATTACCTTCAAACACAAATGTACCTGGCGCTGCGCGATATTCGTCCCAGGCACAGCCGTCAGGCAGTCCAAATACCAAGTACCGCTGGAGCTATCAGGGACAGCAGGAGCATAACAAAAAACACCGCCGGGGCGGCGGCGTACTTACCTATGCCATAATCATGACTGTCGCATTTTGTCTGTGCTTCATCACACTGCTCGGTGTGATTCTGACTGATTCGGGCTACTTCACGCCATCGGAGACACGGACTATATATGTCCGTGAATATGACTCCGAAAGCGGTGTACTGACAGTTCCCGAAATAATTTCCAAGTGCAAGCCATCGGTGGTAAGAATTGAATGTACCTCCTCAGACCTGTCGTCAAGCGGCGGAAGCGGTATAATTCTGACGGACGACGGGTATATAGCCACCAACTGCCATGTCATCAAGGATTCGGTTGAGTGCACGGTTGTAACTGTTGACGACGAGCGCTATTCTGCAACCATTATCGGTTTTGATGAGCTGTCGGACCTGGCACTGATCAAAATTGATGCAAAGGGACTTACCCCGGCCGAGATAGGCGATTCCTCTATGCTTATCGAGGGCGAGCCGGTCGTTGCGATCGGTAATCCGCTCGGTTCGGAGTTTGCCAATACCGCAACAAACGGCATTATTTCGGCGGTCAGCCGTGATGTCAAAATATACGACTCTACCGGTATACTGACCAAGAAAATGACGCTGATACAGACCAATGCTGCCGTTAACCCCGGCAACTCAGGCTGTCCGTTGCTCAATGAGCGGGGGCAGGTTATCGGCATTGTCAACATGAAGATGACCAAGACAAATTACGATGGCATCGGCTTTGCAATACCGATCAATGGGGCCATGGAGGTGCTGAACGAGATAAAGCTCACCGGCTCATATTCGGGCGGCGCCATCGCCTCACGACGCCCGCTTATCGGCATTACAGCCGGTGGCATACGAGAGGGAGACGAGTACACGCTTGACGATGGAACAAAGGGTGTTGCTGAGGTCTCGGGGGTGATCGTCAGTGCTTTGACGCCCGGACTTGATGCCGCAAACAAGCTGCAGACAGGGGATATTATCGTCGAAGTGGACGGTAAGCGTGTTTCCAATATCTACGAGGTCATGGACATTGTTAACAACAAGTCCGGCGGCGATACCATTAACGTCAAGTATTACCGTGCGGGCAGCTACAATACAGTAACCATAACGCTGGGGACTGAACAATGATTATCCGGAAGGCATTAATACAATGAGTTTATCTGCTGTCTGGTCCGCGCTGCAACAGCCCGGACTGCTCTCAACCACAGTGCGGCTCTCACTTGCCGTTCTGTGCGGAGGAATAATAGGTCTGGACCGGGGACGCCGTCGGCGCCCTGCCGGGTTCCGGACACATATGCTGGTTTGTATGGGCGCGGCGCTGACCATGCTGCTTGGTCAGTATGTCGCCATATTGCTTAAGAATTATGACGGTTTTACCGGCACTACAGACGTATCGCGTCTGGGAGCACAGGTAATAAACGGCATAGGCTTTCTCGGCGCCGGTACCATAATCGTTACCAGCCGCCAGGAGATCAAGGGCCTTACAACGGCAGCCGGGCTTTGGGCATCGGCGTGCATGGGGCTGGCTATCGGCGCGGGCTTTTATCTCGGTGCCGTGCTCGGCTGTTTTCTGATACTTATTTCAATTACGGTCATGCGGTATTTTGAAGGCTTTATACTTGCCCGTGCCCGCAACATGAACATATACGTAGAGCTGACCGATATCAACGATATCGGTACTGTGATCGACATGATCAAGACGGCCGGAATACGCATTTATGATATTGAGATCAACAAGGCAAGTCCTTATGAAGGCGCGTACGCCAGTGCGGTGTTTTCCATGCGTCTGCCTGAAAAACAGCCACATTCGGCTATAATTGCCAAGCTGGCGGGAATAAAGACCATCCGCTCGCTGGAAGAAATCTGACGCGGCGCTGCCCGAGAAAGGAATCTGATTTGAAATGAGTGAATTTTTAGCCTCTCTCCGAGAGTTCAATACGGCGTCAGTCATACTGCGTATGGTTCTGGCCGTGATGTGCGGCGGATTTATAGGTGTGGAGCGCGAGCATAAGCGCCGTCCGGCCGGCTTCCGTACGCATACGCTGGTGTGCCTCGGCGCGGCGATGACCACGCTGACAAGCCAGTATCTTCTGACAAGCGGCTGGAACACAGACCCGGCACGTCTGGGTGCGCAGGTCGTGGCGGGAATAGGCTTCATAGGTGCCGGAACCATTATTGTTACGCGGCGCCGGCAGGTCAAGGGACTGACCACTGCCGCCGGGCTTTGGGTGTCGGCCATTATCGGACTTGCGGTCGGCGCAGGATATTATGAAGGTGCGGTTATAGCGACCGTATTTGTACTGATTGCCGAGGTACTGCTGTCAAAGATAGAGTGGTACATATCATCCAAAGCAAAGAGTGTCAATGTGTATGTCGAATACACTGAAACCGAGAGTATTGCCGAAATCGCCGAGGAGATAAAAAAGCTGGGCGTCGGTATTATGGATATTGAGATCACCCGTGCCCGCGCGGCCGAAGGTCCCATGATGAGTGCCATATTTGCGTTGCAGCTTGGCAACAAGGTCAAGCGCAATCAGCTGTTGCTCAAAATTCAGGAGATCAAAGGCGTGCTGTCGATCGAGGAGCTTTGAGATCCGCATCAAAAAGCGCGGCAGAGTATGCCGCGCTTTTTGATATTACCTGAAATTAATAAGCTGCATTTTTTTAAATCACTTGACTTTTCATGACGAATATGTTATAATTAACATGATTTTTGGTTTCGAACATGTTTACATTTGCTTTCGGATGCGGTTGCACTTGTTCGGCAGAGAGAGGTAGACCCATGACAACCTTTAAGAAAATTCCCGACCGTCGCCATGCACGTTTGCTTGCACTGTTGTGCGCCGTGACATATCTCGGCGGTTATATAACACGAATTAATTTTGCCGCTGTGACCGTGGAGATAATCCGCGATATGGGCTGGACCAAAACTGCCGTAGCCCCTGTTACAACGGCGTTGTTTATCGCATACGGCCTCGGTCAATTGGTGAGCGGTTACCTCGGCGACCGTATCCGGCCTAACCGTATCATGATAATGGGGCTTGGCACCTCCATAGTTTTGAACATTGCCATTCCGCTGTGCTCGACTGTTGCTCAGATGACGGCGGTGTGGGCGGTAAACGGTTTTGCACAGGCTATGCTGTGGCCGCCCATCGTGCGCATAATTTCAGGCTATTGTTCATCAGCCGATTATGAAGATGCTACGGTCATAGTTTCGTGGGGCAGTTCTATAGGAACTATGGTGGTTTATCTGGCAGCACCGCTGGTAATATCACTGTGGAGCTGGCGCGCGGTGTTTTTTGTCGCGGCGGGGGCCGCAACGCTGATTCTGACCTGCTGGTGTGTGTTCTATCCCCGTCTGGCGCGTTACGCCGAGCGTTATGGTACGCCGGATGCCGAAAGTCCGGCAACCGGTATTGCAGGCAGTAGTATACAGGCCAAAATACCGAGAAGCCTGCTTATCGTGCTTGTTGTGATCATGCTGGCAGTTGTTTGTCTTGGCATACTGCGTGACAGCATTACATCATGGTTGCCGAACTACATATCGGAAATCTTCAGCTGGGGAACAGGCTCCTCCATTCTCAGCGGAGTAATAATCCCGTTGGTCACTACTATAATCTATCCGCAGGTGCTGGCTTACTACCGCCGCTTTTTTACAAACGAGCTGGTATGCGCCGCGTCAATTTATGCTATGAGCGCCGTCGCGGCACTGGTTTTGTTTTTTGTCCATGACAGCAGTCCGATATTTGCCGTGATACTGTTGGCACTGATATGTGCCGGAATGCACGCCGCAAACTTTGTGCTTATAGGGCTGGTGCCAAAGCGGTTTGAGCGGTACAACAATGTGGCGCTCATTTCAGGCATTATCAACAGCTTTGTTTACGTCGGAAGCTCGGTATCTATCTGGGGCATTGCGGCCGTGGCTCAGAACTTTGGTTGGCAGACTACCATTGCCGTTTGGTTCGGCTGTGCACTGGCAGGTGCGGCATTGTGCATGGCGGTGTTCCGCCCGTGGGCGAAGATTTTCGGCGTGAGCGCGTCTCACGTCGGGACGACGCCGGGAAAAGAGAAATAAGGCCGGACAAGCAACAATACCTCGGTTCGCAAAATTCGTATGTTGCCACCTCGATCGCCTTTCAAAAATATTACATATGTAATGCCCCGTAGCGAAAACCGGACAATTCCGGAAACCGCTGCGGGGCGTTGTTCTATGGCCTGAATATAGAGAATTTCTTACGGCACTTCGGCTTTTTATTTATTTTTCCTCAGCGGCGGTCTGCCAGCGGCTGACCGAGCAGTATTCCATAACGTCATAATTAACCGTTACGGGCATACGTATATGCACCAGATACATCTCATCGACAACATAAGCCAGCTCGTAGCACAGTCTTGACGGCTTTTCGCCCCCGATTTTGTAGTTTGCGTAAAACGGCGAGTTACCAATCATGCCCATTTGGACGTAACTGCCGTAAGACCTAATCAGCGCAAGCTGTGCTGTTACGGCATTGTCGTAGCGGACAGTCGTTACGGTAAACATGTTCAGCAGTTTGTCCTCATATGTCGAATATAAGATGTCGGGATTTGTGAAGGTTACGGTGACACGTGAGTTCTCCGGCCGGCAGGTTATTGACTCGAGCCTATAGCCTTCGGGGATAGTCAACGGATCGCCGATTGGGCCGTAGTATGTTATATCGGGCGCAATGGCGGCAAAGTCTTCGCGCGTCGATGCTGTAATCATTGATTGTGGCAGAGGAAGGGTAGTAGTCACCACATCGTTAATTGTGTCATACGAATGATCAGTCAAATCGTCGAGCGTGTTGTGGAGACTGGTCGTATCCCCGTCCTCATTGCCGCCTGCGGCGGAAAGCTGCTGTCCGTGATACCACTCGGATACATGCTGCTGTCACTGCCGTGCCTGCGGTGGTAGTCTGCAATTCCCGGCAGTACAATTCCCGCTGTCAGCAGTCCCGCGACACATACGCAGGCCGCCGACAGGCGCACCCACGGCAATGACAGTAGTTTTTCTTTTTGGTATCTCCGCCTGCTGCGCGGTGTTTCAAATGAGGCAAAAGCTTCGTCAATATAACGCTGATCCATAGCGTCAAGCGCCTGCTTGAGCTTATTTTTATTCATACCGTAATACCTTCCTTTTCAAGATACTTTTTTAGGCGCCCGCGTATGCGGTGAAGCATGGATTTTGTTGCGGCCTGACTCATGCCGCACGCCGCCGCAACATCGTAGATGCTGTCCGACAGCCAGTAACGCCTGACAAACGCCCGTCTTTGAAGTGGTTCAAGCGTTGCTAAAAAGCTGTTGAGCAACTCAGACAACTGCGCGGCATCGCAGGTGTACCCCGGCGTACTGCTTTCCCCGCCACTGTACGGCAGACATCCGGCCAGCTCGTCAAGCGATACATCAGCCCGCGTGCGCCTCCTGGCGGCATTATTGTATTCCAGCTTTTTGTAGGCCAGGTTGCGCGTGATACCGCAGATAAATGCCGTCAGAGATTTAGGCCGTGCGGGCGGAATACTGTTCCACAGCGCGGCGAATGTATCGTTGACACATTCCTCGGCGTCCTGTTCACAGTTCAGTATGTTCTGCGCCACCCTGCGGCACATGCGACCGTATTTGCGGCTGACCTCTGCCAGTGCGCGTTCGTCGCGCATGGCAAGCCATTCAAGTATTACATTGTCATCCATGCTGTTTTCCTTTCCGGATACTTCACTCCCGGTCCGCGCGTGACTTAGGGCTTGGTGCCCTGTGTGGGTACCTTCATACAATAAGTACGGAAAAACAGCCGGGAGGTTTCGCTCCCGGCTGAAAGTTTTTTATTCGGAGGCGTTCAGTATGACCCCTCGGTGTCAGCCGCGCCGATTGTTCCCGCGGCTGATTTGCGTCGTGAGCTTGCCACGCGCGCCATAAGCTCGTCATAAAACAGCTGCTCGTCAAACGGAAGTGTCACCGGTCTGCCCGTCCAGCCTGACAGGTGCATGGCGTTTGAGATCATCAGTCCGTTAAGGCCTTCACGGCCGTCGGCAACCAGCGGCTCTCCTCGCAGTATGGCACCCGCAAATGCGTTCAGCACGCCCGAGTGCTGAGGATTTTCTCCGTCTGTTTCGACCGGTTGTGTTGTGCTTGAGGGGTGGCCGAATACCGCAGTTTTGTTTGTAGCCGAGTAGGTGTCTATCGGTATGTCCAGCCGCGACAGATACAGTGACTTTTTGTCGCACACCAGCGTACCACCGTCGCAGACTATCTCAAAACGGTTGGTGCCGGGGTAGTCACCGGTTGAAGTTATGAATGTACCTGTAGCACCGTTTGCATATTCGCAATAGGCGGTCACGTCGTCCTCAACCTCTATGTCGTGCCACTTTCCAAAGTGCATATGCACGTCGAGCATAGCGGGCATACCGCATATCCACTGCCACAGGTCAAGGTTGTGCGGGCACTGATTGAGAAGTACTCCGCCGCCCTCGCCCGACCATGTAGCGCGCCAGTCGCCTGAGTCGTAGTAATACTGCGGTCGGTACCAGTCTGTGATGATCCAGCTGGTGCGGCGTATCTGCCCCAGCTCGCCGCTCTTTACAATCTCGCGCATTTTGCGGTATACACAGTTTGTACGCTGATTGAACATCATTCCGAACACGCGGTCGGGGTGACGGTTGGCCGCCGCTATCATTTCGCGCACCTGAAGCGTATATACTCCGGCCGGTTTTTCGCTCATGACATGCAGTCCGGATTCCAGCGCCCGTATGACAAATGCGGGATGGCCGTAATGTGGCACGGCGACCAGCACTGCGTCAACACAGCCCGACTCTATCAGCTTTTCGCCCGACGCAAATGTGCGCGGCTCGGGTTCGTTGCCGCCCGCATCGCGGTGAGGCTGCCACAGAGGGCGTATTGCCTCCAGCTTTTCGGGTATCAGGTCGGCAACTGCCGCCAGTTGTATTTCGGGGCACTTGCCCTTGTATATGTTTTTGGTGTGAGTCACGCCTATATTTCCACAACCGATAATGCCAAGTCTGACTTTTTCCATATTCCGCCTCCGTTCAGCTCAGTCCCAGTGAACGCAGATAGTCGTAGCTGAGCTTCAGGCACTCGAAAGGATCGTCGTCATAGCAGTGATCCTGCTCTACGTAGGCATACTTTACTCCGGCAGCACGGCAGGCGCGGACTATTTCGGGGTAGTTCATGTTGCCGTATCCGACCGGAGCCATGCGTACTGCCTTGTCCTCTGCGCTGTACACCATGTCCTTGAAATGTACGCAGTCGACCCTTCCTTTGAGCCGGCGGATCCACCATGCCGGGTCCCCGCCGCCTGCCTGAACCCAATATGTGTCGAGCGTAATGCCAAACCGGTCGGCAGGGAATGCCTCGCACAGAATATCAAGATAGGTTTTTCCGTCATGGCGTACAAACTCCATGTTGTGATTGTGATACATGAATTTATGGTTGCCGGATGCGGCTATCTCATGCACGGCGGGCGCAATATCGACTATGAAAGCGTCAAGATCCTCACGCCGGCAGCCGTTCTTTTTGAAATCGGGGATAGAGCCGATGCCTATGAACCGGCATTTCATTTTGTCGTGAAAGGCGATGGTCGCGGCGGTGTCGTGCGCGACGCGGTTGTAATTGAAGTGGGTAATATCGGCGTGGAGTCGGTTTTTTCTAAGTACCCCTGACATCCACACCGGGTCATAATCGCATACGCCGGACAGCTGGACTGTCGAATATCCTATTTCGGCGACGCGGCGCAGCGTGTCCTCCAGCTCCTCGGTGGTCTTGCAATAGTTGCGTAAAGTGTAAAGCTGTGCTCCGATTTTCATGCTGTCCTCATTTCCGGCACTCGGCCATTATATTTTTGTATTTGTCTTCAAGATAGTCAGTGAAATACGTTGGGTCAAACGGCTCGCCGAGACACATTGTCAACAGCTCGTCGGGATCGTAGCGGCAGCTGTGACGGTAAATGCGCTGTGTCAGCCACGCGACAATTTCGGATATGCGTCCGCTCCGTATTATGCTGTCAACGTCCAACTCTCGGCGCATTACGGCCATGATATGTGCGCCGTAGGCCGAACCAAGCGCGTATGACGGGAAATATCCGATGCTTCCGCCGCTCCAATGTGAATCCTGAAGCACACCGTGTGTGTCGTCCGGAACGTTTATGCCGAGGTACTTATAATACTTGTCGCCCCATGCGTCCGGCAGTTCGGCTACGCTCAGCTTACCTGCGATTAACTCACGCTCAAGCTCGTAGCGAACCATGATGTGCAGTGCGTAGGTCAGCTCGTCAGCTTCCGTTCTTATGAGCGACGGTTGGCTTTTGTTGACTGCCAGCCACATGCGGCGGGCATCGACATCGGCAAGCTGCTCTGGGAACAGTCGCTGCATTTCGGGGAAAATCAGCTCGATATATTCACGGCTACGGCCTATTATGTTTTCGAACAGCCGCGACTGGCTCTCATGTATTCCCATTGACACGCCGCCGGCCAGGCAGGTGCCTTCATATTCTTCGCCGCTTCCCAGTTCATACAGCGCGTGTCCGCCCTCATGAATGACGGAATACATCGAGCTAACTACATTGTCCTCGTAATAGTGCGTTGTGACGCGCACGTCGTAGCGGCTGAAATTGTTGGTAAACGGATGCTCGGTCTCGGCAATCGAGCAATATTCCCGGTTGACAGCGATTGAATTCAGCAGAATGTCGGAGAAGCGGCGTTGCTGTTCGACAGGATAGTGACGGAAAACAAAGCTGTCATCGATGGGCGGTGCCGTCTTGACACGGGCAAGAAGCGGTACAATATGACTGCGGAGCCGATCGAAAAAGGCGTCGGCGCGGGAGCAGTTAAGTCCGCGTTCAAACATATCAAGCAACGTATCGTAGGGGTCGCATGCCGGTCTGTAGTATAGCGCAAATCGGCGGTTGGTGTCGAATATGCGCTCCAGATACGGACGGAAGGCGGCAAAGTCGTTGTCCAGCTTGGCACGGTGCCAAACGGCGTCGGCATCACTGAGCAATACCTGATAAGCCGCATATTCGTCAGCGGGTATGCTGGATATGAATTCATTGGCGCGGTTGAACTCATGTATTTCGCGGTTCTCCGCAGGTGTCAGCTGCTCGGGATGATCAAGCAGGTAATCAACGGTGCGGATAAGCTCCTTGTCCTGACGCTCACGGTATTCAAGCTCTGACAGCACTCCGAGGGCCGGGCCGCGCGATCTTGACGCGCCGGGAGGCGCCGCGGTGACGCCGTCATGATACAGCAGCGATGCCGCGTTAGACAGTACCTTAATGCGCGCGTACGCCTCACGGAAATATCTGAATGAGGACTCCTTGTTCATAATAATTGTTTCCTTTCAGTTTGCGTTGATTTTACCGAGTATTCTGCGCAGTGCTGCCAGAGCGTAATCAAATGCGGCGTCACCGTCGGGAAATACGGGAATATTCGCTCCCTGTGTGCCGGGTGCCGGACTGCCTACATCCGGCGTGCCGTTCTCCAGCCTGTCAAGCCCGATAAAGTGCATCAGATGCGGCTCCAGTGTCAGCACGCTGTGTCCGTCCGCAAAAAAGCGCGGCAGGTATTCGGCAATGTGGCAGATTCCATATCCCGGCGGCACGACATGACCTGAGGCATCGGCATCCTTGATGTGACCGTAGTGCACGTACGGCGCGAGCATGTCCCAGGCGGCCAATGTGTCAACGCCGCACTGAACAAAATTGGCCGGGTCAAACACGGCGCGAAGCCCGGGTAACTCGCGGTGCAGTGCGGAACAGCGCTCGGGAATGTCACCGAAAATGTTTTTCTCGTTTTCATGGCACAGCGTGATCCCGCTGCCTTTTGCCGCTTCAAGCATACGTTCAAGCCGGCGACACACCGGCTCAAAGTAGCGCTCATTGCCGTCCGTGCCGTAAAAGCTGAACAGGCGTATGCACTCGGCACCAAGCACATGTGCCAGCTCAAGTATATGGCAAAAGCGGTCATATTCAAGCTGTTGTGGCTGGTTTATGTCAACCTTTCCGACAGGCGAGCCTAAAGACCACACCCGCAACTCTGCGTCGTCAAGCCTGCGGCGAATATCTTTAGCCTCAGGCACGGTCAGCTCAGACACATTCTTGCCGCCGATGCCGCGCAGCTCCATGTACGGAATACCTCCACGGTGCAGAGCCGCTATCTGGCCTTCGAGCGAAGGACCGGCCTCGTCCGAAAAGGCACAAAGAACACAATGCTTCATATGAACATCCCTTTCTGTAATCGTTACGTTCAGTATATCACATCGCCACGGTAAAATCAACAATCCGTTGCCGTTTTTATAATTTTTCGGCTCAACCTGTTGCAAAAAGCGACAAAATGGAGTATTATATATGTGTCAAAAATGAAAAGAGGCATAAATAATGTTCAAGACGGAATTACATGTACACTCATCTGCTGTCAGCAACTGCGCAAGCGTCGACGAAGAGACGGTTGTCCGGCGTTATATTGCTGCCGGCTATACTTCACTGGTGGTGACCAATCACCTCAGCCGCTTTACTTACAAAAACAAGCGCTTTGACCATTCGGAGGACAGCTGGGAGGAAAAGATCGATTACTACATGAACGGCTATAACCGCATGGTGGCTGCCGCTGTCGGGCGTATAAACATATTGTTGGGTGTTGAGCTGCGTTCGAACAAGGACAATAATGACTACCTTATCCACGGTGTGGACGAAGCGTTTCTGCGCTCGTTCCCGGAGATAATGGATACGCCGGTCAAGGATGTTGTAACACGCGTGCATGAGGCTGGCGGACTGTTTTTTCAGGCACACCCCTTCCGCGATTCAATGAAAGTCATCGACCCTGCGATACTCGACGGTATCGAGGTATACAACGGGCATATTGACCACGATTCGCGCAACGATATTGCCAATATGTGGGCGGATAAGTACGGCCTGATGAAAATTTCCGGTACAGACTACCACCATGATCATCATGTTATCGGCGCCGGTATATCTACCGATGTTCCGGTAACCTCAGAAAAGCAGCTGGTGGAGATACTGCGCTCCGGTCAATACCGGCTTATCCGAGGCGGGGCAGTACCATATTAAGGAGTTAAGTCATGAAACTGCATTTTCTCGGCACCGGCGCGGCTGACTGGGATATTTCCAGGCGGCGCGACGATATGGAATGGCGGCGTTTTTCAAGTACGCTGATCGATGACACACTGCTCATCGACCCCGGTCCGCACATATTTGATTTTGCCGAAAAAAATAACCTTCCCAATTTGTTTGACAATGTCCGGGATATCGTTATAACACATTCCCATCCCGATCACCTCAACAGTGCAAATCTGCTGCGAGTCTGCTCTGTAAGTCGCGGGTGCCGTGTGTGGGGCGATGCCGCCTCACTGCGCAAGATCAACCGTGAGCTTGGCGAGAGCAATGCCGTTGACTTCCGCGTTGTGACACCCGGCTATGAGTTTTCGGCCGGAGATTTCCGCATACTTGCGCTGCGCTCCAACCACGGAACGACCGACCCCGAGGAGATAACGCTGAATTATTCGATCAGCCGCAACGGTCAAAAGCTGTTTTACGGGCTCGACACCGGCTGGCTGCCTTATCAGACTTGGTGCACAATACGTCATGCGGGCTTTGACTGTATGGTGTTTGAGCTGACTATGGGAGATATAGTTCCCGGTGACGACAGAATATTCGGACACACCTCCATTCCGATGTTGGAAATAATGCTTCAGACCATGCGTCGGCAGGGGTGTATGAAGCCGGGGTGCCGGTCGGTAGTAACGCACTTAGCCCGAACGTTGCACACCGATCACATGTCCACCTGTGCGCGGCTTGCACCTCTCGGTGTAGATGTTGCGTACGACGGTATGATTTATAATTATTAAATAATTACATAAGGAGCACACCATGGAAAACAAAATCAGAGTAACCATATGGAACGAGTTCCGTCACGAAAAGACCGATGAGAAGGCACGCGAGCTGTACCCCAACGGCCTGCATGCCACTATCGGTGAGTTCCTGACCAAAGACCCTGAAATTGAGGTGACGCTCGCTGCGCTTGACGATCCCGATCAGGGGCTGCCGCCCGAAGTCCTGAACAACACCGATGTGCTGATCTGGTGGGGGCATATGGCTCATGGCGAAGTCAATGACGAGCTGGTGACACGTATACAGCGCCGCGTTCTGCTGGGCCACATGAGCTTTATTGCGCTTCACTCGGCTCATCACTCCAAGCCGTTCCGTGCTATCGTCGGTACGACCGGCAACCTGACGGGGGGACGCAAGGAGCGTGAAATACTGGGGAATTTCCTTCCCAATCACCCAATTGCCGAGGGTATTCCGCAGAGCTTTTTTATTGAGAGCGAGGAGCTGTACGCCGAGCCGTTCTTTGTTCCCCAGCCGACCGAGCTGATTTTCGGTGCATGGTATGAGGACGGATATATCTTCCGTGCCGGCATGACGTATCTGCGCGATGCCGGAAAGGTGTTCTATTTCCAACCCGGTCACGAAACCTGCCCGTCGTTCCATAATCCGTATGTACAGCGCATTATCACCAATGCCGTACACTGGGCGCGTCCCATTCGTCCCGGTTATGAAATACACGATTTCTGCCCGCACCCAGTTAACAATTACGATGCGCTCGCAGAGCAGGGAAAGCTGAAGAAAAATATGTGCTACCCTGTGAAAACACAGCTTGGCATAGATGACAAATAAAAACACAGCCGCTTTCCCCCCTGACCTTACGGAAATC
>ENA-ORSL01001161-ORSL01001161.1-human-gut-metagenome-genome-assembly--contig:-NODE-1161-length-23188-cov-4.020966_pt1 | contig 23188 bp, 21 predicted proteins | sample MGYA00242190_ERZ509157 | MGnify/ENA primary metagenome ERZ509157 (study PRJEB26280, sample SAMEA2338664) | human gut metagenome | biome: human gut; feature: human-associated habitat; material: faeces...
CTCCCCCATTTTTTTGAAGGAAACTCTGATTTGCCGATTTCTTCAGAGCTTCCTCTGAGGATTGATGATTAGGAGGGTGCCGTATGGCGGACGCTGTTGTGCTTACAGGCGCGAACATCCGATATTTGCTGACGATGCTTGCACTGGATCGGGAAAAGAAAGGCGTCCGCTGCGTTGACATCGCCGTGACACTGGGCAAATCGAAGCCGAGCGTTCACAATATGATGAATACGCTCGCTGCCTGCGGCTTGGTCAAGAAGGAGGCATACGGGCTTGCGGTTCTGACCGATGCGGGAAGGGAGACGGCGCAGCGATACCGCCGCTGCTATCTTGCGGTGTGTGCGCTGCTCAAACGCGACCTTCCCGAGACGGAGGCCCTTCAGACCGCCGCCTATGCGCTCGTCTCCGAGCTGCCGCTTCGGACGCTGGAGGCGCTTTGCAAGCGGCAGAAAAATGAAAGTGAGGGGAAACAATGGCAATAGTGGAATTCAAGGACGTCACCCGTGTCTATACCAGCGGCGACCACGAGCTGAAGGCGCTGGACGGTGTGAATATGACGCTGGAGGAGGGCAAGTTCGTTGTCATCCTCGGCCCCAGCGGTGCGGGCAAAAGCACCCTTCTGAACCTGCTCGGCGGGCTGGACAGCCCCACGAGCGGCAAGATTTATGTCGAGGGGAAGGACATTTCCCGCCTTTCCAACGACGAGCTGGCGGAGTACCGCGCCTCGACGGTCGGCTTTGTGTTTCAGTTCTACAATCTCGTGCCGACGCTGACGGTGCATGAGAACGTAATGCTGGTCAAGGAGATCGCGCCGAACGCATTTTCCGCGACGAAGATGCTGGAGGAGGTCGGCTTGAGCGACCATCTGAAAAACTTTCCCGCCGAGCTTTCCGGCGGTGAGCAGCAGCGTGTTTCCATTGCGCGGGCGCTGGCGAAGAATCCGAAGATCCTGCTCTGCGACGAGCCGACCGGTGCGCTGGACTCCGAAACGGGCGTCATGGTCCTAAAGCTCCTGCTGCGGATGGCGCGGGAGTACCGCAAGACGATCGTGATCGTAACGCACAACCAAAACATTGCGAAGATGGCGGATACGGTCATTCGCGTGAAGAACGGCAGGATCGTCTCCCGCGAGGAGCCGAACCCCGCCTCCGCCGACGAGATCGACTGGTAAGGAGGGGAGGACGATGCTCTTCAAAAAGCTTTGCAGGACGATGAGGCTCTACAAGGCGCAGTTCCTCTCCATGATTATCATGATTACGCTCGGCGTGGGTATCTTTGTCGGATTTAACATGGAGTGGGTCAGCATCCGAGATAATACGACGGATTTCTTTGAGCAGACGGGCTTTGCCGACTATCGCCTTGTCTCATCCGAGGGCTTCTCCGAGGAGACGCTGGAAAAGGTCGAGGCGATCGAGGGCGTGGAGGCGGCGACGCGCTACCTTTCCGTTGCGGCGGACGTTGCAGAGCGCAGCGGAGACAGCGTTGCCCTGACGGTTACGACCAACGACGCGGTTTCCGGTCTGTATCTGATGCAGGGCGAGCCGTATGATGCAGACAGCACGGACGGGATCTGGCTCTCCGAGCACTACGCCGAGGAAAACGACATTGCGCTCGGCGACCGTCTGACGCTGACCTATAAGACGCTCTCAATCGAGGGCGTGGTGCGCGGGCTTGTGAAGTCCGGCGAGCATATGATCTGCGTCCGTGACGAAACGCAGCTCATGCCCGACTTTACGACCTACGGCTTTGCCTATATTTCCCCGACTATGTATGAAAACTCGACCGGCATGGCGTTCTATTCGCAGATCAATGTCCGCTCCGAGCTGGAGAAGAAGGAGTTTATTAACCGCGTGGATGCCGCCCTCGGCATGACGCCGCTGGTGCTTTCCAAGGACGAGGTAATCTCCTACTCCGGCGCGAAGGGCGAAACCGAGGAGGGACAGACGATGGGCTCCGTGCTGCCGGTGCTGTTCCTGCTCATTGCGGTTTTGACGATGGTCACGACGATGCACCGTCTGACGGCGAAGGAAAAGACGCAGATCGGTACGCTCAAGGCGCTGGGCTTCCGCGATAAGCGCATTTTGCGGCATTATTCGGCCTATGCGCTGCTGATCGGCATACTCGGCTCCGTGCTCGGCTCGGCGCTTGGTTACGGCGTTGCGTGGGCAATTATGAATCCGAACGGCATGATGGGAACCTATATGGACCTTCCGGAATGGCGGCTGCGTTTCCCGTGGTTCTGCTATGTCTGCATTGCTGTTATGCTGATTCTGCTGACGCTGATCGGCTATCTGTCCGTCAAGAGAATGCTCAGCGGCACGGCGGCGGAGGCGTTGCAGCCCTATACACCGAAAAAGATAAAGTCGCTGCTGATTGAGCGGACGAAGCTGTTCCATCGCTTGTCCTTCGGTACGCGCTGGAACCTGCGCGACAGCATACGGCATAAATCCCGCACGGCGATGAGCCTGATTGGGATTATCGGCAGCATGGTCCTGATCGTCGGCTCGCTCGGTATGCGGGATACGATGAATGCGTTCCTTGACCTTTACTATGACGGCGCGACGAACTACGCCTCCCGTATCTACTTGGCGGAGGATGCAACGCAGGAGCAGCGGCAGCAGATCGCCGCGCAGTATGACGGCGATTGCAGCGGCTCTGTCAGCGTCCAGCTGGAGGAGAAGGCAGTTTCGCTGGATGTCTACGAGGTGGAGCATGACTATGTGCGCTTTCCTGCGTTGGACGGCGGCTACACGGAGCTTGGAGGCGACGGCGCGTACCTCTGCAAGCGGCTTTCCGAGGAATTCGACCTGCAGGTCGGCGACAGCTTTACCGTGCAGCGCTACGGTACGGACGACAGCTATACCCTCCGCGTGGCGGGTGTGATCCGCAGCGTTTCGGAGAGCATCGTGATCTCCGAGGACTACGCAAAGGCGCTCAGTTTGCAATATACGACGGACTCCGTCTATACGCAGACGCAGAAGGACGCAATTTCCGCCGACGATGCCATTAAGAGCGTCCGCTCCAAACAGATGATTATGGATTCCTTCGATACCTTCCTCGAAATGATGAACATGATGATCGTGATTCTGGTCGTTGCGGCACTGCTGCTCGGCGTTGTGGTGCTCTACAACCTCGGCGTGATGAGCTATACCGAGCGCTACCGCGAAATGGCGACGCTGAAGGTGGTCGGCTTCCGCGACAGGAAGATCGGCTCGCTGCTGATCGGGCAGAATCTTTGGCTCAGCGTTATCGGAATTTTGATCGGACTGCCCTGCGGTATCGGCGTGCTGGACTACCTGCTGAACGCGCTGGCGGGCGAATATGAGATGAAAATGTCGATCAGCTTTTTCAGCGTGGCGCTCAGCATCCTGTTGACGGTCGGTATGTCGCTGCTCGTCAGCCTGATGGTCTCGCGGAAAAACAAAAAAATCGATATGGTGGAAGCTCTGAAGGGCGTCGAATGAGCAGAAAGGTCGTGCAATCATGAAGAAAATCACACTTAAGATCGGCGGAATGGCGTGCGGTATGTGCGAGGCGCATATGAACGACTGCATCCGTGCCAATTTCGCCGTTAAAAAGGTCACCTCGTCCTTCAAAAAGGGCGAAACGGTGATCCTTGCCGAGGAGGAGCCGAACGAGGAGACGCTTCGAAAGGTCATCGCCGCAACGGGCTACGATCTGCTGAGCGTCAGCACCGAGGAAGCCGAGGAGCACCACGGCTTCCGCCTGTTCGGCAAGAAATACCCGAAACCTCCCGCCGCGGTTGCACCGCGACGGGAGTTTTTTGCAAATTTTCTGAAAATTCTGGACATCCTGCACCGCCTGTGATATGCTGTAAAATAGAACAATAAGGAGGAATATCATGGGCTGGTGGTTTTCTAACGTTCATGTCCGCAAAAACGAAACGGCGGACGAAGCAGCGCTGGTCAGGGCGCTCAACAACTTTATGGCAGAACGGGGGCTTGTTCCAACCGACGACGCGGCAGAAGCGGACAGCGCGATTGCTGTTTTGTCCGGGGCGCATCCGTGGTTTACGCTCTGCGCGGAGGAGCTGAGCTTCCAAGCGCCGGAGCAGTTTCGGGAATTCGCTCTGCGTTTTTCCGAGGCGCTGAAAACCGATGTGCTGGGCATCGTCTGCCTTGACAGTGACTATCTGTACCTGAACCTCATCAACACGACCGATGACACGGACGCGTGGGCGGATGTCGGCATCTTCCCCATTCCGGACTTTGATCTCGGTCGGCAGACGGAGCTGCCCGCGTGGGAGAACAAGGTGGCGCAGTTCAACGTTTTTTGTAAAAGCGCCGAAAAAGACTACGTTTGCGCCGAGGACTTCCTCGACGACGTAGCTCCCTGCCTCGAACTGCCTGCACCCTACAATAAAGCCGACGCCCGCGATTTGGAAGAACTGGACGTCGAGTCGAAGTGGCTGTACTATCAATACGGTTGATCAAAACTCCGCATATGCAATAAAACCGACGGCATTTTTGAAATGCCGTCGGTTTTTGCTAAACCACCGCAATATCGCGAATGTTGACTTCGTTGCCGGATTGGAGCCATGTTTGGTCGCTGCCGCAGTGGGGGCAGATTTTGCCGTGGGCGACGGTCGGGTAGGTTTGACCGCAGCCTTCGCAGTAGGTAACGGCGGGCAGACGCTCGATGACCAGCTCGCAATCCTCCAGCATGGGCGTGCGCTTGCAGTTCCATTTCCAAACGTCGAGCAGGTATTCCGGAATGACCGTGGAGACCTCGCCGATCTCAAGTGTTACGCGCCGGACGCGCTCTGCCTGATTTTCCTGTGCGATCCGAACCACGCTGTCGGCAATGTGGAATACGACGCCTAATTCGTGCATCGCTCAGTCCTTGCCTCCGCCGAATGCGCCGGAAATGCTCTGCCCAAGGCGCTTGAATGCCATGGGGAGGATGCCCTTGAGCTTATCCTCAGCTTTCATCATCTTGGAGCACTCGGGATGGTCGCGCTTGAGGTGGATGGCGTCAAAGACGCACTTGGTGGTGCAAACGCCGCAGCCGATGCACTTGTTCGGGTCGACCCAGCTTGCGCCGCAGCCGAGGCAGCGGGCGGTCTCGGCCTTGACCTGTTCGGCGGTAAGGGTTTTGTGTGCGTCACGGAAGGAGTGCGGGTCGATGGTTTCGTCCAGCCCTGCCTCCTGCCGCCCGGCGTGGTCATAGTCGGAAACGGAGATGTTGTCCCTGTCGAGCATGATAAAGTCGCGACGGTTGCGACCGATGGTGAGCGACGCACCGTCGTGCACATAGCGGTGCAGCGACTCGGCGGCACACTTGCCGTCCTCAATGGCGTCGATGGCGAACTTCGGCCCGTGGTAGACATCACCGCCGACGAAGATGTCGGACTCGGCTGTCTGGTAGGTCAGCGGGTCGGCAACGGGGTAGCTGCCGCGGTGGAATTCGACCTTCGTCCCGGTCAGCAGCTGACCCCACTCAATGGTCTGACCGATGGCGAAGATGACATGGTCGGCAGGAAGCTCCATGGTCACGCTCTCGTCGAAGACGGGGGAGAAGCGCTTGGTTTCCGGGTCGATCGTGCGCAGGCATTTTTTGAAGCGGACGGCGGTTACATGACCGGCGTCGTTTTTGACCAGCTCCGTCGGACCCCAGCCGTTGGAAACGGCAATGCCTTCCTCCAACGTCTCAACGACCTCGTCCTTGGAGGCGGGCATGGTCTCGCGGGATTCGAGGCAGACCATTGTGACCTTGGAGGCGCCGAAGCGGTTGGCAGTTTTGGCACAGTCCACAGCAACATTGCCACCGCCGATGACGATGACCTCGCCTGTAAGCTTCCGGGTTTCGTCTTTAAGGGCATGGTGCAGGAAGTCGACGGCGATGGCCGTGCCCTCGGCGTCCTCACCGGGCACGCCGGGCAGACGACCGCCTTGACAGCCGATGGCGACATAGAAAGCCTCAAAGCCCTGCGCCCGCAGCTCGGGAATGGTCACGTCCTTGCCGACCTCAACGCCGCAGCGAATTTCAACGCCCAGCTCGCGGATGACCTGAATTTCGGCGTCAATGATGTTCTTTTCCAGCTTGAACGAGGGAATGCCGTAGGTCAGCATGCCGCCGGGCTTGGTGCTCTTTTCAAAGACAACGGGGCGGTAGCCCTTGGTAGCCAGATAGTAGGCGGCGCTCAGCCCTGCGGGACCGGAGCCGATGATGGCGATCTTCTGCGCCCAGTGGGTCAGACGGCTGGAGGCGATGACGACGGGCGGGATGTAGCGCGTCTCGGCGTTCAGATCCTGCTCGGCGAGGAACTTTTTGACGGCATCGATGGCGACAGCCTCGTCAATTGTGCCGCGGGTGCAGGCTTCCTCGCAGCGCTTGTTGCAGATGCGGCCGCAGACGGCGGGGAAGGGGTTGTCCTTTTTGATGAGGGCGAGTGCCTCCTGATATTTGCCCTGCGCTGCCAGCTTCAGGTAGCCCTGCACGGCAACGTGCGCGGGGCAGGCGGTCTTGCAGGGCGCGGTGCCCTTGTCGTAGCAGTTTTTGCGGTTGTTATCGCGGTAGTCGGGGTCCCAGTGCTCGGGTCCCCACTTGATGGAGTGGGGCAGCTCATGCTTCGGGTATTGGACGGGTTTGCCGTCCTTGGTGCACAGCTTTTGACCGAGCTTGACGGCACCGGCGGGGCAGTATTCCACGCACTTGCCGCAGGCGACGCATTTTTCGCGTTCGACCTCGGCGGTGTATGCCGAGCGGGAGAGGTTCGGGGTGTTGAACAGCTGACTGGTGCGCAGCGCGTTGCAAATCTGCACATTGCAGTTGCAGATGCCGAAAATCTTATTTTCGCCGTCGATGTTCGTAATCTGGTGCACAAAGCCGTTGTCCTCTGCCTTGCGGAGAATCTCCATAGCTTCGTCATAGGTGATGTCGTGACCCTTGCCGGTCTCGCGGCAGTAGTCGGCAAAGTCGCCCACGCCGATGCACCATGAGGCAGTGTCGTCCGCGCAGCCCTCGCCGAGCACGCCGCGGCTGGCGCGGCAGGAGCACTGCGCCACGCCGATGTGCCCCTCGTATTTCTTCAGCCAATAGCTCAGGTGTTCGATATCGAGACTTTGGTTTTCCATGGGGATTGCCTTTTCCACGGGGATAACGTGCATACCCACGCCGCCGCCGCCCGGCGGCAGCAGATGCGTCACGCCCGCCAGCGGGACATAGGTCATGCGCTCAAAGAAGGATGCCAGCTCCGGGTGCTCCTTGAGGCGGGTGTTGTAGGGAATGCCGCCGCGCTCGTCGTAGCAGGGCTTCTCGCCGCTGCCGCTCTGGTCGATATTGAATAGCTCGGCGCTGCCGGGGACGAACATGGGCAGGATGTAGCGGCGCTCAGACTGCGGCGCGGTGCGGCCGTTGTGGTCGTAGTGGTAGCCGTAGTCGTATTCCAAGACACCCTTAAAGCTCAAATCGTCCAGCAGCTCCTGAAAATGCGCCCTGTCTGCCTCCTGTACCCTGCAGAGCTTCCAAAGCTCGGGCAGGGTGTAGGGAGTGCGCAGCTTCATGGGCAGCAGAATGTCTGCCTCCTCCTCGGAGATGATACCGGCAAGCCCCCAGTATTCGGCGTCCTCGGCGCTGATGCCGGAGAGCTTGTGGGCGACGACGTCGGTGATTTTTTTGCCGATTTTCAGAATTTTTTCCCGAGGCTCGGCGGCGCCCTTGTCGGGAGCGTTCAGTGCGCGCTGCTTCAGTTCTTCGTCAATCATGGTGTTCTCTCTCTTTCTTAATCCGGGGCGGCGCCGGAATGATTCCATTCGTCGGTGCAGTCGCGAAGCCACGCAGCCAGCGCGTCAATGCCCTCACCGGTCTTCGCGGAGATGGGGAAGATGCGGATGTGGGGGTTGCGGGCGCGCGCATATTGCGCGACCTTTTCCATATCGAAGTCAAAATAGGGCAAAACGTCGATCTTGTTGACGATCATAGCGTCGCAGACCTCAAACATGAGCGGGTATTTCAGCGGCTTGTCGTGTCCCTCCGGAACAGAGAGGATCATCACGTTTTTGACCGCGCCGGTGTCGAATTCCGCAGGGCAGACCAAATTGCCGACGTTTTCCAGTACGACAAGGTCGAGGTCGGTCGTGCCGAGCCGGTTGAGTCCCTGCCGGGTCATGTCCGCGTCGAGGTGGCACATACCGCCGGTGTGGAGCTGAATGACCTTGGCACCCGCGCGGGCGACAGTGGCGGCATCGACGTCGGAGTCGATGTCTGCCTCCATCACGCCAATGCGCAGCTCCGAGGAGAGGGCGGCGATGAGCTTGGTGAGCGTGGTGGTCTTGCCCGAGCCGGGGCTGGACATAAGATTGATGAGGAATGTATGCTCCTCCCGCAGGCGGGCGCGCAGACGCGCGGCATCGGCGTTGTTATCGGCAAAGACGCTTTGCTTGACTTCAATCACGCGATAGGAATTCATCAGAAATCCTCCTCTTTGCCCCGCGGAAGCAGCGGGCGGAAATCCGCGGGCAGAATTTTTACGCACAGGCGCGCCAGTCGGACGGGCGGAATGGTCATCCCGCCGTCGAGCCAATAGCGGAAGCTGTTGAACACGCCGCCGATGTGGTAGTTACAGTATAGATATGCCGCCTCGTCTGTGCGGTCGCCGAGGATTTGCGGAATGCGGGCAATCATCTCGTCGAGCAGCAAGTAGGAAAGCGCGCGGCGGTGCAGGAGCAACAGCTCCGGCTGGTAGCGCAGGAAGCTTTCAAACATCCCGGTGAAATACGCCTCCGGCGAGAGGTCAGTCGACATGGTTTCGAGGTATTCGTCCAGCCGCTGGCAATAAAAATACCGAATCACTGCTGCCTTGGAGGGAAAGTGTCGGTAGTAGGTCGAGCGGTTGACCCCGGCGCGCGCGACGATTTCCTTGACGGAAATGGCGTCCATTTCCCGTTCCTCAAGTAGGAGAAGAAGGCTGCGGACGATGCAGGTTTTCAGCAGCGGGGTGATGGTATTGGCGCGCATGGGGTCACCTCCGAAATCGATGTATTTGTACTTATATTATTACTGTACCATAGAATCCGGAAATTGCAAGCAACAAAAAAGCGCTTTTGTTCTTTTTGTTGCACAATGGCGGAATTTGTCGGCAATTGCACAAAAAATCCCGGTGCAGGGAGTGCCTGCACCGGGATTTGGTAAGTATGTTATTCCGTGATGATGCGGCAGCCGCCCCAGAAGTGGGACTGATAATAGCCGCTCCAAACCGTGTCGATCACGACGCCGCGGGTCGGGTTGGAGGCGTGGACAAAGTTGCCGTCTCCTAAGTACAGACCGACGTGGGTGATGGAGTAGCCGTTGCCGCTGAAGAACACCAGGTCGCCGGGCTTCAGCTCGTCCATCTCGACCTTCAAGCCGTCCTCGTACTGCTCCTGCGCACCGCGGGAGAAGGAGTAGCCGAAGTGCTTATAGACATACAGGACAAAGCCGGAGCAGTCGAAGCTGTTCGGACCGTTGCCGCCGTAGACGTAGGGATAGCCGACATAGCTCTTGGCAAAGGCGAGCAGCTCGTCCATCATGGACGGCTCCTGCCATTCGGGTTCGCCGTCGGGATGCGCTTCCTTCCAAGCCATGGTGTACTTATAGCAGCGGAGGAATACGGCGATCGCCTCCTGAATGGCGGTGTCGCTCTGCGGGTTGAGGTTCTTGCCGTCGCCGGTGACCGCGCCGATGTAGATCAGCAGGCGGGAGGGCGCCTTTGCCCACTCCGCGACCTTGCTGCCGTCGCCGAAGCGGGACAGCGCGACCGCGTTGGTGTCCTTTCTGGGGTATTCCAGAACCGCCATGAAGTTTGCCATGATCTTGAAGAATTGTTCGCGGGTCAGGGTATCGTTGGGACCGAACTTACCGTTGCCGTAGCCGTCGATGATGCCCAGCTCGTGCGCCGCGCTGACATCGGGATCGGAGCAATCGGTAAAGTGGTCGGTGCGCTTGGCGGTGTAGGTCGTTCCGGTCGCCTTCTGATAGGCGATGACTGCGATCGAGCACATCTGCGCACGGGTAATGGACTTGCTCATGTCGCACTTGTCGAGGCAGGAGGGGATCATGCCCTTGGACTGCATCTCCTGCACCTCGCGGATTGCCCAGGTGCTGATACCGGTATAGCCCTCCTTGCGGATGAGGACGGATTTGTTCTCCTCGGACTGCTTGTTGAACCAGTCGCACATATATTGATAGGCGCGGAAGAACATGACGATCGCTTCCTCGGCGGTGGTCGTTGCCTTCGGCTCAAGCTTGGTTCCTGTGCCCTTTACGATGCCGATGGAGACCATGACCTGCGTCGGCTCGACGGCATAGTTGCTGACCTCGGCGGAATCGCGGAAGCCGTCCAGCGAGGCACGGGTGACATCGGTGGTGTCGCAGTAGGCGCTGCCCATCAGATTGTAGGTGATCTTGAAGAAGTCCTGCCGCGTCAGCGAGTCGTTCGGGTGAAAGGTGCCGTCGCCGTAGCCGGCGATAATGCCCTGCTCGTAGGCGTAGCAGATGGCGGAATCCTTGGTGTCGGTGAAGTGGTTGGTGGAGTCCGGATAGGCATAGCCGCCCATCAGGTGCTCATAGACGAGGACTGCCATTTTGCACATCTCGGCACGGGTGATATTCCGCTTCATATTTGCGCCGCCGAGACTTTCCGGCAGGAAGCCGAGAGAATACATGGCATCCACAGCCTCCTTCGCCCAGCCGCTGGCATTGGAATATGCGGCGACGGTCGGGACGCAGGCGAGCAGAATACTCAGGCACAGCAGCAGACAGATCAGCGTTCGTTTCATTCGAATTAAACCTCCATAGACAGCTCCAGCCCGACGGGGCAGTGATCGGAGCCGAGAATTTCCTGATAGATCGGTGTGGCGACGATGGACGGCTGCAAACGGTCGGAGACGAGAAAGTAGTCGATGCGCCAGCCGATATTTTTCTCCCGCGCGTGGAAGCGGTAGCTCCACCACGAGTAGGCGTCGGCAAGGTCGGGGTGACGGTAGCGGAAGGTGTCGGTAAAGCCCGCCGCCAAAAGCAGCGAGAACTGCTCCCGCTCCTCGTCGGAAAAGCCGGGGTTGCCGCGGTTGCTCTTGGGATTTTTCAGGTCGATCTCCTGATGGGCGACGTTCAGATCGCCGCAGAAGATCACGGGCTTTTCGCGGTCAAGCTCCGTCAGATAGTCACGCAGCGCGGCCTCCCATTGCAGCCGATGGTCCAGCCGCTTCAGCCCGTCCTGTGCGTTCGGGGTGTAGCAGGTGAGGACGAAACAGTGCGGATATTCCAGCGCGATCAGCCGCCCCTCGCGGTCGAGCGGTTCAATGCCCAGCCCGTAGCGGACGGAAAGCGGCTCGTGCTTCGTGTAGATCGCCGTGCCGGAATAGCCCTTCTTCTCGGCGGAGTACCAGTAGCGCCGATAGCCGGGGAAATCCAGCGCGACCTGCTCCGGCAGCGCCTTGACCTCCTGCAAACAGAAGAAATCGGCGTTCAGCAGCGAAAAAGCCTCTCGGAAGCCTTTTTCCAAACAGGCACGGATGCCGTTCACGTTCCAAGAAATCAGTTTCATGCCATCGCTCCCTTCGTCGTTTTTATATTGTAACAAAAAATTACAATGATTACAACCCTTTCGCGCAAAAATCCGCTGAAATTCTCCGATTTTTTCAAATGGGAAAAAACGGATTGCCCCTTGCGCAGCTACGATGAAAGCATTATAATGGTACGCAGAGAAAGGGGAGGGGCGCGTGACGGAGCGACTTCTGCAAAAACGGCTGTTCCTTTTGGACATGGACGGGACGATCTACCTCGACGAGACGCTGTTCGACGGAACAACGGACTTCTTGGATTATGTACGGCGCAGCGGCGGGAAATACTTGTTTCTGACCAATAATTCTTCGCGGAGCGTGACGGCGTACATCGAAAAGCTGCGCAGGCTCGGAATCGAATCAACGGCGGAGGATTTTCTGACCTCGGTCGATGCGCTCATTGCAGACCTGTCGGCGGCGGGCTATCGGGACAAGCTTCTGTACGCCTTCGGTACGGCGTCGTTTCGGCAGCAGCTTTCGCAGGCGGGCTTTTGTCTGACGGACGAGCCGAGCGCGGAAACGGCGGCGCTTGTCTGCGGCTTTGACACGGAGCTGACCTTCCGCAAGCTCGAGGATGCCTGCATTCTCCTGAATCGGGGCGTCGATTTTATTGCGGCGAATCCCGATTGGGTGTGCCCGACTTGGTACGGCTACGTTCCCGACTGCGGGAGCGTGTGCGAAATGTTGTTTCGTGCGACGGGCAGACGTCCGCGCTTTATCGGAAAGCCAGAGCCTGCCATGGCACTGCTTGCCATGCAGCGCTGCGGTGTTTCGTCGGAGCAGACGCTCCTGATCGGCGATCGGCTGTATACGGACATTGCCTGCGGCGTTCACGCGGGAATTGACACGGCGCTGGTCCTCTCCGGTGAGAGCACGCGTGCGGACATTCCCGCTTCCCCCGAAAAGCCTACCTTTGTTTTTGACAATATTCGAGCTCTGTTAAACCATCTGATTGGAGAGAGAAAACCGTGAAGCTCAATTACAAACGCACGATTTTTGTCGGCTTTGCCTTTTTTCTGATCTGCGCCTTCTGGCAGGCATACGACAACACCATCCCCCTGATTCTGACGAACAAATTCGGCTTGCCGCAGGCGGCGTCCGGCGTCATTATGGCGCTGGATAATATTTTGGCGCTGTTCATGCTGCCGCTGTTCGGCATGATCTCCGACCGCTGCACCTCGCGCCTCGGGCGCCGCACACCGTTCATCCTCGTGGGTACGATCGCGGCGGCGATACTGCTGGTCGGCTTGTCGTTTGTGGATAATCGGCAGCTCAATGCCGTGCGCGAGGTTTCCGTGCCCGACGACCCGAAGGCGCTGAGCATTATCTATGAGGACTGCGCCGATCGGGAGCTGATGACGCCCGAGGGCGAGCACTTCACTCTTTCCGACCGCTTTACGCAGGAGGAGTTCTGCGCGATCCGCTCGGACAAGGACGGCGACGCTTACACGCAGTATGTTGTTCCCGCACGGCAGGCGTATGCGCGGGAGGTCACGCGCTCCTCGCCGACCACGCTGATCGTGTTCATCCTTGTTCTGCTGCTTCTGCTGATCTCCATGGCGGTTTTCCGAACGCCCGCCGTGGCGCTGATGCCGGACGGGACGGGCAAGCCGCTGCGCTCAAAGGCGAACGCGGTCATTAATCTTATGGGGTCTGCGGGCGGTATTCTCATTCTTGTGCTGGGCATGGTCTTTGCCACCAGTGCCTCTCGGAACTCCATGATGAGCTATACGACGTATTTTGCCGTCATTGCGGGCGTAATGCTGCTGGCGCTGGCAATCTTCCTTTGGAGGGTGCGCGAGCCGAAGCTGGTCAAGCAGATGCACGAGGACAGCCGCCGTTACGGGATCGAGGACGAGGCGGAAAACGAGCGCTCGCACCGCAAGCTCAGCAGGGGAGAACGGCGTTCGCTGATCTTCCTGCTGGCATCGATCGTGCTGTGGTTTATGGGCTATAACGCCGTGACGTCAAAGTATTCCGTCTACGCAGCGAACATTCTGCACAAGGACTACAATCTGACGCTTATCATTGCACAAGCGGCGGCGATTATCGCCTACCTTCCCGTCGGCATGATCTCGTCCAAGCTCGGACGGAAGCGGACGATTCTGGTCGGCGTTGCGATGCTGACGACTGCCTTTGCCGTGGCGTGCTTCCTGCGTGAGGACAGCCCGACGCTGCTGATGAACGCGATGTTTGCGCTGGCGGGCATCGGCTGGGCGACCATCAACGTCAATTCCTTCCCGATGGTCGTGGAGATGTGCAGCGGCGGGGACGTCGGGCGCTTTACCGGCATTTACTATACCGCGTCGATGGCGGCGCAGACGGTCACGCCGATGTTCTCGGGGCTTTTGATGGACCGATTCGGCATGACGGTGCTGTTCCCCTATGCAGCGGTGTTCTCGGGGCTTGCGATCGTGACGATGGCATTCGTCCTGCACGGGGACAATAAACCGACCGCAAAACGCGGCTTGGAAGCGCTGAATGTGGAGGATTGACGGAAAATGATCTACGTTTTGCTTGCACTTGCTGCGGTGCTGCTGCTGTGGCTGCTTGCGCTGCGGACGAAGCGGAGGAAATACGGCTTTTACGGTCTTGCGGACTACCACTACGCCCATCGCGGACTGCACGATGCGGAGCAGGGAATTCCCGAAAACTCGCTGACCGCCTTCCGCCGCGCGGTCGAATACGGCTACGGCGCGGAGTTGGACGTCCATTTGAGCAAGGACGGCAAGCTCGTTGTCATGCACGACGAAAGCCTGCTGCGGACTGCGGGGGTCGAGCGCAATATCTGCGACTGCACGAAGGAGGAGCTGGCGCAATACCGTCTCGAGGGGACGGACGAGCCGATCCCGTTTTTGGAGCAGGTGCTGCCGATCTTTGCGGGAAAGACGCCGCTGGTCATTGAGCTGAAGGCGTATGAGGGCAATCATGCGAGCTTGGCGCGGCGGGTCTGCCAGCTTCTGCGGCACTATCCGTCGCTGGAATTCTGCATTGAATCCTTTGATCCCCGTGTTTTGATGTATCTGAAAAAGCGCCACCCCGAGATCGTGCGCGGTCAGCTTTCCTGCAACTTCCTCAAGGATCGCAGCGGGCTGCACGGTGCGACGGCGTTTGTGTTGACGGCGCTGCTGACGAACTTTTTGACCGTCCCGCACTTTATCGCCTATCGCTATGCGGACCGCAAGCGCCCGGGGCTGTGGCTCTGCTGCCATCTTTGGGGTGCGCAGGAATTCGGCTGGACGCTGCAATCGACCGAGGAGGTCGAGGAGGCGTCGAAAAACGGCGTGCTCGCCATCTTTGAGCACTGTATGCCGCAGGAAATGGAGAATGGAAATGTACGATAAACTGACGAAAAAGGACATTGCGCTGATGGAGGCGGAGCTGGAGGACCGACGGCTCAACATCCGCCCGAAGATCATCGAGGAGGTCAAGCGCACCCGTGCCTTCGGCGATCTCAGCGAAAACTATGAATACAAGGCGGCGAAGCAGGAGCAGCGCAAAAACGACAGCCGCGTGCGCTATCTGCAAAATATGATAAAGACCGCGCAGATCATCGACGAGGATACGGCGTCCGCTCCCGAGGGCACGGTGAAGCTTTACGACAAGGTGACGCTTTGGCTGCCCGAGGACGAGGAGGAGATGGAGATTCAGATCGTTTCGACCGTCCGTATCCAGCCCGACGCCGGCTTTATCAGCATAGAGTCCCCGCTCGGACGGGCGGTGCTCGGCAAGCGTGTCGGTCAGACAGTTCACGTCTCGGTCGATGCCGACTACGGCTATGACGTGGAGATCCGCGCTGTCGAGCAGGCGGACGACGACGGCACCGCGCCCCTCATGCCCTATTGATTTTAATTCGGCGCATTTCCGTATTCGCGGAAATACGCCGATTTTTACTTGACAAAGCGCCCTCGGTCTGCTATATTAATTGCGTTAAAAGGGAGTAGTTATTACGCATACTCAACAATCGCCCGACAAACGTCGGTGGGTATGCGCCTGTTTGGGAACGAGACTTTTGGCACCGTGCGTGCCGAGAGTCTTTTTTTCTTACTTTTTGCGGCGGATTTTCGCGCCGCACAGAGAGGAGCTGTTATTTATATGTTGATTCCCCTGATTGCTTTTGCCGTGACCTATGTTCTGATGATTCTGCTGCCGAAGGTGCGGCATTGGGTCGCAGCCTGCGCCGCAGTGTTCTTTATCATTTGGGGCGGCATCTCCGGCAACGGCAGCCCGATGACGGCGCTGCCCGATGCCGCAGGAACGATCAACTGGAACGTCCTGATGATGCTGTTCGGCACGATGGGGACGGTTTATTTCTTCATTGCCTCAAAAATGCCCGACCGTATGGCGGAGCGCATCCTGCGCATCGCGCCGAACACAATGTGGGCAGTGGTGCTGATCTCGCTGTTTTCCGGCTTTATTTCGGCGTTTATGGACAACGTTGCCACCGTCCTGATGATTGCACCGATCGGACTGGCGGTTGCAAAGCAGCTCAAGATTTCGCCCGTGGATATGCTCATCTGTATCTCCGTTTCGTCCAATCTGCAGGGTGCGGCAACGCTCGTGGGCGATACGACGTCGATCATGCTCGGCGGCTACGCGGATATGAATTTTTTTGAGTTTTTCTTCCTTGACGGAAAATTCAGTATTTTCTGGGCGGTGGAGCTGGGCGCACTGGCGACCGTTCCCGTTATCATGTTCCTTTTCCGCAAGCAGCGCAGCCATGTGATGATCCAGTCGCAGACGCAGGTCGAGGATTATGTGCCCTCCGTCTTGCTGCTGCTGAATATCGTGCTGCTGATCGGTGCGTCCTTCCTGCCCGATCTGCCGGAGAATATTAACGGCTATATCTGCCTTGCAATCTTTGCGGTTACGGCGCTGTATTCTCTCCTGCGCAACCGGAGCGCAAAGCAGCTCGTCTCCGCTCTGCGGGAAATCGATTTTCGCACGATTTTACTGCTGGCATCGCTGTTTATTATCATCGGCGGCGTGGAGCGTGCCGGTATTCTTGACGAGCTTGCGAGGATGATTCAATCTCTCGGCGGCGGCAATCTCTTCGCGGTCTACACCATCATCGTGGTTGCCTCGGTGCTGCTGTCTGCGTTTATCGACAACATACCGTATGTTGCGACCATGCTTCCCGTCATCAAAAGCATTGCCCTTGCCATGGGCATGACGGGTGTGCCGTATGTGCTCTACTTCGGGCTTCTCAGCGGAGCGACCCTCGGCGGCAACATCACACCCATCGGCGCCTCAGCGAACATTACCGCCATCGGTATCCTGCGCAAGGAGGGCTACGAGGTCAAAAACAGTCAGTTTATGCGCATCGGACTGCCGTTTACGCTCGTCGCCGTGCTGGTCGGCTATGTCTACATTTGGCTGATTTGGGCATAAAGCTGCGAAAACTACTCCGGTTGGAAGAAGACTTCCAACCGGAGTAGTTTACTTTATGATGATGTTTTCCATTTTGCACAGCGGCGTGCCTTTTTTGCCCGCCGGCGCATTTTCGCGTAGAGCCACAGCACGGCGACACCGACAGCGGCGACGGCGGTCAGAATGAGATAAACCGTTGTTGCGGTATCGGCGGTCTTAACGGTCAGCCAAAGCGTGTTCATTTCCTGCGTTGCCGTCTCGGAAAGTGCGCGGAAGGCGACGCCGCGAGCCAGCACCTCGTCGGAGGGGTAGGCAACGGGATTTTCCGCCGTTTCGGGGTCCATCAGCGCCTTCGCCGCAGAGGAGGGCGCGGAATAGCCCAAAAACTCCAAATTCTGCGCACAAATCTCGGGCGAAATCAGGAAGTTGATGAACAGCTCGGCTTCCTTCTTGTGCTCGGCGCCCTTCGGGATGCAAATTGCATCGACAAAGAGATTGTAGCCCTCCTCGGGGAAGTAAAACTCCAAATCGGGATTTTCCTCAACCATCGTTAGGTAGTCGCCTGCGTAGTACGGCGCGATCCAAGCCTCGGCACGCTCCATCTTGCTGAAAATCTGATCCATCACATAGTCCTGCACCAGCGGCTTTTGGTCGCGCAGGAGCTGCGCCGCCAGACCCAGCGCCACGCTGTCCTCGGAGTTGATGTCGTAGCCCAGCTCAAGCTGCGCAATGGCAAAGGCGTCGCGGGGATTGTCGAACATCAGAATCTTGCCCGCGTACTTTTCGTTCCCGAAAATCTCCCAGCCCGTGACATCCGCAGGATCGACGTACTTCGTGTTGTAGATAATGCCCACGGTGCCCCAGGTGTAGGGGACGGAGTAGCGGTTTTCCGGGTCGTAGGCGAGGTTTTTGAAGCCCTCGTCGATCGTCTCGTAATTCGGAATATTGGAGAAGTCCAGCTCCTCAAGCATATCCTCCTGAATGAGCTTGTCGATCATATAATCCGAAGGGATGATGATGTCGAAGGAGGAACCGCCCGCCTTGAGCTTGGTATACATACTCTCGTTGCTGTCGAAGGTCATGTAGTTGACCTTGATGTTCGGGTAAGCCTCCTCGAACGCCTCGATCACGTCGATGGAATCGTCGGTGCCGTCGGCGATATACTGACCCCAGTTATAGACGTTGATCGTTACCGTATCGGCAGCGGCGGCGGAGGTGGGCAGCGCGGTCAAACAGATCAGCAGCGCAAGAAGGAGGGAAAGAAGACGCATTCTCACTTCGCAGCCCTCCTTTGCTTTTGACGACGGGTCTTATCCCGCGCCTGCAGGAGGTTCATCGTCGTCATGACCAGCAGGATCACGAGGAACATCAGCGTAAACAGGGCGTAGACCTTCGGCTGGATGGGCTTTTTCGTGTAGCTGTAGATCTCGACCGGCAGCGTGACAAAGCCGGAGCCGGTGACGAAATAGGAGATTACAAAATCGTCAAGAGACATCGTGAACGCCATCAGCATACCGGAGATGATACCGGGCATGATCTCGTGCAGAACGACCTTGAAGAACGCCTGAACGGGCGTGCAGCCGAGATCGAGCGCCGCCTCGGTCAGGTCGGGGTCCATCTGCGACAGCTTCGGCATGACGTTGAGGATGATATACGGCAGATTGAACGTGATATGCGCAATCAGCAACGTCCAAAAGCCGAGAATCGAGTGGATACGCAGCATCATGCCCGCGAAGGCGAACAGCAGCGCCATTGAAACGCCCGTGACGATCTCGGGGTTGGTCATGGGGATGTTGGTCATCGTCATGACCGCCGAGCGCATCCGCCCGCGCATTCTGAAGATACCGACGGCGGCGGCGGTGCCGATTACGGTTGCCAGCAGGCTTGCCAGTACGGAGATAATCAGCGAATTGCGCAGCAGCGCCAGCAGCGACGAATCGCGGAACAGTTCCTTGTACTGGTCGAAGGTGAAACCCTTGAATACGGCGATGTCCATACCCTTGTTGAACGAGGCGACCGCAAGGACGACCATCGGAATGTACAGGAACGCAAAGACCAAAACGGTGAAAACACGGTTAAATCGTCTCATATCGTCACCATGCTTTCTTCGTCGTCGTCCGTGAAGTGGTTCATAATGCCGATGCAGGCAAAGATGAGCACCATCAGCACCAGCGACATGGCGGCGCCTAAATTCGGATTGTAGGCGGACTTGAACTGCGACTCAATGACGTCGCCGATGAGGATTGTACCGGGCGAGCCGAGCTTCTGCGAAATGTAGAAGGTTGAAACGGCGGGAACGAACACCATCGTAATGCCCGAGACAATGCCGGGGACGGACAGGGGGAGCGTCACCTTGGTAAAGACCTGCCGCGTATTGCAGCCCAAGTCCTCCGCCGCCTCGATCAGCCGGCGGTCAAGCTTCATAATGACCGTGTAAAGCGGCAGAATCATATACGGCAGATAGTTATAGACCATGCCGAGAATGACTGCGCCGTTATTTCGGATGAGCGGCAGGGGAGACAGCCCCAGCGAGCGGACGAAATTATTGATAATGCCGGTGTCCTCTAAAAGCGCGACCCAAGCCAGCGTCCGCAGCAGGAAGCTCATGCACATCGGGAGCATGATGAACATTTGCAGAAAGCGCTGCTTGAGCGGGGAGCAGTGCGCAATGTAGTATGCCACAGGGTAGCCGATGACAAGGCAGATCAGCGTGGCAAAGATGCTCAGCCAGATCGAGCGGAGGAAAATGGGGAGATAATCCCAAATTTTCGCAAGGTTCGCGAGGGTAAAGGCTCCCGTGACCGAGTCCGTGAAGGCGAAGTAAGCCACGACGCCCAACGGGATCAGCGTAAACAGGAGCATCCAAATAATGTACGGACCGGACAGCCACTTACTCTTCATCTTCGCTGCCCTCCGCGTCCGCGATCTCGTCATATTCCGCGGAATAGGAGCTGTAATCGCCGAACATACCCGAATATTCGCTCTTGTGCATAATATGGATGTCCTCGGGATTCAGGCAAATGCCGATATACGAGCCGACGGGGCAGTAGTCGGTGGTTTGAATGAGCCACTTGAAGCCCTTGAAGTCAACGATCGTATCATAGTGGACGCCCTTGAAGGTAACGGAGGTGACTGTGCCGCACAGGTGCCCTGCGTCGGCGGCAACGATGTCAATATCCTCGGGACGGATGACGACATCGACCGGCTCGTTCTTTTCAAAGCCGCTGTCCACGCACGGGAACTGGCGCCCGAAGAACTTGACCAAACGGTCCTCCAGCATCACGCCGTCCAAAATGTTCGATTCGCCGATGAAGTCCGCGACAAAGGCGTTCTTCGGCTCATTGTAAATATCCTCCGGCGTGCCGATCTGCTGGATCTTGCCCTTATCCATGACCACGATGGTGTCGGACATGGTAAGCGCCTCCTCCTGGTCGTGGGTGACATAGATGAAGGTGATCCCCATGGTCTGCTGGATACGCTTCAGCTCGTTCTGCATATCCTTCCGCAGACGAAGATCCAGCGCACCGAGCGGCTCATCGAGCAGCAGCACCTTCGGACGGTTGACCAGCGCACGCGCAATGGCGACGCGCTGCTGCTGTCCGCCGGAGAGGGCGGTGACCTTTCGGTTTTCAAAGCCCTTGAGTGAAACGATCTCCAGCATTTCCGTTACGCGCTCATCGATCTCCTCCTCGCTGAGCTTTGCAATGCGCAGTCCGAACGCGATGTTATCATACACGTCCAGATGGGGAAACAGCGCGTATCGCTGGAACACCGTGTTGATCTTTCGTCGATAGGCAGGCACATCGTTGATTCGCTTGCCGTCAAACAGTACATCGCCGGATGTCGGCGTCAAAAAGCCTCCGATGACACGAAGTGTGGTGGTCTTGCCGCAGCCGCTCGGACCGAGCAAGGTGAGAAATTCCTTGTCATTGATGTAAAGATTGATCGAATCGAGAATACGCTCCCCGTCAAACTCCATCACAAGGTCTGTCAAACGGATCAGCTCCTGGGACATTTATCCTCCCCCATTTCCAATATAGTAGTCCGTGGCAAAACCACAAAACCCTATTGTGAACTATATATGTTGAAGCTTGGAAAGTCAATGCTTTTTTCGGTTTTTTCATGTTTTTTATGCGAAATTCGGACGCATTCTTACCGTATTCGACAACGGAGAGCGTACAGGGAAGGGCGGCGGAATTCGGTGTAGATTTTTTTCCGCGCATATGGTACAATGTTACCGACCGCTGCGGCGGAAAAGAGGATGAGAGAGGAGTATTATATGAAGCAGGTTCGCTATTATGTCAGCAGACGCAATCCGCTGACTTGGCTGGCAGGACTTCTGAGCGTCGGCGCGGCGGTAATGTATATCCTTGCGCTGTGCTTCGGCGAGTCGGCTGAGATCTCAACCGTCAACATCTGGTTCCAAAAGGTCCTGCCGATCTGGTGCGCGCTCGGTTTTGCGTTTATTGCCCTTGCGCGCGGGCAGGAGGAGCTGTACCGCTCCACAAAGCCCGTGTTTTGGGCGTGCGTTTACTTCGGGCAGATCGCGATGGATTGGTATCTGCGGATACGCCGAAACCCCGCCTGCGTTGTGGGACTGTCGGGCGGGTATAACCTTTTTGCCTACCTACGCTATGTTGTTGTATGCTGGCTGCTGTATTTAGTATTTTACATTGTTTATCGGCTGGTGATGACGGGGAAGCTTCCCCGCGCTCCCGTCCTGCCGCTGCTGACGGCGCTTCCGGTTGCATTTCTTGGCTACGACCTCTTTACGACGGCGGGAAGCGTCTCTCTGTATGAGCTGTGCAACAAGATCGGCAACCTCAGCCTTGTTACGGCGCTGTTTTCGACGGCGCTTGCCCTGCGTGTCTTTGCCGACGGGAAGTATCATCCCACCTGGGGCGACCGCAAGGACGGCAGACGCGTCCGCACGATGAGCGGTATGTCGGTCGTGGCGGGCTACATCATGCCCGACCGGAACGATGCCTGTAACAGCATCCACGATACCGTCGAGATCACGGCGGTTGAGCGCTATGTCCATAAAAAGCGCGCGGAGGGCTTGGAGGGCTTCGGCATTTTCCACGTTTTCCTTGCCGCCTATGTCCGCTGCATTGCGAAATACCCCGGGTGCAACCGCTTCTTCTCCGGACAGCGCGTCTACCAGCGCGACGACGATATTCCCTTTACCATGACGGTAAAAAAGGAAATGTCCACCGATGCGCCCGACACGACGATCAAGCTCCACCTCAACCGTGCGGATAATGCCGACGAGGTTTACCGCAAGCTCAACGCCGTGATTGAGGAGGTCAAGAACAGTCCGCTCGACAGCAGCTTTGATAATGTCGCAGGACTGCTGGCAAGTCTGCCGGGGCTTTTGCTGAAATTTACCGTGTGGTCGCTCAAGGTTGCCGATTATTTCGGCAAGCTCCCCGCATTCCTGACGGAGCTTAGCCCCTTCCACGGTGCGGTCATTTTCACCTCCATGGGTTCTCTCGGCATCCCGCCGATCGTACACCATCTGTATAATTTCGGCAACCTGCCTGTTTTCCTCGCCGTCGGCAGAAAGTACCGTAAGACGGAGCTGGACATGGAGGGCAAGCCTGTCATGCGCCGCTATGTAGACATCGTACTCAACTGCGACGAGCGTACCGTGGACGGCTTCTACTACGCAACGGTCCTGAAGTATTTCCACAAGATCCTCCGCAACCCGTCCGTTCTCGATAACCCGCCGGACGAGATCGTGCAGGATATTGACTGAATTCACATTAAGCGCGGCACTGTCGATCGACGGTGCCGCGCTTGATTTCTGTTTATATAGATTACAGATGGACCTTTGTGCCGGATTCGCCGCGGACGGCTGCACCCGCGTTTTCCAGCGAGGCAATGATGGCGGTTCCGCCGGTCCTTGCGAAGCTGACGGCTGCCTTGACCTTCGGGAGCATGGAGCCGGGGGCAAAGTGACCCTCGCCGCAATACTTTTCCGCTTCCTCGACGGTCATTTCGCTGAGGCTCTCCTGATTCGGCTTGCCCCAGTTGATGCAGACACGGTCAACGGCGGTCAGGATGACCAGCGCGTCGGCGTGGACCAGCTCGGCGAGCTTCGCGGAGGCAAAGTCCTTGTCGATGACGGCGGGCGTGCCGTAGAGCTTGCCGTCTCTGCGAACGACGGGGATGCCGCCGCCGCCGACGGTAATGACGACGGTGCCGTTATCAACAAGCGCCTTGACGGTGTTCTTTTCGATGACGTCGATCGGCTT
>ENA-ORSL01001166-ORSL01001166.1-human-gut-metagenome-genome-assembly--contig:-NODE-1166-length-23119-cov-2.702653_pt1 | contig 23119 bp, 18 predicted proteins | sample MGYA00242190_ERZ509157 | MGnify/ENA primary metagenome ERZ509157 (study PRJEB26280, sample SAMEA2338664) | human gut metagenome | biome: human gut; feature: human-associated habitat; material: faeces...
AGCACCGGTCTCCAAAACCGGGTGTCGGGAGTTCGAGCCTCTCCTCCCGTGCAATATCAAATAGCTGTAAGTCAACAACTTACGGCTATTTTCCGTTTATAGATCGGACAAGTACCGGACACTTTATTTAATATGAATGTTTAATTGTACTACGTTTCTGTTTACAAAAACGTAGAAAAAAATGTGTTCAACTAAAAGACGAGGTGCCTCATTAAATAGTATAATACCCTATACTTTGCCCAAACTTCACACCGGAAAAAATTGGTATATTGATTTCAAAGCTTACGATCCTTTGGAACAAAAAATGAAACGAAAAAAATACATGCTGGATAGCATAGATAAAATTAGTGTCCGGAAAAAGAGGGCTACAGAATTAATTGCCAATATAAGCCGGCAACTCCTATCCGGTTGGAATCCATGGGCAGATACTTCAAATTCCCGCCAATATACATTATTCGACGATGTTGTGGAATTATACAATAAATATCTAATTAAATTCCATAAGTCCAAAGTGTTTAAAGAAAGTACCTTTATAGACTATAAAAAAAGAATTAGGGTATTATCAGAATACAACAAAAAGCGTTTCAATCCTATAATATATATTTATCAGTTTGATAAGACTTATGCAAGTGATTTCTTGGATTATATTCTTATAGATCGTGATTCATCAGCTCGCACAAGGAATAATTATCGTACCTGGTTATCATCTTTTGGCAGCTGGTTATTAGAAAAACAGTATATAGACAAAAACCCCGTAGAGAATATCAAATCATTATCGGAAGACAAAAAGAAACGGGATGCATTGTCCGCCAATGATCTACAGAAGCTTAGAACATATTTAGAAAAAAATAACCCGTACTTTCTCCTACTTTGCCAGTTTGCATATTATACCCTTATTCGTCCAGATGAGCTGTCAAATATTCAATTATCCGATATCTATATTAAGGATCAAAAAGTATTTATCCCTTCAAGTATATCTAAAAACCGCAAAGATGGTATGGTAGGATTAAACGATATCTTAATAAAATCTATGCTCGAACTTAAAATATTCAATTATAGCAATGATTGCTACTTATTCGGAAAAGATTTCAAACCCTCAAAAGAGAAATCGACACCACGCACTTACAGGACTTATTTCAATAAAGTACGTACGTTACTTAAATTCCCTGATTCCTACCAGTTTTATTCCCTAAAAGATACCGGTATTCGCGATTTGGCAAATTCAGCTGGAATTGTTATTGCACGCGATCAAGCAAGACATTCGGATATTTCTACCACAAATAAATATCTAAAAGGAGAAGCGTTGCCAGTACATGAAGAGACAAAACATTTTGAAGGACTTTTTTAAATCAGGGGGAAACGTGTTTCCCGCTTCCCCCCTCGCTTTTCTACTCCAACGTATAAACGCTCCAGTCTATAGCCTTTTTAAGTTCCCAGCCTTCCTTTTGTGTCTCCTGTACATGTTTCACGGCACCGGTGTAAAACTCTTGTAGTTGCTGCATACTTGCAAACTCATAAAACGTCGGGTTGTCTTCTTCCCCGAGCTTGAAAGTAACAGGAAGGTTTTCCCCGCCTGTCTGCAAGGCAAGATCGTACGCCGTCTTATAATTCATCTGGTTCTCCATGGAAAGCCAAACTTTCAGGCCGTTCCATACGTACCCGCTTTCGATCGTGTCGGTTATCTTCCGGTTATACCATTCATTAATAACCGCCTTGATTTCTGCCAGTGCGGGTAGATGATCGAACGTCTCTTCCATGTAACTACGTTGCACTCCTTCGGGTGTCTCTGTTTCCTGGTAATCCCACGTAATACGCCAGATTCCCCGGCGGCGGTTGGTACATCTTACCGGTTCCGCCTTGCTGTCTGCATAAATTCGTATCATTTCAAGTAAAATGTATAATTATCAATCCTTTTTCACTTACTTCACCTTCGCAATGTGCTTCAAAAGGCAGTTCTCCGTCTTTTGCCGCTGATTCACAAATGAAAAGTGTTTCCTCCAGGCTGGTAAAATACTTCCTCTCCTTGCCGTCGAGTTCCAGCTTTATAACAGTCCGGTTTCCGTTTTTCGTCGGAACATCCTTTTCATAATCAAGTACGATCACATCCTTGTTCATCAGTTCGGGCGACTTGATCCTTGCCCCGGTAAATCGTTTCCGTCCGTCTTTAGGCTTGTACTTGTAGCCCAAATCTTTTAATTTTTTCATTTTCTTTCCTGTTAGTTTATAAAATAAGTTCTTGCAATCGGCATGTTTTGTAAGCCCGTAAAATGAAGCGGTTAACTCCTGCCTACGTTTCTTGCTTTTAATCTTGTGCATCTTGCGGGCGAACTTTTGTTTGTTACGCTTCCTTAACCGTACATGATCCGGGCGGGTTACATATCCCAGAAAGTCGATACCTTCGGTGATCGGGAAAACGGTATCATTGCTTTTAATCTCCAGGCGAGCTTTCCGGGTCTGTTCATGAATGATATCCCTAACCTTCCAAAGGTATTTCTTACTACCAGAAAGCGCCAGACCATCGTCACAATACCGGTAATAATGTGCTACCGCCTCCTGATCCTTTAACCGGTGATCCAGGTAAATGGATAGAAGCAAATTACAAAGCCCCTGTGATGATCTTAGCCCGATACTTACGCCTTTAGGCATCATGCGGATGCACTCTTCCAGGATTCCGATCAATATTTTATCCTTGAACATCCTTTTCACTGCATCCAGCAAAACGTCCTGGTCTACGCTCTCATAGAATTTCGTTATATCGAACTGGTACCCGAACAGGGTTCCTTCGGGATCATCCTTTATATCTTTAACGATATACTGTAAAAGGTCATGCGTTCCCCTGTTTTTAATGGATGCGGAAGTAGTCCGGATAAAACGTACTTTCAAATGCCGGTCCACCACATTCATAACAGCGTTAAGAACGATCCTGTCCTCCAGGGAAACCGCTTGTACGATCCTTACCTTCGGCCCGTCGTCTACGGTCATTTCCCGATATCCTCCGAGCTTGAACCGCCCGCTCCTGATTCGTTTCCTGATCCTCTCTACTGCCTTCGGGACATCCGCCAGTATTCTACGCCCGGCAAAGCTGCGCTTTCGTCTTCTTTTACGCAATACCGTTTTTATGGCGTCCTCTATATTGGAGTCCTCGACAATCTCTTCTATAATATTATCTTCTCTCCACATGATAATAAATTAGCCTTCAATTCCCCGGGCCGGGCTTCTTCGAAAAAAGTTCCTACCAAACCCCATTGCCCTGCACTTTATTTTTCCCCTTTCCAGCCGTAAACGGCTGCTGTTGGCGAGGCTCATTCCTCTTGGCTCCACGCCGGGGACACGTCCCCACTGTTGTACGCCAATTTTTAAGGCTTATGCGCTTTTTCTTTATCCTAATTGTTTGCAAGCCGAACGCCGATGTTCGCATTCGTGTTCGATGAATCGTTATTCGCGTTCGCATACGAAACACCGCCTAACGCGTTCGCGTTGTTGTTCGACCGATACACCACACGAGTGTATATGAGGAAATCCGCCTTTGTACTTTCAGGAAGCACCGGCACCCGTCTTACTTCCGGACGCCTGCGCTACCCGCACAACGTTTTACGTTGTTTTTTTATCTTAATCAGCCTGATTTATGGCTTTAAAGGCCGCGACGCTGCCCGCCCAGCGTATTATGCCCCTGAAGGCAAGCCGAACGCCGACGCTCGCAATCGTGTACGATGAATCGTAACCCGCGTACGCACACGAAACACCGCCCAACGCGTTCGCGTAGTTGTACGACCGATACACCACACGAGAAAGCCCGGTACCCACATAGAACCTGTCGAACCAATGTGAAGAAGTGGAACCGCCTTCTTTGGCTGCAATCAAATCCATATACCGGCCCCAAACCATGTGGGTAGGATAAATATCCGCATTATAAACAGTAATTCCCTGTACAACGCGTTCTGTTCCGTCCGGCATGGTAATAAACCACCTTCCGTCCGCTGCCGTCTTGTTTACCGTGACATACTGCAACCATTCCGCCTTGTTTCCCTGGAAATTTTCATATCCCAGTACATTGACGGACTGATAATTTACACCGTCCCGGTAAGCACCTTCCGCCTGTGGATTGGAACCGCCTTTTTCCTTATAATAAGAAACCGTATCACGCATCCCCAGTGCATTTGTAAGGCCCGTCACTTTCTGGTAATTACTTGTTCCATATCCGCAAACTCCCTGCGAATCGGTATTACCGTATTTAAAGAAATGCAGATTACCCACATCCTTGTGCATCTCCCAGTCGAACAGCTGGAAACCTTTGCCCCTGTTCTGGGCGTATTTGATTGCCTGGCTCTGTGAAATGGTTCCTACACTTGAAACACCACTGACAGAACGCAATACATCATCAATCAAGTAAGCTTCATAAGCACCGCCCAGGCATTCCGTATGTTCTACCCAGTCCGGCTCGATCGCTTCCACACTTTCCGACGTTGTGAGTAAAACGAAATCGAAGGCCGCCGAATTAAGGAAAGTAAAGGCCAGTTTCGTAGCTCCTACAGGAACGGCACAAAACAGGTACATACCATTGATAAAACCGTTCGCATTTGAAACGCTGATCCGACTTACTATTTTCCCAGCATCATCTACAAATACAGCCCCGTAAAGAGTAGAAGCAAAACCGGGAAAACGAACCTGCTTGTAATTCCGGACGTCCACCAGGGCGAACGATCCGGATTCGTATTCATTCTTCGCCTCTTCAATGGTCGTGTAATCCGTATTCTTACGAATCCCAATCCCTTCCGTTACGTCCAGTTCCTCACGGGTAAATCTTACACTGGTGTATCCTGCCGCTGCCGGCGCATCCTCATTGCTTGAAATAAAACCGTAAAGACACTGATTCAGCACGTCCGTTACTCCCTTGTACCAGTAATGAGGCTCATATACGTAAACTTCACCTTCCGATCCGGTTAATACTGCATCCGTGGCGTTCTCCACGCTGTCACTATCCCCGTATTTGTTCCGGTTCTCATCATGAAGCGGATAACAGGTCATTTCACCCTCCGCCGTCTTTTTAGCCAGAATACAACGTCTTTTCGACAACACTTCCAATATATGGGAAGACGGGGTAAATTCAGTATTATAGTCATATCCGGTAGAGTTATCCAGATTCGTAATCTTTTCCCCGTCTCCTACCGTCTGATCTATTTTTATGCCGACAAACTGCGGCTGAATGATATTCAGTTCCGGGAAATGTGCACAGGTGGCGGCGTACTCTTCATCCGACATGGACTGGGTGAGCCGGTACGTACCTACCAGGCGGCACGTCTGCACGTTTCCCCCGTCTTCATCAACGCCGCCCATTGTCATAAGCCTGCGAAGCAAACTTCCGTCCCCGTCCATATCTATACCGGTAATTCGTAGATAGCTGGTCGCACTGCATTGCTGTAACAACGTGTTCCAGTCGATCAGGCTACAGTTATCAATCACAAGGCGCGTGATATTTGCCGTACCTTCCAGCTGCAGCCCTGCATTGGTTAGTTTGCTCAGGTATCGGAGTTCGAGCGTCTGTAAAGTTCCGGGAAGGACGCAAACGGCCAGAGGCGCACCGCCGGCGAATGTCACACCGGTAAGGGATGTATCACCGGCCAGAAAGGTTTCAAGTTTGGTGTTGCTTGAAAGGTCCATACCGGTAAAGGAAGAAGATTTAAGCCCGGAAATGTCGAGTTTTCGAAGGTTACGGCAATTACCCACCAGAAGGGCGTTAAGTGTCATCTGTCCGGCCTCACAGCTAACATTCAGTTCACGCAAGGCCGTGCAGTTGTTCAGGTTCAATGTGCCGACAATGGCGTGGCTTACATCCGTCAGATCAAGCCCGCGAATACGGCTTGCACCGTAGAAATATTGCGGATCGTTTACTATTAAATCCGTGTCCATTGTCAGTTCCACCACAGCCCCGGCCGTTTCTGCAAGTACCGCACTTTGGTGCGGTGTTCCGGACGTGTAACCGTACCCGTAATAGTACCGTTCGGAGGCCGTAATTCGAATTTTCCGGTTATCGCTGCCGAACTTGTACCCGAAATAAGCCGCGAAGCTGTCACGACGGTAAGTACCGGCTACATACTGACTATCCAAAAGGGCGAAACGGTTCTGAATGGTATAAGTACGGTGCGCATAACGGCTTCCCTGCAAGGCATACAGATAATTATAATAACTGGTTCCGCTGCTGGTTGTCACCCCTTCGGTAAGCGGAAGGATATATTTATATTCCGAATCCTTGTTATAAATCCGCTCGCACCAGTTACCCATTTGTTCCTCGTTAAATACTTGCAGGACATATTCAAGGCTCATATTACTACGCAAGGTTTCCGCCACTTCCCGCAATTTGTCCGGACAAGACCGTACCAGTTCCCATAAAACGGAATCATGACCGGCAAAAGCATAACTACCGATACTATCGTCAAAACTTTCGTGGGTAATGGTATATTCGTATTTCAATACCGAATCATTACGCACACCGAACAATGTGTCCATATCGTAAGGAAGGAAATACCAGATCAGAGAATCCCAAGTCGCCAGCATCATGTTTTTTGCCCGGTTATCCACGGCCATAAAATAATCGGTAATCAGATACCATGCAAACGGGCTGTCATTACCGAAATACTGGTTATATTCCGCCAGGAACTTGGCGGGATCATCCTTACATGAATCGATCCAGTTCCAAAGCCTTGTAACTGCCGCCTTGTCGTCCTCGTGTGCATCCGCCCAGGTAGTATCTGCCTTGAAACGAAATTCCAGCGCATCATCAAAAGAAGACATATCGGTAGTCCCGAACAAGCAAAGGGCCTCGGAGTTATTCAAGAACTCCAGGCAGATACATTTGTTGCGCTGCCCGTTCAGGGCCGCTTTGTCGTTGAATCCTTCAATTCCTTCAAAACCGTAAATAATCGCACTTTCCGACTTCTCATTATTGAAATTGTATTTTCCCAGATAAGTATTCGCACCGGTGCCGTCGTTGTCATAAAACAGGTCCATAGGGAAACCGTCTACGCCTATACGTACGTCATATTCCCCCTTATATGCAGCCTGCGGCGGTGTCAGCCACCCGCACTTCTTCCAAACGTCGTTCACAATACGCACCGCACCGGTATTATGTGTACCGGAAGAATCGGAAAAGTCCGCTTTCAAACAGAATATACTGATCGGCCGTGCTCCCGGTTTGAAACTGTATTCAAGAGACGGCACATCCACGCCGTTAACTTCCAGCGTGGTACCGTATTTTTCCAGGCGCAAGAAATAAAGACGGTAATTCTTACGCGGATAAGTGGTGGATGATGTACCCTGTATTCTTAGACCGACATTCCTTGCTACAAAATCATACTCCTTACCGTACGGGCTATAAAAATAGATATCGACCGGTACCTCAAATTTCTTGTTATTGGTGGCGTTGACAAGGTTCACATCGCCGACAATTCGCATAACCGCCTTTCCCTGGGCGCGTAACTTGTCTATGTCGATATCCGTACCGTTGTCCCCCGTAACATCGTTTTTTTCAAATAACAGGACCATTTCGTCCGACGTAGTACGGTCTACCATGTAATTATTTAATTCTTCATCATCCGTAAGCGCACGGTTATAAATACGGAAATTCCTGATCTCCACATCCGCCGTATCACTGAACAAACGGATGTTCACCGGTTCCGCCTGCAGTAGTCCTTCGGTAGCCCCATACTGTACAGCCCCGCAACGGATTCCGTTTACATAAAGTTCCAGCAACCGTTTGCCAGCCTTGGACCCGACAATAAAGGCTATTTTCAGGTTCATATCACTTGCAAACTTTGTACTTACTTCCGTACCGCCAGAAACACGCATAAGGGCCTGCTCCGTTGTCATTTGTAAACCGATATCGCCGGCCATACAGTCCAGTATCACTCCCTGCCGGTCCGTTACCGACGAACAAAGAATTTCCATTTCATAGGTAGCCCCGGTAGTGGTCGCATCCGTGGAGAACGGCCGGTACCCGATTTCAATCTTCGCGCCTCCCGTAAGTTTCAGGGCGTCACCCGTCCAGCCGTTGCTGTTCCAGTCGAAACCTGCAAACGTTGTATGTATGTCGCCATAATCCCAGGCTCCCGGATCGGATTCACTGTTACTCCGCCCGGCTGCCGAAAGTTTCAGTACAAGCCCGGCGGTAGTTTCCTGCAAGTCGATCCCGCTTTCCGTCACGTCGATATAAAACGGGTATTCCGTGGCTCCCGTCTTAAATTTCATATTGATTTCACCCTGCTGGGTAAAACGGTTGGTATATGTCTGCGTAGTACGCGCCACACTGACAGACTGCGTTTTCACCCCGTCCCGGTAAACGTCCACTTTGGCCGGCGTCGCGGCGGGATCATAAGCCACAAAGTCAAATTTCACCTGTTCGTACTGCCCCGCTTCCAGGCGCGGAACAAGATGATCCTCCGTAAAAATACGACCGTCCGGAAAACTTATCATCGTGCCGATGAACGGTGCCGATCCTCCGGATTTCAGGATATCAATGTAGATACTTTCGGATTTTAACACAAGATCGGCGGAAGCCTCCATTTCGGCAACCATTTGAACGGTATTCCGACCGGTTACAAGCGAAGAAGGGGACAAACTGAAACTGCCGTTTGTCGTTCCCGATCTTGTAATGGTGTGCGCGTTCTGTTGCTGGCCGTTCAGATAAAGCGTGACGACCTTTGTTCCGGAACCGTTGACGGCATAAGGAATATTAATCGTATCGGCCAGCGTATAACCGCCAGCGGCTATGGCCCCGGCCAGATTATAAGAGCTGGTAAGGGAAAGGCTGACAACCTTTACGGATGTAAATGCCTGTCGGGTTTGTTTCTTGCCGGTAGTCGGATCGGTAGTGATTGCCACTACGTAAATATCCGTGTTTCCCACAAGCAAGTAACTTGAAAGGTCCAGTTCGTAACTACCTTTAGAAACATCGCTGACTGTTTGGGAATACATGGTAGTTGTTCCACGCCTAATCGTAACGGTTATATCTGCCTTTTGCCCGGTGGATTCCCCTTTTTCGTCTCCCGTGGTGTACTGGTGATCGTACGTATAAGTAAGACGGGCGTTTCCGCCTTCCTTGATTATGGTGTTATCTACAGCCGCATTTAATACAATTTTAGTAGCCACCGTTTCGCCGGAACCTCCACCGGAACCGGCCGGGATATCCACAGCGGTAATTTCCGCACCGCTTTTATTCTGGAAAGACAGACGGACGGATGTTTCATCCTCGCTTACCTCCGCATTTACATTGAACAACGTGGAAGCATCCACCTCGTTAAAACGGGCGGTTACAACCTTGTTTTCTACCGGATTGGTGGAATCTAAGGACAAAGTTTCGTCCACTTCCAGGATATCCACGTTTACATTCACATTACCAGCCGCGTCCGGCGTCTGCTTCTCGCCGTTTACCGTTACACTCTTTACCGTTCCTTTGCCGCCGAACTCTTCCCAGCTCGCCTCCTGATCCCAGACAGCCGGATCGGTTCCGGTAAATTGCCACGTCTCCCATTTACCGAGCGATGTTTCAAAGGTGATAACACGCCCCCGGTCGCGCCACTTGTCCGGTACCGCGGCAATGGCGGAAGCAAGAGTATAGAAACCTTCCGTTAGTGGCATGTTACCGGTTACGTTATAAGTATTCCCGCCGGCCGAACCGCCGCTGCCGAAATCCTCCCACTTTTCGACATTTTCAAAATCCGTGTCCGGATTACCTCTAAATTGCTTCGTCACCCAGCCGTCGGCAGTAAGGAACGAAAGGATCACGCCGTTTTTCCGGACATTGTTAATCTTATCCGCCGTTTTCAATGCTGTAAACACTCCCGACAGGTCACTATAGACGGTACCGGCGTTCAAAAAGTTGTTCACGTTGGTAAAGGTTGAAACCTGGAGTCCGGCCGTCTGCTGCAACTCCTGTTTTATTTTGTCACGGTCTACCTGCAACGTGCTTATGTCCTCGGAACAACTGCTAATATCCTGGGACAAACTTTTCAGCTTTCCCCAAAGAGAACCGTCTTCGCTCTGTGAACCGTCTTCGCTGCCAATACGGGTGTTAATATCAGCCAGCAATGCGGCAAGCGAATCACTATCTTTAAGCCCGTTCAGAAAATTAAGAATTTCGTTAAAGTTGTCGATTGCCTGGGAGGCATTATTACCGACAAGCCGGTCGATACGTAAAGATACGGCGTCTATAGCCTTCTGTAATGCAGCATCGGCGGCAATGCGTGCGGCTTCCTCTTCCAGAACTTCCTCACCCCGGGAAACCTTTTTCAGGTTTACGTTTAAAAAGTCAAGAACCGCCGCCACCATTTGGTTAGTAACGCTTCCCGCGTCTTCCGCGGTTTCAATGACTATAATAAGATCATCGATATACTCCTGTGTTGCCATATAGATACATTAATTAAATTGTTTGCTGAACTCTTTGGAATGAACGCCCGGTTTCCGGTAGCCGCTTTCCGTAATTTCTCCGGTCCAGTTGGACTCCTTCTCGGCAAACGTGAGCTTTAACGTCACGTTCTGCGGCGCGTCAGGGCGGACACGATAAGAAAACTCTTCCGCCGAAGGAATTACCTTGATCTCTTCCTGACCGTAACCAGACAGGTAGACATTATCAGAGGAAAGCAGATCAAGAAGAAAGCGTATTTCTTGCGGGCGTTTGAATCCCGTCTTAATCGTTACGGCTTCCTGTATCTCCGTACGTATGCGATCCGAATAATAATCATCGGTAATTTCATCGTAACGCCGGAAAACAGCGTCTTCGTCTTCATCCATGCCGGGAGTTACGCTCGCCTCGCCTTCCAGAGAAAACACTTCGTAAGTCCCGTAACTGTTCAGGAACCGGAGCCGGTAATGCTCGCGAACCGTCGGGCTTTGCTCGATCCCGATCCGGAGAGCGAACGTATCACCGCTATACACGTCAAAAAGGTTGGCCAGTACCCCGTAATCGGTAAAGAATTTAAGTCTTACGGCCTCCAGGCTCAAGGCATATAAATTCCCTGCCGTGCCTGGTACCGCAAGGCTTTGACCGGTAAGAAGTTCCGTTATTTTCAGTTCGTGTCCCGGATAGATGAAACAAAGCGGGTAAAGTTCCGTCTCGCGCATCATTATACGCCAGTCGTTACTCCGCGTAGTAAAAAAGAAATTGCAGGATTCATTCAAGAACTTCAAAGAAAATATATCAGTCCCCAAATTTCGAAGACGTTTAAACTCCTTCTTGGAAATTCCCCCTTTCCAGGCTGTAAAAGACAGGTTATCCTCTTCTTCCCCCTCATTAACCACATGTATAGTTACTTTGGCCGACAAACCGTAAACGGCAAGCAGAGGTTCCGTATTATTCGCTAAAATATGTGTACTTGCTATTCCGGTTTCGACAATCTCGGCTATATTAACACGAAATTCCCCGATTCCGTTTCCTTTGAAAATTTCCTCATTATTCATTCTGATACTGTATGTTGCCATAGAACTGGATGATACAGACAGAAAAATAGGATTACGCGTAAAAGCATTTCCCGTAGGATATATGTTCACCTTTAAAGCTTCGTCGCTGGCACTCATTGTATTGCTATTTTGGTTACGATAAAACTGCCTGTTAACTCATGCTGCATCTCCAGAGAGGATATAAAGCGGTCCCTGGCAGCCGAAGGATTTACCATAAACTTATAAAAGTCCGTAAGCCGGCCCGTATGGTTCTCCTTCCAGAAATTATAAAGCTCCGTTACCTGGGTGGTGCACGGGGCAAGTACGATGTTATTCTGCTTTTCCATGGTGCAAAAATTGGGTTTATCAAAGGAAGAATAAAGGACGGGATTAACCGGAATAGACAACAGAAACAAAAGTATCTGTATATTCAAATTCGGATTCATACGTAACATCCCGATATGTACCGGGAGTAAAACTTCCAGGCTCGTAGTAGATACTTATTATTGCTGTCGCTTTACATTTATAGTTCCTTTGTAATGTAATTCCCGCTTCCTGGGGATAGTTTTCAACCAAGTATTTATCATCATTACGAGTTGTATATCCGTCAAGCGAGTAAGTTATTGATTTCATTTCGTTCACAGCGGTCGGCCTTTTGTTCCATTCATCCCTCGCCTGTTGTAAAATCCTGTTCCTTTCATTTTCTTTGGCAGTTTCTATATTTGAACTTATAAATTCCCACGTAAAAAGCCTGGAACCAAAAACGGGTGTTTCCTGTTCCTTATCCAAATCGTACGGACCAATCAACCGGAGTGTTCTTAATGTCAGATCAACGGGTACAATCTTATTTGCCGGAAGAGAATAAGAAAGCCCGTCAAAAAGTAAATATTGTCCTCGAAGTATTACCGGTGTTAAGATATCCATACCCGTAAGCCGGTGAACCGGTAACAAAACGTTTGCCTCTATCTTATTGAATGAATGTCTTAATATAGCGTCGTATTTCTTCCAGAAGTTAAAAAACAGGCCATTATCATATTGAAAAAATAGCGACATTGTATGCTTGCTTCCGTCTCTTAATATAACCTCTTCGGCGTCAGAGGTGTAAGGTAACACAGAACCGAAAGGATATTTACTATTTTGGGAAGACGTAAACGCAAACACGAAGGATAACGGTGTTTCCACCTTCTCCGAGTCTTCATCGTTATTATTAGAGGAAGTTTTAAGATACGTGTAACGGTGCACATAATCAGCAAGATATTGAGGGGAAAGAATATCATTCGGGGCAAAATCCATTGGAACGCATTCGTCGTCGCTGGTTAATTCGTTATCTTCGATATTGTCGGTTTTCCGATCCCAGGAAAAGAAACTCGATGAAGAATAAGTAAGGCGGTTATTATCTTCATCCCATTTAAACCACCGTCCTGTTGTTTCCTCATAATTTAGATGTATCACCCTTTTAGATACATCAACTTTAGTTAACCTTGCGACTTTCTGATCTTTCAAGTAATCTTCAAGTCTTTCAACAGAGGGGGCCGCACCGGTAAAGGAAGTTCTGGCCGATAACTTCATTTGCCGGGCCGTTTCGTAAGTTATTAAAGGTTCGTCCGTCAGGCTACGGGACAAATCAATGTCCGGAACATCATCCACAATATCCCGGATCAGTCTTAACGTGGCTGTTTTCGTATCGGAAGAAACATTATAAACCAGTCCGAAACGCACATGCAAGGCGTTTAAAAAGTCCTCTACTGTGCAATCCGGCATCAAATCGGCATAAGAAAGTTTTCCTTTAACACAACAGTCGGCAGCATTATTCAATATTACCAGATTAGAAAGTTCCTTGTTCGTCTTAAAAGGATTTTCGGTTATAGTATATCCAAATTCAGAAAAAACAAGTTCCAGCACACGCCATACATATAAAAAGGCTGTTACGCCGTAACCTTCCGGAAGTGTTACGGCAGTCGGAGTACCATTTACTAAAAAAGTTTCTGTTCTTGCTTGATAACGTAAACGATAAACTTTACTTCCTTCTGATACAGGTGTGATATAGTTCAAGTATTTAGGGTAAAACTGATTATCTTTCGAATCGTTACCGGTCATAATCTGAAATACGGCATAATCAGCCTGATAACCTCCCAATACTTGTTGCAAATGTGCGCAAAGAGAATTAACGCTGTTATACTCCTTCACTGGTAATGTAATAGCATTTAATTTTTTTGCTTTCCATGCGCTGTAGGCTTCCGAATTGTCAAAGCCGATGTTAAGGGTAATACCTTCTTTTTTACCGGCGGAAACAATATTTATCTTCCCGGTACGTTTATATGCTCCGTCCAATATCGTACATGCCTGATCTCCATTCATCGGCTTTATACCCATGTCGAGACGGTGAGCAAAACCGGTTATTTTAGCATTGTTGCCGGTACATGGAACCGTAATCGGTACGGTTTGCGATCCCCGGTCGTTCATGACAGGGGATTTTTCATCAATCTGTACGGTAAAGTCACCCCCTAAATCCAGATAACCTTTGTTCGTCTTAATCTTTAGCATAATGATTACTTATTTTCCGCGTGTAAAGGTGTCGCGGGCGTTATCTATAGTTTCTTTGGCCTTCTCCAAATCCTGATAAACGATATAGGCCTTTATCAATTTGATAGCTTCACAGGAGGCGCGCAGCTCCTTTGCTGCTTCCAGGAACTCCTGGTAGGAAGAATCCCCTGCATAAGAGGTAACGTAACCGCCTTCCGCATATTCACCCGGATTCTGTGGCAACGGGTTCGCATTGGTACGCTGCCGCCTGATCGCTTCGATAGTGCTAACAGCGTCGATTACTTTAGGGTTATTCATTTCCGGCTGTGGTACCACATATTCTCCCTTATGAACAACGCCGGCCACTTCATAACGCCCACCGGGACCAGTGTAACCACCTTCCGAATATCCACCACCGGAAGAACCGGAAACAACACGTTCAGCCGTGGCGGTCTTGCTGCCGGTAGTGTTTTTCAGGGACATGTTTTTAATTCTGTCCCGTTCTGCTTTGGCCGATGCAAGCTGGGCCACACCGGTAGCCGCAAGCATTACTGCAGCAACGGTTCCGGCGATCGGCCCGAGGTCCGCGTACGCCTTCATAATCGAAACGGCCGTATCTGCTATGATCTGGGAACACTTGATAGCAAAGTTTACATCCGCATACTTCTTTTGAATTTCCAGTTTCTTATTTTCCTTCTCTTCTTCCAGAGCGGCAGTATCTTCCCCGTTGTTCTCGGCTTCCTGTATGAGAACATCGTATTTTGCTTCCACCTGGTCGATTTCGGCCTGTTGAATAGCTTCCACCATGGAAGAGGAAAGGCCGGAATAATAGTCAAAGTATTTTTTAGCGTTATTCATCTGCATTTGCAGCTTTTTACGCTGGTATGTCTTTTCGTCTATTAATTCCTGATCGTGCAGATTCTTTAACAGGGCCAGTTCATTCTGGTATTCCTGTGCCCATGATACGCCGATCTGGGATTGAATCTGATATAAACTATTCTGATAATCAAATTCAAGCTGGCTAATTTCCTGCTGTTTCTGTTTCTCCAAACCAACGGTAGAAATCCCCGCCTGTCTCGCTATCTCAATTATGGCATTATAAGTCGTTTCTACATCCTGAACCTGCTTCCGGTGTGCCTCCTGCATACCGGTTATTCCTATCGGAACGGAAGTTATTTCACGTACTTTTTGAGCAATGGCCGCCTGGTCACGTAGTAGCTGCATCTCGGTTTCACGCCCGGCGTCGGCGGCTTCCGTAACAGTATCTATACGTTTTTGTTTACTGGTGATCTCCAGGGCGTTTACATCATCCAGGTAAGTACGGTTTATCTCCAGGAGTTCTGCAGCGTGCTCCGCTTCAACTTTCAACATATAGGCGTCGGCGGCTTCCTGCGTGATACTCCGGTTTAATACCGCTTTTTCTATGGTGTCCTTCTGGACGTTGTAATAGGCGGTTTCAATCTTTAACCGTTCGTCCCGTTTCTCCTGTACCAGTTTTATACGGGCGTCCTCCTGCTTGCCGGTTTCCGTAAAAATGGCCGTCTGTGCTTCTGTTTCGAGCTTGTGGATTTCATCGAGTAACTTCTTCTTCTGGACCGGCGTTTTTGCTTCCAGCTTCTGGAGTGCGTCGATACGTTCCCGGTAATAGCGAAGGTTTTCCGCTGTTCCTTCGAGAATGTATTGGGCTTCCGTCTTATTTTCCTTTTCCCGGTTCTCTTTGATTAGAAGCATACGTTTTTCATGCTCGATCTCCAGAGGTTTTAATGTAGCGTCCGTTTCTGTATTTTTATACTCCCCGGCTTCTGCTTTCTTTTTGACCTTCCCCAGTTCGTTTAAACGTTTTATTTCGGTGTCGATACGTTCTATTTCCTTGTTTTTTTTGGCGATATTCGCTTCGCTGTCTTCCGCCCACTGTTCCTGAACCTTTTTCTTTTCGGCCTCCAGTTTCTTTATAAGGGATGTTTCAGTATTTATATTTTCTTTATTGGTTCCGGTTAATGAAGTAGCCGTCGCCTCTGTTTTTAAGATATCATTATTGATCTGGGCGATTGCTGATTCTATACCGGCCAAATCCTTCTGTGTTGTTTGTAGAGCTTTCAACTGGTTAGCCTCTTTTTCTGTACCAAATAAACGGCTTATTTTAGCGGTAAGACTGTTCCGGTTATATCCTGACAATGTATTTTGCTGGCGGGTGTCCCAGTAAGCGTCACTTTGCTCTGATTCCTGGCTTTCAAGATTCCTTTTTTTCTTGTACAATTCTTCCAGTTCCTCCTGGTAAGCTTTCAACTTGATTTGTTTTTCCAAGGAAACTAAATATTGATCTATGGCCTCCTTGTTGTTGTTTATGAGCCTGCCTTCTTCATCCAATTCCGCATTATAATCCGGTATCAGTTCTTTTAATTCTGCGAGCCTTTGTTTACGGGTGTAGTTGGAAAGGTTCTCATCATTGATAGCAGCTACAAGAGTTTTTATTTTTGCTTCCTGGCTGGAATATTCTTCATTCACTTTCTTTACGACTTCCTGGTGGGCCTTCATCGCCGCCGAAGCCTGTTCCGTCTTCTTTGCAAGCTGGTAGATAGCAACACCGGCTGCCACGAGTAACGCGAGCAGGGCCGTATATGGATTCTTCAAAAGTTCGATCCTCATTAACCGAAGTGCAGCGGTACATCTGGTAGTATTCTTGTGTAATAGTGCCTGGGCTGCCGCATAAGTCAGAGTAGCCGCCCGGCTGATATAAAGCTGTACGGCGTGCGCTTTCTCTGCAACGACCGAAGCAAGGGTCGCCGTTTTAAAACGGGCGTGCCACATGGTAGCGATTTTCAGTCCTCCATAGTAAGAAACCAAATAAGCGGTAACGGTATAAGTGACAACACCCCATTTATTAAACATGTCAATCATACCTCCCACACCTTCCACCATAAGCGTAACAAGGTCTATTAAATCCCGGAGAATACCCTTTGATTCATAGAAACGTAAAACTACCCCTTCGATAGTTGAACTTAGCCGGTTTAATGCACCTTGAACGTTATCACCCATTTCTTCGGACATAGCATTAAAGGCATCTTCTGCACCTGTCACCGCGTCGTAAAGTGCCAGCACGGTATCGGTACCATTAAGGAAAGTGTTAAACGCTGCAACGGAACGTTTATCGGTCAGTTCAAGGGCCTTGTTCAAGTCTATTCCTTCACTGTTCAGTTTTTTAAGTCCCTTTATCAGATCATCCAGGTTATTAACCGGACCGCCAAGAGCAAGCGCGAGTTTACCGCTACTGTCAGCCAGGTTAAGCAAAATATTACGTGTTGCCGTCGCTGCCGATGAAGCATCGAAACCGCTGTTTGCCAAAGCTCCCAAAAGGGCGGTCGTTTCCTCGATTGTGAATCCGAAAGAATTAGCAACCGGGCCGACGGTAGACATTGCACTATTCAGATATTCAAAATTCAAGGCCGAAGACGTTGTACCTATTGCCATGGTAGAAAGTGCCCGTTCCGTATCTTCCGCATCAAGGTTGAAAATACGCAATGTTGCACCGGCAAGCGTAGTAGCCGAGGCAAGATCCGTGTCCACCGCCTTAGCGAATTTCAGTACGGAAGGCGTCATCGCTTTAATATCCTCTTTGAAAAATCCCAGCTTGGCAAGCTCTATCTGAAGTTCCGTTACCTGTGCGGCCGTATAAGAAGTAGTAGCACCCAGCCGGCGCGCTTCATCCGTTAAATCTTTAATACTCTTTTTCGTAGTTCCCAGGATAGCGGCCAAAGTACTGTTTTTCTTCTCAAACTCTATAATAGTACTGATCGCATCCCTTAGCCCGCCGATAATCTGCCCGGTTATCATTGCGCCGATAGTGACAAACACACCGGCCAGAACCGTTTTTATCTTATTCAGGGAAAGAAGGGAGCCGCTGAAACCTTCCGCCTTTTTCGTGACCTGCCCGTATGCTTTTTCAACTTCTTTCAGTTCCTTCTCCAGGGCGGCATATTTTTCCGGCTGCAAAGACTTCACCGTATCGCGAAGCTCTTTTCGCAAGGCGTTTGCCTTCCTTGCCAGCTGGTTGGCACTCATGGTGGTTTTATCCAGCCGTTTCTCACATTCGGCAATCTTCTTGTTATTCTCGCCGAGCGTCTTATTATTTTCTTTCAGTAGAGGATTGTTTACCACTGAGATAACGGACTTTAGCCCTCAACTTTCGGCACTCACTATTGAGAGCCTTTTTTATTTCCTTATTGCTATCCCGGAGCTCTTTGTTCTTTTCTGAAAGATTATGTATTTCCTTCTGCGCATCGGAGGCGTTCAGGGTTAACACCCATTCGATATAATCAGGTTTTAATTTTGCCATACAACTTAAATTTTATAAGGCAAAATTATCCTGGTGTAAAGTGGCGGAAAAGGACACAAAAAAGCCCGTAGAACCATTCTACAGGCTTATTATACTAAGAAGAAATATTTTATCTCTTAAATGTAAAATCCGAAGGATCAAAATATCCTTTATCCTTAATTGTTACCCGATCAAGCATCCGGCAAACGTACCAGGTTAAAGGAACTGATATAAGGGGCGTCACAATAAAGGAAAGAAAGGCAAAAGCAAGCCACCCGGATAAAGTAGCCGGTTTATGCTTACATCCTACGAAAAAAGCTATTACCAGGAAAAAGCCGATCAGAAATAAAATATCTTCGTATGTCATATAATTACTATAAGATACAAGTAATAAATAATTGGTAATAAGCCCGCCCGAATTGGGCCGGGCTTAATTGATATATCATTTCTCACGAAATAATACATCGGGTGTATTAAGTTCTTTTTTATGAAGTATAATAGAAACCTTATAACAGGTTGTATTATCAAAATTGAGCGGAAACTAATTCATTTCCTATTTTCTTTATTGCTATCCTTATTTTATCATACTGTTTTTCACCGACATTCGCCACTCCGGACGCATACTGACGCATAAGAGACGGATTTATACCAGCAACCTCTGCTATCTTTGAAATATTGAGAAATGAAAAATAATTAAAGAATGATTGTAGATCATATTTATAAGAAAATTCCAATACTGGAACCTCCTTGCCTTCTTCCGCTAACATCTCTTTTATTTCCTCGTATGATTTCAGAAAATCAGCCTTAGCCGCTTCCGCTGTATCTCCGTAGCCGGCCAATCCAAAATCCGGTAACTCTTCTTCCATAAAACAGGAATAATAACCGTCTTTCGCACGTTCAAACAAAACATTCACTTTCATACTATTTATTTTTAAATGTGGCAGGCAATATTACCTGCCACTATCGCACCTAAAAGTCTTAAATTATGAAGTAAAGAAGTGCGGGGATTAAATCCCCAGCACTTTTCTTGCGTTACGTTCTATGTGAAGAGAAACCTCTTTAGACCCGTGGCGGGGTATCGAAAACTTTTTGCCAGTCTTGGGACTGAACCAAACATCGTGTTCTCCGCCATGTCTCACAACGTAACAACCTGCCGCCTTTAATTCGGCGTAAAGTTGATTGTACTTCATAAAATAAAAGAACTTTTAAATACAGTGCAAATATAGCAAATTTGCAATAACCATGCAAATAATATAAATACATTTATTGCGAATTTGCTATATTTTAACATCGTAATATAAAGAATGAACTTTGGAAGGTAACAACACACTTACTTTAGCGAACTGGCAAACATTTCTTTTACCCTTTCCCTTACATAATCCTGATATTCATATTTAATCTTCCCGAGTGTGTCATGATACAGAATCCCGTATATCTGTCGGTTATAAATCTGGTAATTACCGTGTTTCTTCATATCCAGGAAGCGGGTATATAATGGAAGGTTAGAACGGGCGATTACTCCTTCGCCGTCCGGAACGACCGAATAATTCGGGTTCTGTAGTGCGGCCATTAATGCGCCAGACCGCCCTTGTATGATCTCCCCGATTCCCTGTACTTTCTTACGTTCACGGCCTTTCTGGTATATCCGCTTGGTAGCGATATCCAGTTGGGCTTGAAATATGTCCTGTATTCCACGCCCGATCCGGTCGGTAAAAAAATCCGTTTTAAAATTCTCGGCCATAATGAACTATTATTATTTGAAACCAGTAACTTTCATCCGGGGACATCTCTCTTTTTCTTCCGTATCGGGCTTTTTCTCTGTATCCTGTTGCGACTTATACTTGTATTCCCAATAGGTGCACAATGTACTATTTACTCCAATGGTAACAATAGTAACTATTACAGTTATAAAAAAACAAGCTGTAAAATTCATGTTTAATTTTTTATTGAACATTATCTTTGTCATACTTGCATTTAAATTTATGCAGTTCACAAATATTTGTATTTTGCGGTTTTCCACCGCACCACCACCTGTTAGGGCAGTAATACATACTTATCGCATACTTCAACCGTATTATGGTTTTATCATTGTTCCTCTTTTTTAAATGGATGCAATTACCACAGGTTGGAACTTTGGGTTTATTTTTCATGTTACTATTCTGTTCTAAATGAGAAAGCCAGGCTCCACCCTGCAAACGTCCGGTAAAAGCCGGATTCCGGAAGAGTGGAAAGGCTGGTTAAATCCAGTTCCTTAGTGACAGGGCAACCGATGGCAGAATCTTCTATCAGCATTTGTTTGATACGCTCCATAACCGGCTGCACCTCTTCGATAGTCTCATAAGCCCCTTTTCGTTGGGGATCGTACTTGCTCATAAGGAAAATAACACATAAATTATTTTCCCTCACATTGTCAGCCGAAAGGCTGGCACCCGTTCCCGACGGAATCAGAATAAAGAGCACCGGACATTCTTCTTTTGATAGTCCTTGTATCGTCTTACTCATTTCCTCGTCAATGGTAACGGGTAGCACCTTCTTTATTTCAGGAACACGTTTTTGCACGCCTTCCCAGTATTCACGGTAAACCTTTATATCTATCATATCGTCAATCCCTGATAACGTTTCGCCTCCCATTCACGGCGGGTAACAAGCCCCGGAAGAATCTTACCGCCCCCGTATATCCACTTTTTGAACTCTGCCGGTATGGATGAATCATACGCATCCGCTCTGATCTTCTTATAAAGCGTTGAATTCTTGAATTTTCCGATACCTACATTAAAGCAAAAACTTACTACCGCGTCAAACTGGTACTGTCCCAAATGAAGGGGAAGCGCGTTCACCTGGTTTTCTACTGCTCTGATATCCGATTCAAAGAAAGCGTCGGCCTGGGGTTCGGTAATAACATCACCCGGTTTTACGCCAGCCGTGTGACCGTAACCGATCGTACATACTCCCGCGGCACATACATACGCTTTCAGGCGCAACCCCTCGAATTTCTTGATCTTGTTTTTTGTTCCTGTTGTCGTTCTCATTTCTTGTTACGTTTTTGGTGTAAATACTCAAACTTACATTTATACAGATAAAGCAATACATCCCAAAAGGGTGTATCGTCCACCTCCTTCTTATTGCCGAACACGCCGGAAGCCGCCACTTCAAAGACTATCCCGGTCCAGCCGGTTTTATCGTCTGCCTTCCGGTCCTCGGATGCCAGCTTCTGAAACAATATCCGAAAGTCGATAGCTTCACCACCGATATAAACCGGTCCGGAAAGAACCATTTCCCAAACGGCGGAAAAGAAATTTACCGCATGAATGGCAAGCAAGGAAGGAACGGCCGGCATCTTCTCCGGATCCTTGTACCGGTAAAGCTTTAGCGTGATATCCTGGAAGATTTCATTTATAGCCGGATCGTCCTTTTCCGCCATCGCCTGCCTGCTTTGCTGCAACAAATCCAGGCAATCACAAAAGTTACCGAAAGTAAGACCGTTCAGCATGTCACCGACACCATGCCAGCCCCCGAAATCCTGCATCAGGTTACGACCGGTTTTCAGAATGGGCGTAACGATCCGCTCGCCCTCCTTACCGGTTGTATAAGAGAAAAAACCGTCCAGCTTTTCCAGTTGCCCGTCCAGCTCCCGGATGATCTCACGCCGGTACATGGTGTAATCCGCTTTCATGCCCAGAAGGAAAGAAAGCCATTTTACGCGGAACTGTCCGGGGCTGATCGTACCGCGGTTCATCAGTACCGACAATATAAGAAACTGCCGGTACTGCTCACTGCTGACTTCATCCAGGCAGGAAGGAACCTCCGCCGTCTTACTATTATATGTAAACTTTTCCATGTCCGGACATTAAAAGGTTATTCCTTTGGATTGTACGGTAACACCCGGTATATAGTAATCCACCGTTTCCGACTGCGCATCCAGTTCCCTGATGATATCCTGCAATACATCCAGGTAAGCCGCCGCGTCCTGCTCCAGACTGTTAGCAACCGATTGCCGGGCCTCTTTTTCCGCCCGCAATTTATCTCGTACGGTTGTGCTCTGCTGTACCTGTACGATTCCACTTGGCAGAACTTCCACCGGTAAACGTTCAACGGCCTTTTTTATGGTGAGAAGTGCAAGCGGGCGGCGTACATACTCCAGCAATTTCTCCGTTAAAACGGTATCGCCTTCAATCAGTTTATTATAACGGTTCCGGGTGATAACAGGTATTATCTGCCCGTCCTGGACTTCCCGGATCATAGGAATAAGTACCAGGAAAAGCCGGTGACTGCCGATATTATAATATTCATCGAACGTTTCCTTATTCTGAATAAGAAGCCGGTTTATAGCCTTTTTCTTAATGCCGTTCATCCAGAAATCAAACTTTTCTCGGTCCATTAGCTCCACCAACGCGTCTACGGCTTCATAAGCCAGGTTCCGGATATTCTCTTCATCCTTGAACTCCTGTAAGGCAGTCATACCCGTTTCATTCTCTCCAAGGTGTTTGCCACGTCCGGCCGTTCCGTGTTGTGCGTCCAAAGTGGGAATGACCTTTAACCAGGTAAACATCGCCACCGCCTGCTGCATCAGCCGCAAAGTTTCCGCCATGCCGTCCGATTCCGTGCCGTCCGCATGATCTTCACGGTAATACTTATCTACCGCGTCTATGGGTTCCGTTCCGATGATAGCCTGTAAATCCCGAATACCCAGCGGTAAGATAGGTTCCCACTTGGTAAAATCAAGATCATTATCGATCAATCCCAGAACACGGACTATTTCACCGGCACCGTCACCGCCTTTATTAAATAACTTCGTCATTTGCTCGGTCTCTTTTTAGTGTATATGGTTTCCAATTATCAAAATCCTTTGTGAAATTG
>ENA-ORSL01001168-ORSL01001168.1-human-gut-metagenome-genome-assembly--contig:-NODE-1168-length-23088-cov-4.161898_pt1 | contig 23088 bp, 25 predicted proteins | sample MGYA00242190_ERZ509157 | MGnify/ENA primary metagenome ERZ509157 (study PRJEB26280, sample SAMEA2338664) | human gut metagenome | biome: human gut; feature: human-associated habitat; material: faeces...
AAAACTGTTACCTATGTCTCTTCCCTCTCTGTTACCTATGTTACTACCCTATACAATATGACACAACAACACAGCCTTGACCAAACAAAAACTACTTATGAACGGAGGAAATTCGAATGAAAAAAATTCTCAGTTGCTTACTTGTCCTCGTGATTGTCCTGACACTTTTACAGAGTGTCTCCGCCGCACAGCCCGATACGGTTACCCCCTGCTATACGAACGCAAAGAGCTTATCCGCGTATCTTATGATCGATTCTTCCGGAAGCGCACAGGTTACAATATCCTGCACCGCAAACGCAAATGTTACCCAAGTTTATGTTGCCACCTATCTCGAAAAAAAGGTCAACGGCGCATGGACACGGGTGGATATTCCCTCGCCGAATGATGTGTGGTCGTACTCGACAACGAGCCGTAAATTTACGAAGCAGTATTCCGCGCAGCTCAGCGGCAGCGGGGAATACCGCGCAGTTGCGACCTTTACCCTGACCGCCGCAACCCGCGAAACCGTCAGCGTTTACAGCTACGCATCCTATTAAGGAACTATTTCACTATTATTTCGTCATACTAAAGGAGGTAATTATGTACGCAAGGAAACTTCTGAAAGCAGTTGGCTTGCTTCTCAGCATTCTGATTGCCGTCAGCTTGTTCCGGTCGCTTCCCATCAATGCTAATGCAGCTTCCGGCACAGTTTATGAAAGAGAGAACAACGATTCCTATTTGCGCGCAGATCGAACCTACGATGATTATGATTCCTATGGGTTGATGAACAGCACAAGTGATGTTGATTACTGGGTTGTCAGTTTCCCGCACGGCGGGCGGGCTAACTTTTATTTGGGCAGAATTCCGTCGGGCAAAAACTACGATATGTATATCTACAGCTCGAACGGAACGTCCCTGCTCAGAAGCTCAACAAATTCGGGCAATACAAGTGAGTTGGTCAGCATGAGTGTTTCCGCAAATACAAACTACTACATCAAGATAAAATCGGCAAGCGGCTGCTCCACAACCTCGTATTATCTTTTCCGTGCAAGGGCTTACCCGTCTAAAACGCTTCAAGTTCCGCTCTATGCGCAGCAAACGGGCGATACTTGCGGACCGGCAAGCGGAAGAATGGTACTCGGTTACTACGGTATCAGTGTTACAGAGGGCGATTATATTATCAAGGCTAACGAAATCATCGAAAAGAATAAAGACCCACAAGCGGACTATACTTATGTTTGGGTCAATACCAGTACGATCAATTCTTATCTCAGTGCAAACGGCAAAAGTACTAGATACAAGTGGAAGGAACTTAACGATTATAGTTTAGACAATTTTAGCAATATTATACTACGCAATATAATCAATGACCACCCTGTACAAATACCGATGAAATTTAGCTCAAATGCCTACTTTCCTTATAGCACAGGAGGACATTACATGGTAATAAAGGGATTAGAGTACAATTCATCCACATCTGCATACAATATCATTTTGAACGATCCGAATGGTGCCAATGAATTCACTGTTCCGATCGGGAACATTCAAAGCTACAGTAAGGCACATTCCGGTTTAATAATTTGTGTAAATGATTGACCAAAAGCAGAACGATGAAAGGAGCATTTAAGATGAAAAAACGACTGATTTACCTTTTGATGGTTACCGTAGTTGCACTTTTGTGTGCTTGCGCAGTTGGTGAGACCGAAGATTATAATAATAGCGGCGTCTATCAGAGCGACCAGTCCACAATGCAGGCACCTGCGACCGAGGACCCCACCGATGCACCTACAGAGGTCAAGGATATTCCGGAACTCAGTTTTATCCCGCGCTACGGAATTTTTGGCGAGAGAAGCGAGATAATGCTGCTCGATAACAATGAGCTTGCAACGCTCCAAAAGGAAGAAGCAGCGGAAGAACTTGGAAGCTATCCCGTCTTTGAAAACCTATATTCTTATGACCCCTACGGATTGAATTTTGAAATCACCACGGAATTGATCTCGCAGGAGATTGCATACGGTAGATCTTTCTTGACGGGTTATTATGGTGCCGAGGCTGATTACAACTTTACGTACGACGAAAGCGTCGCGCCCCACATTGTTTCGTATCAGGACGACGAGCTTTCCGTGGTCGTAAACCCGTGGCAGATCAGCGTGAGACTGAAAAATGGATATTCTGGTCCGTGCGATGTCGAAACGCTCATGCAGCTTCCGCTGGTCCAGTCTGCTATGGAATGGAAGGAAATTCAAAACGCTGAAGTGAGCGACATTGAAACTGAATTCGGAGGCATATCGCATACATTCATTATCTCTGAGCATCGGGATGACCCGGTTGAACAGTTGATTGAAAAGAGCTTTAAAGCAATCAGTGTTGACCACTACGATGATGAGGGCATCTTGAACATATTCATTCAGCTTCCGCACGCAACCGAAACAGAGGAAAGAGTGACCGCAGCGTCCGCGACGGCTTTTGATGCCTTTTTAGCACAAGCTTTCCCAAATGATATGCCGAGCGAATATGTGACAGAAATATTCTATAGCAGTAAAGTAACCAACGGGAAATATGTTCCCTGTTATCGTATCTACATTCCTGAACCGGATTATCCGAACGCCGAGGGTCAGACCGCCTGCTCTGTGATCGAGGTCACAACAGCGGAGGTCATGGCAGCGGATGAGGACACTTCCGAAGTTTCGGTCATTCAGCCTCCAACCATTATCGAGCCGATTGAGATTGAAGAAACCGAACCTATCGACTGACCATGCCGCTGGAAGTAGTGCGCCCCTCCCAGACTGCTGTCCATCTCTGCTTTTGAGGGGAATTAGGCTCGTCAGATGATCCCAACTTCTATTGAATTCGAATTGCAGCCATCGTCCTAAGCGTTAAGTTGGCTGCGCACAGTGGTGCCGACACTTCACCGGTGCGAATATCTGTACCGCTTTCGGCGGGGTGAGGGCACCCCGCCCTACGGTATTGACGTTATTGCTGTTTGCTCCATAGGCGTTTGATAAAGCAAAAAGCCGCCCCCTGCGAAATGCAGGAGGCAGCTTGTTTTATACTGCTGTGAAATCAGGCTTCCTCTTCCTCTTCGGCGGGAGCTTCCGGCTCAAGCAAAGCGCGGACAGAGAGGGAGATGCGCTTGCGCTCGGTGTCGATGTCGATGATCTTCGCCTCGACCTCCTGACCCTCGCTCAGAGCGTCGGAGACCTTCTCAACGCGATGGTCGGAAACCTGAGAAATGTGGATCAAGCCGTCAACGCCGGGAAGGATCTCGGCAAAGGCACCGAAATCGACAATCTTCACGATCTTGACCAACGCGGTGTCGCCGACGGAATACTTCGCGCAGAATTGGTTCCACGGATTCATCTCGGCGGTCTTATAGCCGAGGGAGATCTTCTTCTTCTCCGGATCGAACTTAATAACATAGACATCGATGGGATCGCCGACCTTGACAACCTCGTCGGGCGTCTTGATACGACCCCAGGACAGCTCGGAGATATGGACCATGCCGTCCACGCCGCCGATGTCAACGAACGCGCCGTAGCTGGTCAGGGACTTGACGACGCCGTGATACTTCTTGCCGACCTCAATCTCGCTCCAGATCTTCTCGATGGCAGCCTTGCGGGCTTCGCTGTTGACCGCACGGATGGAGCCGACAACGCGGCGACGGGCACGGTTGAACTCGGTAATCTTCAGCTTGACGGTCTGACCCTTCAGCTCGCCGAGATCGCCGCCCTTTGCAATACCGGTCTGGGAAGCGGGGATGAACACGCGAACGCCCTTGACGTTGGCAACGACGCCGCCCTTGTTTTCTTCGGTGATAACGCCTTCGACGACGGTCTTGTTCTCACAAGCGGCCTCGACGTCGTCCCAAACCTTCATGCCCTCGAGCTTCTTGCGGCTGAGCTGGACGGTGCCCTCCTGATCGTTGACGCGAACGACAAAAACCTCGATCTCGTCGCCGACATGGAGAATGTCCTCGGGCTTTACGTTGGGGTCTGCGCTTACTTCGTCATACGGGATGTAGCCGGCATGCTTTGTGCCAAGGTCAACCTGAATCTCGGTAGAGCCGATTGCCGTAACGGTGCCAAGAACCTTATCTCCTGTATTCAAAGTCTTGATGGAGTTTTCGAGCATTTCCTCAAAGCTCTCCTCAACTGCATCAACATTAGTAGTAATTTCGCTCATAGTCTTTTTGACCTCCTTTATAATCCACGCGGGCGTAGAAGCACCCGCAGTGATGCCGACCGTAGCAATACCGCCGAACAGGGACTTGTCCACATCCCGCGCGGAATCCACCGGCATGACGAGCGGGCAATGCTCGCGGCAGATGTGGGCGAGACGGGCGGTGTTGGAGCTGGTCGCGTCGCCGACGACCAGCATTGCGTCACATTCCGAAGCCAATTCGGCAGCCTCGGACTGACGATTCTCAGTTGCTCTGCATATTGTATCAAAGATTTCGTGATTTGTACACACTTTTTTTATTAAATTCTTGCAAGTTTCCCATAAAAATTGCGTGCTTGTCGTCTGCGATACGACTGCGACGGGCATTTGTGCGTGAGCGGCGGACTCGTTCAGCCACGCCTCCAATGCCTCGGGGTCGGGGAACACAAGCGGGTGGGTACACCAGCCCGCGATTGCGACGACCTCGGGGTGGGCCGGCGTGCCGATGATAACGGGTTGCCTCCCCTGCTCCTCTGCGGCGGCGACCAGCTTGTGAATCCGCTTTACCGAGGGACAGGTTGCGTCGATCATGGTCAGGTCGCGCTTTTTCAGCGCCTCATATGCTGCCCGTGGGATGCCGTGGGAACGGATGATGACGGTCGCGCCGTCGGGAATTTCGTCGATGGAGGCAACGGTCCTGACGCCGCGCTCCTCAAAGGAATGCACAAGATGGCGGTTGTGTGCGATCGGTCCGAGCGTGACGACCTGCTTCCCCGCGTCCACCGCCTGCTCGACCAGATCGACCGCGCGGTTCACGCCGTAGCAGAAGCCCGCGCTTTTTGCAACAAGGACCTTCACCGCTTTTCACCCAAGGCATAGATGGCAGCCATCAGCTCCGCCGTAGCGCCGTCCAGCTCCTCCGTTGTTGCCCGCCGTCCCGCAAAGGGAAAGGTCATCGGCTCGCCGAAAACGAGGTCGATCGGACCGAAAAAGCGTTTTTTTGCCGTCAGATAAATCGGAACGACGGGAACGTTCTGCCGCGCGGCAAGCATCACCGCGCCGTTATGCGGGTGGACCTCCTTGCCCTCGCGCATCCGCGTGCCCTCGGGGAAGATCAGCACCTTGTTTCCGTCGCGCAGGGTATGCATCGCCGTTTGAAGGGCAGCAATGTCGCTCTTGCCGCGATCTACGGAAAACGCGCCGAGCCGTCGGTACAGGTACCAAAGCGGCTTGATCTCGGAAAGCTCCTTTTTCGCCATTGTTCGCGGAAGCTCGTCGAAATTGCCGCCGATAATGACCCAAATCGGATCGGAAAACGAGCTGTGATTGCAGCAGAGCATCGCCGCGCCCTGCGGCAGATTTTCCCGTCCGCGAACGCGGATCACGGGATGCGCAATATGAAACAGGACATTCAAAACACCGCGAAACGCGCGATATTCCCAATGAGGCATGATCTTCATAGCTTGATTCTCTCCCAAATAACGCGGACGACCGCATCAACACTCTCCTCCGGCGACAGCTCGGAGGTATCCACCAAAACGGCGTCGGGCGCCTGCTTCAGCGGTGCAATGGGGCGTTCGGTATCGCGGCGGTCGCGCTCGATCATATCGGCAAGGACCGTCTCATATGTATCCGACACCGATTTTGACTGTAGCTCCAGATAGCGGCGCTTTGCACGGACCTCCGCCGAGGCGGTCAGGAAGATTTTCACATCGGCGTTCGGCAGCACGACCGTCCCGATGTCGCGCCCGTCCATCACGACGCTGTGCGTCCGTGCGATCTCACGCTGCGTATTGAGCAGGAACGCGCGGACCTCGGGGATCGCGGCGCTGACGGAGGCATAGGTCGAGATCTCCGGCTGACGGATTAGGTCGGTGACGTCGCGCCCGTTGAGCTGCATATGCTGCAAGCCGTTTTCCCAACGCAGCGAGACAGCCAGCTTCGGCAAAAGCGCCGCGATCGAGGTCGTATCGGTAAGCGCGATCCCTTCGGAAAACGCCGCGTAGCCGACCGTCCGATAGATCGCACCGGTATCCACATAAACAAATTGCAGGCGCTGCGCTGCTTGGCGGGCGATGGTGCTTTTTCCCGCGCCCGCAGGTCCGTCGATGGCAACGCTGTAATATTTCTGTTCCATCTCTGTTACTCCTGTTTTATTTTACTGCCCGCCGTAGTTCCGGCTGCAAACGCCGTGGACCACGCGATCTGCAAATTAAAGCCGCCCGTATAGGCGTCGCAATCCAGTATCTCGCCCGCAAAATACAGCCCCGAAACGAGCTTGGAGCACATGGTTTTCGGGTCGATCTCCTTCACGCAAATACCGCCGCGTGTGATGATCGCCTCATCGATCGGACGGACACCCGTGATCGGCACGGTAAACGCCTTGGTCTGCGCAATCAGCTCTCTGCGCTGTACGCGGGTCAGCGAATTTGCCTTCATCGCGGGATCGATTCCGCAGCGCTTGAGCAGCACGGGGATCATCGAATGGGGGTAAAGATCGCTGAGTGCGTTCTCCATGCTCCGATTGGCATAAGCGGTCAGGTCGCGCAGAAAACGCGCTTCCAGCTTCTCCTCGTCAAGCGCGGGCTTGAGGTCCAAACTGAGCGTGTACCGCTCCCCGTCCCGCAAATGCGCCGAGGCGGACAGCGCCATTGGACCGGAAACGCCGAAATGCGTAAACAGCAGCTCGCCGAAGTCGCGATAGACGGTCTTTCCTCTGCCGTCAAGGAGCTTCAGCGCCGTATTGCGCAGCGAAAGCCCTTGCATCTGCCCGCACGCCGCGTCGTCGCTTTCCAGCGGGACGAGGGAGCCGACCGTAGGCAGGACGGTATGACCGAGCCGCTCCGCCATACGGTAGCCGTCGCCGGTCGAGCCGGTGGCGGGATAAGAAAGCCCGCCGGTACACAGGATGACCGACTCCGCAGAGATCAAGCCCCGCTCGGTCTTAACGGCGGCAACCGCCCCGTCTTTCGTCAGAATCTCAAGCGCCCGTTCGTGTCGGCGCACCACGCCGCTTTGACGCAGCGCCCGTTCCAGCGCCGCGATAATATCCGATGCGCGGTCGGAAACGGGAAAGACCCGATTGCCGCGCTCGGTTTTCAGCGGACAGCCGTTCTCCTCAAAAAAGCGAACGGTGTCCTCGGGCGAAAAGGCGTGCAGACAGCTTTGCAGGAATCTTCCGTTGCGCGGGATGTTTTTCAGCACCTCGTCCACGGAGGAGCTATTGGTTACATTGCACCTTCCCTTGCCCGTGATTGCAAGCTTCTTGCCGAGGCGGTCATTTTTTTCCAGCAGGAGGACGCCCTTCCCATGCCTTGCCGCCGTAATCGCGGCAAACATACCGGCAGCGCCGCCGCCGATCACGACGACCTCATTCACCGATTTTTTCATAGACATGGTAGGTGTCCCAAATGGTTTCCAAGCGGTCAAAGATCTGCGACGTCTCCTGCCGCCGCTTGGAGGCGACGGAAACGATCAGCGCGTTGAGCACGCTCATCGGCGCGATCATCGAGTCGGCAAGCGAGACCATGTCGCTCTTTGCACACAGGACATACTGCGCGTTTTTCGCAACGGGCGCGTCGGGAGAGTCCGTCAGCGCAATCGTCCGCGCGCCTGCCTTTTCGGAAAATTCCATCGCGCGGATGGCGGCGGTGGAATAGCGCGGGAAGCTGATGCCGACGAGGACGTCCTGCGGCGAAATGCGGACAAGCTGTTCAAACATCTGACTGTCCGAGGCGCAGCTGATGAGCCGCACATCGTCGAAAATAAAATTGAAATAATAACTCAAGAATGTTGCCAGCGCCGCCGAGGAGCGAACGCCGAGAATGTAAATGCGCCGTGCGTGCAGCAGCGCCTCGACCGCCCCGTTGAAGGCGGCGCGGTCAATGCTCTCCACCGTCGCCCGAATCCGATCGGCATCGCCGAGCAGGACTGCCGAGAGCATATCCTCCTCCTGCGCGATCCGCTCCGCACCGACCTCGATGCGCTGTACGGAGGTCAGGCGATTGAGCACCATCTCCTGCAAGGCGCGCTGCATCTCGGGGTAGCCGTCGTAGCCCAGCAGCGACGCAAAGCGAACGACTGTCGATTCCGAGACCTGCACGGTCTTTCCGAGGACGCTTGCCGTCTGAAATGCCGCCTTGTCGTAGTCGTCAAGAATATACTGTGCAATGCGCTTCTGCCCCTTGGAAAGCGAGGGTAGCTTATTATGTATCGTAGAGAGAATATCCGTCATCGGGCTTCCTCCTTTTTGATCTGTTCCGTTTCCTGCGCGGTGAGGCGGCGCCATTTTCCGACAGGCAGTGAGCCGAGCGACACAGCGCCCTCGCGCGTTCGACACAGACGGCGCACGCGCAGCCCTGCCGCCTCGCACATTCGGCGAATTTGGCGGTTTTTGCCCTCGTGAATGATGATTTCAAACGTTGCCTTTTCTTCGGATTGCCGCAGCAGACGCACCTGCGGCGGGCGAATACGGCAGCCGTCAAGGACGATCGGACGTGCCAGCCGCTCCGCAGCGCCGTCCAGTGCGCCGGAGACCGTGACCTCGTAGACCTTTTCGACCTCGCCGCGCGGGTGCATCAGTCGGTTTGCAAGCGCGCCGTCGTTGGTCAGCAGCAGCAATCCCTCCGAGGTACAGTCCAGCCGTCCGATCGGATAGACGCGGCAGCCGCAGTTACTGACCAGCTCCGCCACGGTGGGGCGTCCGCGCTCGTCGGAAAGCGTCGTAACATAGCCGCGCGGCTTGTGCAGCATCAGATAAACGGCTTCCGATTTCTCGGGCAGCGGTTTGCCGCAAACCGTGATTTGATCCTTTTCGGGGTCGGCGGACTGACCGAGCGCGGCAGGTTTTCCGTTGACGCGCACCGCGCCGTCAAAGATCAGCCGTTCCGCTGCCCGCCGCGATGCAACCCCGCGGTCGGACAGAATTTTTTGCAGTCGTTGGTTCATAAAAATTCCCCGTCTTTCCCCAAAGAAGTCGGATGGTCGCGATCCTTCGCCCGCCGAGATAGACTGCGGCGCTGCCGGCAAAGGTGCCCGCGATCCCCGCAGAGAACGCCTGCCGCGGGTAAAGCAGCCGCAGCGTGACCTGCTCGTCCTCGGCGGCGTGACAGGTAACGCTGTCCCCTGCCAAAAGCGTCACGCGGGAGCCGTCCATCAGCGGTATCTCCGCCACGGGCGACCGCAGCTCGACGAGCGTCCGCTCCCGATAGCGGGAAAAGCCGTAGTCGTAAAGCGCCTTATGGTCCTGCCAGTCGCTGCCGTCGTTGATGGTCACGGCGATCAGCCGTCTGCCGCAGCGCTCGGCGGCACTGACAAGGATACGCCCCGCCGCCTTGGTAAAGCCGGTCTTTACGCCGATTGCGCCCTCGACCGACCAAAGCAGCTTGTTGTGATTGGTAAAGCAGCGTGACCCGCAGCGATAGTTCTTGGTTGAAACGATTTTGCGAAACATCGGATTATCCAGCGCGTAAGCAGTCAAGGTCGCCAGATCGCGCGCCGTTGAGTAGTGCGCCTCGCCGTCCAGACCGTTCGGGTTTTCAAACGAAGTGTTCTCCAGCCCGAGCGCCTGCGCCTTTAGATTCATCAGCACGACGAACTCCTCGACGGAACCGCTGCAAGCCAGCGCCAGCGCAATCGCCGCGTCGTTGCCGGATTGCAGCATCATGCCGTAAAGCAGCTCCTCCACGGTCAGCACCTCGCCGACCTGAAGATAGATCGACGAGCCTTCCACGTTCACCGCCTCGGGCGGAATGACGAATTCCTCCGTCGGGTCGCAGTGCTCCAGCACAACGACTGCCGTCATGATCTTGGTCGTGCTGGCGATCAGGGAACGCTTGTCCGCCTGATTTTCGTACAAAACCGCGCCCGTATCCGCGTCCATCAGGATCGCGCAGGCGGCACAGCAGCTCGGAGCCGCCGCACAGGGCATTGCGAAAAGGACGGCAGCAACGAAAGCGGCTGCCGTTCTGTAGAGCTTTTTCAACATCCTCATCACCGAAAATAGTCTGCCCGACAATGAGGAAAAATACGCCTGTTAATTCTCGGCAGCGGTTTCCTGTTTTGGATTGACAAGCTCGATCAGCTTGTCGATCAGCCCGGGGAGCTGCTCCATGGCACGCTCCGAGGCGGATTTTGCAGGCTCGTCGATCGGCAGCACGCGCACACGGTCGCCTTGCAGGATAACGACCGCAACGGGGATCACCTTGACGCCGCAGCCCGCGCCGCCGGAAAAGCTCCCCTCGGGCTTCTGCTGCTTTGCCGCGAGGTCCGCACCGCCGGATGCCATGCCCAGCGTGATTTTGGAGATCGGGACAAGAGTCACGCCCTCTGCGATCGTCATGGGCGAGCCGACGACGGTGTTTGCATCCACCATCTCGCGGATTTTCGACATCGTTGTTTGGATGACCTCAGGAATTTTGCTCATGCTGCTCTGCCTCCTGTTGTTCTTCGGGGAGTTCCTTTTTCCCAAATTGTATTTTTTCAATCTCCGGAAGCTCGTCAAGCGATTGCAGTCCGAAGGTCCTTAAAAAATCGGGCGTTGTGCGGAACAGCGTCGGACGTCCGGGGACGTTCAGCTTGCCGCACTCCTCAATCAAGTGTTTATTCAGCAGTGCGCCGACGCTGTAGGAGCTGTCCACCCCGCGAATCTGCTCGATGTACGCCCGCGTTGCCGGCTGATAGTAGGCAATGACGGTCAGCGTCTCAAGCTGCGAGGCGGAAAGCTTCGGCGGCTTGCGCGTTTCCAGCGCTTTGGTGATATAGGCGGACATTTCGCCTGACGAGCAGAGCTGATAGGCGTTGCCCAGATGTACCATACGGATACCGCGGCGGTCAAAGGACAGCCGATCCATCAGCCGCTGCGCCGCAGCCTCAATCTCGTCCGTATCGCACATGGCAGCCATTGCAAGCCGCTGCGTCTCCACGGGCTCGCCTGCCGCGAACAGGATCGCCTCAATGATTCGTTCAAGCTCCGCTTGTTCCATCTATACTCTCCGTTTTCTCGTCCGGCATTTTACAGAAGCGGACGGTAATATCCTCCCGGTCGTCGTCACCGAGCGTGATTGAACCGGTGCGGCAAAGCTCCAGCACGGCAAGAAAGGTCGCCACGATCTCGCTTCTTGAGCGGCTGCCCTGAAACAGACTGCGGAACTTTGCAATGCCGCGCATCAGCAGCCGCTTGAGCACCTGCGCCGCCTTTTTCGTCACGGGGTACGGCTCGGCGCCGACAATGCCGTTAAAATCGGAAACGGGCGGCGGCATTTTCCGCTCGTTTCGGTCCGCCAGCAGCGCGAAGGCACGCAGCAGGTCCTCCGGCTCGTGGCGATAGCGGTAGGTCTTATCGCGCTGAAACGGCTCGGGCTGCTTCACAAAAAGGTTACAGCCGATCTCGTTGCGCGGCTCCAAGAATTCGACCGCCGTGCGGATCTGCGCATAGGCTTCCGCCCGCTGGCGCTCCTCCAGCGAGCGGATCAGCAGCTCCATCTCGCTCATTGCCTCTTCGCGCTCCGCGGCGGAAAGCAGCATTTTGGTCTTAATGAGCATCAGATAGGATGCCATGGAGATAAATTCGCTCGCGATCTCCATATCCAGCCGCTTCATATTGTCAAGATACGCAAGGTATTGCTCCAAGATGGAGGTAATGCTGACGTCCTGAATCTCTATTTTGTTTTTACTCAGCAGGAGCAGGATGGTGTCGAGCGGACCGTCAAAGTCCTCCGGCAGGGCATCCTGTGTCCGCATCACACCGGTCAGGTGATACCTCGGTTCTTCCATTGCCAACCTCGAAATTGTAATAACTAATTTATTGTACCATTTTTTTCGTTACTTCGCAACTAAAAAATCGGCTGTGAAGAAAACACAGCCGATTTTTTCCCTAATTTTCGCAGGCGCGGAGGATCGCTCCGAGCAGGTCGCCGCGTCCCGTCCCCTTCTCCGCGGAAAACGGAATGATCGGCACGGCGTCATCCAACGCAAGCGTCTGACGGATGAGCGCCATATTCGGCTCGATCTCGCTCTTTTTCAGCTTGTCGAGCTTATTGGCGACGACGACAAAGGGACGTCCCGTGTCCGTAAAGAGCTTTGCCATCACAACATCCAGCGCAGTCGGCGCGTGGCGTGCATCGACGATCATCACGCCGAGCGTGATCTGTTCGGGAAGGGCAAAATAACGCTCCATGAGCTTGCCCCAGCGCTCTTTCTCCGACGCGGCGACCTGCGCATAGCCGTAGCCGGGCAGATCGACAAAATACGCCCGTCCGTCCACCTTAAAGTAGTTGATGTGGATGGTTTTCCCCGGCTTCTGTCCGACGCGGGCAAAATTCTTCCGCTGCAAGATGCAGTTGAGCACGGAAGACTTGCCCACATTGGACTTCCCTGCGAAGGCGATCTGCGGAATGCCGTCGGCAAGGAAATCCTTCGGCGTGGCGGCAGAGCGGACAAATTCAACCTTCTGTAAATTCATTGCCGCAGCCCCTTTTCCCGCTCGTGCGCTGCCGGGTGGGCAGCGGGCACGGTCGCCTTGCGTTTTTGCAGCTCCGGTCGCTGCGCCGTGGGGAAAATCAGCGCCGCGTCGATCACGGCATCCGCGTGCTCGACCGCGATAAAATTCAGCGCACGGTAAACCGTCCGGTCGATCTCGCGGAGGTCCTTCTCGTTGTCCTGGGGGATAATGACGGTCTTGACGCCGTGGCGCAGCGCCGCCATTGTCTTTTCCTTCAAGCCGCCGATGGGCAGCACACGCCCACGGATGGAAATTTCGCCCGTCATCGCAATGTCACGGCGCACCGGTGCACCCGTGAGCGCGGAGACGATCGCCGTGCAGACCGTAATGCCGGCAGAGGGACCGTCCTTGGGGATCGCGCCCTCGGGGAAATGGACATGGATGTCCTTGGTCTTATAGAAATCGGGCGCAATGTGCAGCAGCTCCGCGCGGCTGCGGATATAGCTCAGCGCCGCATGCACGGATTCCTTCATCACGTTGCCGAGGTTGCCCGTCAGCTCCAGCTTTCCCGTGCCGTCCACAACATTGCATTCGACCTCCAGCGTCTCGCCCCCGACCGCCGTCCACGCCAGCCCCGTTACCAGACCGACGGTATCCGACGGAGCGAGCTTGTCCGGCAGGACCTTGCGCGGTCCGAGCACATCCTCAAGCTCCGCCGCGCCGATCCTGACGGCGACGGTCGTCGGGTCGGATACAAAGCGCATGGCGACCTTGCGGCAGACCGAGGCAAGCTCCCGCTCGAGGTTGCGGACACCGGATTCACGCGTATAGCAGCGGATGATCTCACGGATCGCGTCGTCCGTCATCTTGAGCTGCAATTTGCTCAGACCGTGCTTCTTTAGCTGCTTCGGCAGCAGATGCCGCTTTGCAATCATGAGCTTTTCCTCATCGGTGTAGGAGCTTAGCTCAATGACCTCCATACGGTCAAGCAGCGGGCGCGGGATGGTGTCGGTCGTATTCGCGGTCGTAATGAACATACAATCGCTCAGATCAAAGGGAATTTCAAGATAGTTGTCGCGGAAGGCCGCGTTCTGCTCGCTGTCGAGCACCTCCAAAAGCGCCGAGGAGGGATCGCCGCGGTAGTCGCTGCCGAGCTTGTCGATCTCGTCGAGCAGCAGCAGCGGATTCGAGCTTCCCGCCTGCGCAACGGCGGAGATGATACGGCCCGGCATCGCGCCGATGTAGGTCTTGCGGTGACCGCGAATCTCCGCCTCGTCGTGGATACCGCCGAGGGAGATGCGGGCAAGCTTCCGATTCAGCGCCCGCGCCACGCTCATGGCAATGGACGTCTTGCCGATGCCCGGAGGACCGACAAGGCAAAGAATCTGACACGGCTGCTCCGGCTCAAGCTCTCGGACGGCAAGCGTCTCCAAGATACGCTCCTTGACCTTTTGCAGTCCGAAATGGTCGGCGTCAAGAATTTTCCGCGCGGCGTTGACATTCAGGCGCTCCTTCGTGCGCTTCTGCCACGGCAGGTCAAACACGACATCCAGATAGCTGCGGATGACCGACGCCTCAGAGGAGCCGTAGGGCTGCTTTGCAAGGCGCTGCAGCTCCTTTTCGACCTTTTCCGCCGCCTCCTTCGGAAGCTGTGCACGGTGCAGCTTGGCGCGGTATTCGTCGATCTCCGCGTCCTCGTCGCCCTCGCCCAGCTCGCTGCGGATCACCTTCATCTGCTCGCGGAGGTAATAGTCGCGCTGCCCCTTGTCGATGCTCTGCTGCGTCAGCTCGTTCAGCTCGCTTTCCATCCGCAGGACCTCCAGCTCGTCGGACAGCAGGTGCAGCGCAAGGTCCAATCGCTTGATCGGGTTGAGCTGCGACAAGATCTGCATTTTTTCCGCATAGCCGAATGTCGCCGCCTGACCGATCAGGTCGGCGATCTGCCCGGGGTCGCTCGTCGAAAGAAGCTTCAGCATAACATCCTGCATCGGGCGCTGCGAAAGCTCGGTAAATTCATCGAACAGCCGCGCAGCAACGCGAATCAGCGCCTTGACCTTTGGGCTGCTGCCGTTATACTCCTCGTCAGGCAGGGATTCGACCCGTGCGGAGAGATACGAGGAGGTCTGCTTCATCTCGACCAAACGGGCGCGGTACTCGCCGCAGACAAGGACCCGCACCGCGTCCCCGGAGACCTTCAGCACCTGCCGCACCTGTGCGACCGTACCGACGGAATAAAGACCGCTGCGGTCGGGATCGTCGTCCTCGATCCGCTTCTGCGTCACAAGGAAAATCCGCTGGTCGCCGCCCATCGCCTTATCCAGCGCACGGATGGACTTTGTCCGTCCGACGTCAAAGTGCATCGTTGCGCCGGGGAAAACGGTCATGCCGCGCAGTGCCAGAACCGGCATCCGTTCGGAAAGAATAATTTCGTTCATAGAGTTCACTCCTTTCTGCGATCATTCGCAGGGAAAAGGCAATCCGCGCGGTCAGCCCGCACGTCCTGCCGAAAAAGCGCAAAGAGGGAGTGGCAAATTGCACGCTCCCCCTCGTTGTGTGTTATGCGGACGGGGTACGGCGGTGCTTCTCGGAACGGGTAATCACCGGTTCCGTCCCCTGTTCTACGCAGTCCTTTGTAATCAAAACCTTCGTAATGTCGGGATCGGACGGGATCTCGTACATGACCTTTGTCATGACTCCCTCCAAAACAGCACGCAGTCCGCGCGCTCCGATCTTGCGGTCAATTGCCTTTTGCGCGATCGCTTCCAGTGCCGACGGCTCAAACTCCAACGTCACCTGATCCAGCTCCAGCAGCTTTTTGTACTGCTTGCAAAGCGCGTTTTTCGGCTCCGTCAGGATTTGGACGAGGTCCTGTCTTGTCAGATTTCCGAGGCTCGTAACCACAGGCAGACGCCCGACGAGCTCCGGAATAATGCCGAATTTCAGAAGGTCGTGCGGCTGCACCTGTGCAAACAGGGCGCCGACATCCCGTTCCCCGCGCTTTTTCAGCTCCGAGCCGAAGCCGAGACTCGACCGGTCCACCCGACGCTCGATGATCTTGTCCAGACCGTCGAAGGCGCCGCCGCAGATGAACAGGATGTTCGAGGTGTCGATCTGAATGAATTCCTGCTGGGGGTGCTTGCGTCCGCCCTGCGGCGGGACATTGGCGACCGTTCCCTCAACAATCTTCAGCAGCGCCTGCTGAACGCCCTCGCCGGAAACGTCACGCGTGATGGAGGTGTTCTCGCTCTTGCGGGCGATCTTATCCATCTCGTCGATATAGATAATGCCGTGCTCGGCAAGCTCAACGTCAAAATCCGCCGCCTGAATCAGCCGCAAGAGAATGTTTTCTACGTCCTCGCCGACATAGCCCGCCTCGGTGAGCGTCGTCGCGTCAGCGATGGCAAAGGGAACGTTCAGAATTTTCGCGAGCGTCTGCGCAAAGAGTGTCTTGCCGCAGCCGGTCGGTCCGATCAGGAGAATATTGCTCTTTTGCAGCTCGACATCGGACTCGTCGCCGAAGTAAATTCGCTTATAGTGGTTATAGACCGCGACGGAAAGGGCGATCTTCGCTTCCTCCTGCCCGATGATGTAGCCGTCCATATATTCCTTGATCTCGCGCGGCGTGGGAAGGCGGTCGTGCATCGGCGCAACCGCCCCCTTGGAACGGTCGGACTCGTGCAGGATCGAATTGCACAGATCAACGCACTCATTGCAGATAAACGCGTTGGCGCCGGAGAGAATTCGGTCCACCTGTGCCTGCGTCTTTCCGCAGAAGGAACAGCGGATGAGTTTTTCAGCCAAAATAATCGCTCCTTAATTTATCTCTGATAGATCACCTTGTCGATCAGACCGTATTCCTTCGCTTCCTCCGCAGTGAGGAAATGATCGCGCTCGGTATCCTGCGTCACCTGCTCAACGGGCTTGCCTGTGTTGGCGGCAAGAATTTCATTGAGCTTTTTCTTGATCTCCATAATGCGCTGCGCATGAATCTGAACGTCGGTGACCTGACCCTGAGCGCCGCCGGAGGGCTGGTGGATCATGATCTCGGCATTGGGAAGGGCGATACGCTTGCCCTTTGCGCCGGAGGAGAGCAGAAATGCGCCCATCGACGCCGCCATACCGATACAGATGGTGGAAACATCGCACTTAATGTATTGCATCGTGTCATAAATTGCCATGCCTGCCGTGACGCTGCCACCGGGGCTGTTGATATAGAACTGAATGTCCTTATCCGGATCCTGTGCTTCAAGGTAGAGCATCTGCGCAACGATCAGGCTGGCTGTCGTGTCATTGACCTCCTCGGACAGAAAAATGATCCGGTCATTGAGCAGGCGGGAGAAAATATCATAGGACCGTTCGCCGCGGCTGGTCTGTTCAACGACATAGGGAACCAAACTCATAGTGAAAACTCCTTTCAAATCGGAATAAGCGGAGCGGCACTGCCGCCGGAAAGCCGGTCCTGCGCCGCTCCGTTCAAGTATAACCGCTCCGCAGGAAGATTATTCCTCTGCCTTGGGAGCGACCGCAACGGCGGACTCTGCAACGAGCTTTGCCGCCTTGCGGATCTGAAGATCGCCCTTGATGTCCACAAGCTCCTTGACCTTCTCAACTTCCATCTTGTAAGACTCGGCGAGCTTCTTGTACTCCTCCTCGCACTCCTCGTCGGTGACCTCGATGCCCTCTGCGTCAACGATCGCGTTGAGCATGACGTTGGTCTTGACGGCGTTCAGCGCGCCGGGACGCAGGCTCGTCTTGATGGCATCCATATTGCCGCCCATCATCTGCGCGTAGGCTTGCAGCGAAGCACCCTGCGCCCGCAGCTCATAGTCCATGCGCTCCATCTCGTTTTCCAGCTCCTCGTCGATCATGCTGTCGGGGATCTCGACGGTCATGTTGGCGACAGCCTTCTCGATGGCGGCATTTTCAAAGGCGCGGTCGATGCCGTTCTGCTTTTCCTCAAGGACGCGCTTTTCGATGTCGGCGCGAAGCTCATCCATCGTGTCGAACTCGGAGACGTCTTTTACAAACTCGTCGTCCTTCTCGGGAACGACGGTCTCCTTGACCTCATGCACCTTGACCTTGAATACGACGGGCGCACCGGCGAGGGACTTCTCGTGGTAGTTTTCGGGGAAGGTCACGTTGATCTCCTTCTCGTCACCGGCAGCCATGCCGACAACCTGCTCCTCAAAGCCGGGAATGAAGGAGTGGGAGCCGAGCCGCAGCTCATACTTCTCGCCCTTGCCGCCCTCAAAGGGAACGCCGTCCTTAAAGCCCTCAAAGTCGATCACAGCGGTGTCGCCGTCCTGTGCGGCGCGGTCAACGGTGGTGATGCGGGCGACATTCTGCGCCATGCGGTCGATCTCTGCGTCGATCTCGTCGGAGGTAACGTTTGCCTCAGCCTTCTCGACCTCAAGACCCTTGTACTGACCAAGCGTGACCTCGGGGTAAAGATCGGTCGCCACGGTCAGAGTGACGCCGTCGTCCTCGCCGATCTTCATGTCGGTGATCTCGGGCTTGCCGACGGGCTTCATGTCCTGCGTCAGAACGTGCTGCTTATAAAGCTCGGGGAAAATCTCCTCGATGGCATCTTCATAGAAAACGTGCTTGCCGTAGGCAGCTTCCACGATCGCGCGGGGCGCCTTGCCCTTGCGGAAGCCGGGGATAGAGATGTTCTTGCGGTACTTCAGGAACGCCTTGTTGAGGCTCGGCTCCAGCTCGCTCTTGCCGATCTCCACGACGACGGTTGCACGGGTCGCTTCTTTCTCTACGCTCTTAACATTCATTGGTTTATCCTCCTATAGATCGCGCAAATGCGCATTATTTATGGAATGAGCCGAATTATTTTATCAGATATATTTCGAAAATACAAGCTATTTTTCGCTATTTCAGACGCAGAGGGCGAAATTTTATAAAATCTGCGGAGCAAAGGCGAAAATCAACGCCGTCAAAGCTGCCCTCGATGGCAAGCTTGTGGCTGTCGCCGTGCAGATGCCCGTAGCAGCAGGTTGAAACGTTATAATCCTTCAGCAGCCGCAAAATTTCGGGACATTCGTAGCCGCGGTAGCGCGGCGGATAATGCAGAAAGCAGATTTTCTCGGTTCCCCCCGCCGCCTTCAGCGAGGCTTCCAGCCGGATCAGCTCGCGCTTAAAAATTTTGTCGGCGTGGCTGCCCGCAGCGGCATCCTCCTCAAAGAACCATCCCCGCGTGCCGCAGAGGGCAATATCCTCGTAATAATAACAGTTGTTGTTCAAAATCCAAAGGTTTTCAAAGCCGTTTTCCGCACAGAATTTGTAAAATTTTGTCGCCGTCGTCCACCAGTAATCATGGTTCCCTTTGATAATGATTTTCCGCCCGGGAATCGCACTGATAAACGCGAAATCCTCCCGCGCACCCGTCAAATCGAGCGCCCACGAAAGGTCGCCGAGCAGCACCGTGGTATCCTCGGGACGGATCACGGAAAGTCCCTCGCGGAGCTTGTCCACATAGCCGCTCCACGCGCCGCCGAAAACATCCATCGGCTTATCCGTGCCGAAGGAAAGGTGCAGATCGCCGATTGCATAAAGCGCCATTAAGGTACCTCCCGTTCCAGCAGATGCAGCAGATTGTCAAAGAAAATGCGGTCAAGCAGGGTCTCGGCGTAGCCCCGATCGCGCAGATAGGCATAAAGCGCCGCGTAGGAGCCGATGTCGGTAAAGCCCTCGGGCAGACGGTCACAGCCGTCCAGATCGCCGCCGAGCATGACCCGTCCCTCGCCGCACAGCCGCAGCATATGCTCCAAGTGGCGCAGGAGCGTTTCAAAATCCGCCGTCTGTCCCAAAAAAGGGACGTAAAGGTTCAGCCCGACCGCGCCGTCGGTGTCGGCGATTGCCCGAAGCTGGTCGTCGGTCAGATTCCGTGTGTGGTCGCAAAGCGCGCGGCAGTCGGAATGGCTCGCAAGCAGGGGCTTTTGCGTGACTTTTGTCAAATCCCAAAACGCCGCCTCGGAAAGATGGCTGACATCAACGGCGATCCCCAAGTGCTGCGCCTCGCGGACAAAATCCGTCCCCTGCCGCGTCAAGCCCTCGGTCGAGCCGTGAAAGCCGGCTAACGCATTGTCGGCGTTCCACGTCAGCGTCGTCATGATAATGCCCGCCTCACGCAGCGCGGTCAGCGCCTCGGGCTTGCAGTCGATGACCTCCGCACCCTCGACGGAAAGCAGCGCTGCGATCTTTCCTGTCTGCGTCAGCCGCTGTACCGCATTCGGCGAATCGGCAATTGCGATCCGTTCCGAATTGCGCTCTATCTCCGCATGGAGATATGCCAAGGGCTTCCACAGCAGGTCCCGTTCGCCGACGTCGCAGCCCGCGTAGCTGCAAAAAGCGAAAATCTGCGCATAGGCGTCAAATTCCGCCGCCTTGTTCAGATCAATGCAGCAGGAGCTGCGGTCAAGCCGCTCTCCTCTGCGCCAGAGCTCGTATGCCGTATCGCAGTGCGCGTCAAAAAGTCGAAGCTTCAAGGAAAGGCATCCTCCAAATGCGTAACGGACGGCTTGACCGTCGCCATGCCGTCGGGCGCATAAATTTCAATAACGTCAAACCGCGGCTGCTTCTGCGTTTCGTGTTGAGAAAGGTAGAGGCTTGCGGCGGTCATAATACGCTCCTGCTTGTGTCGGTCAACAAATTCCCTCGCCTCGGCAAAATCGCTGCTTTTCCGCAGCTTGACCTCGACGAAAACGATGTATTTCCCCTTTTCGGCGATCAGGTCAATCTCACCCATGCGGCAGCGATAGTTCGCGCCGATCAAGCGGTAGTGCTTCTTCTGCAAATACTCCGCCGCAAGGCTCTCGCCCCAATGCCCGATCAGACTATTTCCCATAGAATTTTTTCAGAAAGCTCCGGCGGTGAATCGGACAGGCGCCGTACTGCGTCAGCGCGGCATAATGCGCCTTCGTGCCGTAGCCCTTATGTACCGCAAAGCCGTATTGCGGATAGATCGCGTCCTGCTCCAGCATGAAGCGGTCCCGCGTCACCTTCGCCAGAATCGACGCGGCGGCAATGTTGGCGCTCAGGCTGTCGCCCTTCACGATCGTTTTCACGGGCAGGTCGCCCAGCTCCGGTTCGCGATTGCCGTCCACCAAGACAATATTCGGACGGACGGAAAGCTGCTCCACCGCGCGGCGCATGGCAAGGAAGGTTGCCTGCAAAATATTGATTTCGTCGATTTCCTTTTCGTCGGCAAAGGCAATCCCGTAGGCAACCGCCTCTCGGACAATCACATCATAGAGCACCTCACGGCGCTTTTCCGTCAGCTTTTTGGAGTCGTTCAAGCCCTCAATCTCCAAATCCTGCGGCAAAATGACCGCCGCAGCGCAGACAGGTCCCGCCAACGGTCCGCGTCCCGCCTCATCAACGCCGCAGACGGTCGCAAAGCCCTCTGCGCGGCAGGTGCGCTCATAGCTCCAAAGGTCGCTCATCATTCCTCATCCGGCGTGAAGCTCAGCCGCTGGCGCAAGCCGTCAACAGACAGCTCGTAGACCACCGTGCCGTCCTCGCGCACGTCCTTTTCCAAAGTATATTCCGCACCTGTGCAGAAGGTGCGGGCAACGGCGTCGGTGTCGTCCGTCTCCACCTCGGAGACGAACACATCACGCATCTGATTGTTGCTGCATTGGTTGAAAATCTCGCGGATCATCTCATATCTCATCGGGTGCCTCCAGCGTAAAGCGACCGATTTTGCAGCTGCAGAACTCCTCGAGCAGCACCCGTGCCATTCGCTCGGTATCCGCTACGCCGCCCGATAGCAGAAAGCCGCGCTTTTTCGCCGCCGATTCCAGCAACGCAAAGCCGCTCCCGTCCTCTGCCGCTTCGAGCTTATAGCGCTCGCGGAGGGCATCGGGATAGCGCTGCCACAGCATCCGCATAAGGTTTGCGGCAAGCGTCTCACGGTCAAGCACATCGTCCTTGACCGCGCCGGTGTAAGCCAAGCGCCGCCCGACCTCCTCGTCGTCAAACTTCGGCCAAAGAATACCGGGCGTATCCAACAGCAGCAGCCCGCGATCGACCGTTACCCACTGTGTTCCGCGTGTCACACCGGGGCGGTTCTCCGCCTTTGCTCCCTTACGCCCCGCAATTTGATTGATAAAGGTGGATTTCCCGACGTTCGGAATTCCTACCACCATCAGCTTCAGCGGCTTATTGACAAAGCCCTTCTCGGCATAGCGCCGCAGCTTATCCGCCAGCAGCTCCCGCACGGCGGGCAGAAATTTATCCAGCCCGCGGCGATTTTTGCAGTCCGTCCGAACGACGGCAAAGCCGCGGGAGCGCAGATTGGCAGCCCAAATATCGGTCATTCGCGCGTCCGCCATGTCAATGCGGTTAAGAATGACCATGCGCGGCTTATCTCCGCAGATCGCGTCAATGTCGGGATTTCGGCTGGAAGCAGGGATTCGGGCGTCCACGATCTCGCAGACCGCGTCCACCAGCCGGAGGTCCTCCTCAAGGCGGCGGCGGGTTTTGGTCATGTGACCGGGATACCACTGGATGTTCATTCGCTCGTCCGTCATGATACCGCTCCGATCCTGCCGAAATCACGGGTCGTCTGATCGTCGTTAAAGCCCGGGAAGGCGATAAGCAGCACCTTGCCGAGCACCTGATCGAGCCGAATCTGTCCGATGTCTATACAGCGGCTGTCGGCAGAGTGGTTGCGGTTGTCGCCCATGACGAAAACGCAGTTTTCCTCCACCGTCAGCGGCAGCGGTGTGCCGTTTGAGCCGGTGTATTTCGGCTCCATGATCTCGTTGATATACGGCTCGTCCAGCGCTACGCCGTCCACATAGACCGTACCCTGACCGAACTGGTCATATTGAATGTCAACCGTCTGCCCCTCGGTCGCGATCACACGCTTGACGATCGGCTCTCCGTCCTCAAACGAGAGCTTTCTCGCAACGATAATGTCGCCGTAGCGCAGGTCGCCCATAATCACATTACTTTGCAGCGCAAGGTAGTCGCCGTGCCGCAGCGTCGGGAGCATGGAGGCGCCGTTGACGCCGACGAGCCGCACGCAGAACACGAACACCAGCGTGATCGCGCCCAAAATATAAACCAAATCGTGCAGGAGCGAATATATATCATATAAAAAGGAATGCTTTTCCTCGGGCTTTTTCGGGTTTTGCTTCTTTTCGTCCATGCCGCAGACCTCCCCATCATCCGTTTATTGACATCCATTATACACGAAGCCCGCCGAGAAATAAAGAACAAATTATGAATTATTCGGTATTTTAAGCAAATACCGTAGGGCTTTTGAAAAGCCCTACGGTGACCAATATAAAAAATCGTTTCATCTTGAAGTTACGTTGGCACCCCTGCCTCCCTCTGATGAGGGAGGTGGCAAAACCGAAGGTTTTGACGGAGGGAGAGAAAACCTGAATTGTTGCGACCTTTCCGAGACAATCCGGAATTCTACGTTTTTTCTCTCCCTCAGTCAGCTTCGCTGACAGGTCTCGCTGCGGCTCGGTCACCTCGCGGCTCTGACA
>ENA-ORSL01001169-ORSL01001169.1-human-gut-metagenome-genome-assembly--contig:-NODE-1169-length-23058-cov-8.810155_pt1 | contig 23058 bp, 20 predicted proteins | sample MGYA00242190_ERZ509157 | MGnify/ENA primary metagenome ERZ509157 (study PRJEB26280, sample SAMEA2338664) | human gut metagenome | biome: human gut; feature: human-associated habitat; material: faeces...
GGAGCCGCAGAGAGACGCTGGCGGCGAAGCCGCCTAATGGGTCGCCGGTGTTGAAAGAGCGCCATTAGGGAAAAGACAAGGCAATGTAAAGAAGACCTCTGTCATTCCGAGACCGGTGCGCACACCAGTCGTGGGAATCCGCATCCCCTACACAACGCAGATAGAATAAGCGTTATGTGCAAGAAGAACGGATTGCCACGTCGCTTCGCTCCTCGCAATGGCAGGTTATTCACTCTGCCCTTTCTTTTCCCCTATACTTCAATCCTTCACTTCACCAGCGTACCGAGCTTTTCGCCGCCGAGGACGCGGACGATATTCTCCGGCTCCGCCAGCGCGAACACGATGACCGGGATGTCGTTATCCATGGCAAGGCTCGTCGCCGTCGTATCCATGACCGCGAGATGCCGCGCAAGCACCTCGTCATAGCTTATCTCGTCAAACTTCACGGCGCTCGCGTCGACGCGCGGGTCGGCGGAATAGACGCCGTCTATGTTCTTCGCAAGGAGTATCGCGTCGGCATGTATCTCCGCCGCGCGCAGCACCGCCGCGGTATCGGTGGAGAAAAACGGCGCGCCGCTGCCGCCCGCAAACAGGACTATCTCGCCCTGCTGCATGTATTCGATGCTCTTTCTCGTGTCGTACCGCTCGCCGACGCCCTGAATGTCAACTGCGGTCATAACTCTGGCCTTCGCGCCCATCTGGCGGAACACATCGCACACCGCAAGGCAGTTCATGCAGGTTGCAAGCATACCCATCCTGTCGGCGCTGACGCGCTCGACCTTGCCCGCGCCGTCCTTGACGCCGCGCCAGAAGTTGCCGCCGCCGATGACGATGCCGACCTCGACGCCCATTTCCGCGCACTTTTTGACCGTCGCGCAGACCTTGGACACAAAGTCGAAATCGAAGCCGGTATGCTTCTCTCCGGCGAGAGCCTCTCCGCTTATCTTGAGTACGACGCGCTTGTAAACAGGATCCATATCGCTTCTCCTTTATATATCAAGTATGCCCATTATCACGATGCCGATAACGACCGTGAAGATGCACAGATAATGCTTCTTCGATAGCTTTTCCTTCAGGAATATCCGACCCCATACAACGGAGGCCACGCAGTAGGAGGAGATAATCGGTGCGGCAAAGGCGACGTGCTCGGTGTCGGCAAGGGCGTAGATATAGAAGAACTGGCCGATGGTCTCGAATATCGCGCCGGTGTACTTCGGCGCTTCCTGCTTTGCGACAAGGCGCTGCTTCTTCACGACCGTGACATAGAACAGCGACACGAGGCCGACGACAAGGAAGGTCAGCTCGTAGGCGACGTTCGCGGAGTCCTCGTCAAGCGTCTCCAGCACACGACTGTCGGCGAAGCTCCCCAAACCGTCAATCAAGCAGTATATCACCGGGATTAATATTGCAATCCAGCTTTTGACATAATGGTGGTTGCTCGCATCCTGACGTGCGCGGCGCAGCTCTTCGTCCTCATTCGCCTCAGTAAAGCCAAGGCCGATAGTTCCAATGCACACCAGCGCCACCGCCACAAGCGCTACCGGCGGCACCTCATCACCTATACCGACCGTGATTATCGTCAACACCGCGACGATTGCACCGGAGCTGTTGCATATTGGGGAGGATATTGAAAGCTCAATATATCTTAGTCCTATGTACCCAATTGTCATCGACACTATGTACAGCGCCGATATAGGCAGATATGTGAGAATTATGCTCAAATTTATCTCCACGCCGCCGATGAATATCTCATACGCCGCGTGCAGACCCATCACGATACCGACCGCCGTGACCATCTTGAGATGGGAGTATTTGTCCTTCTCATCCTGACAGCCGATTTTTGAAAACAGGTCAGAGCCGCTCCAGCAGAGAAGCGCAATGACCGCAAACCAGAACCACATTGCTAGAAAAACTTCCTTTCACCTATATACATTCTAAATGATTTTACCACAGCCTCTCCGTTTTGACAATTCCCAAATGACAAATTATGCGCGGCGCGGGGCATATAATTGCCGTATGGAAGTAATCTACATAGACAGTCTGTTTTTTCTGAACCTCGGCGTGGACTATCTGCTGTGCCTCGCCTCGGCGCGGATATGCGGGCTATACCTCCGGCGGCGGCGCTACGTCCTCGCGGCGCTGCTCGGCGCGGCGTATTCCGTGGCGGTGTACCTGCCGGGGCTGAGGTTTCTCGCCTCGTGGCCTGGGAAGCTCGCCGCCGCGGCGCTGATGTCGCTCGTGGCCTACGGGTGCGAGAAGCGGCCGATGCGCTGCTGTGCGGTGTTTCTCGCGGTGTCCGCCGCGTTCGGCGGGGCGCTGTGGGCGATGTCGATATCCGCGGGAGCGGGCGGAAGTGCCCCGATGCCGCTTGCGGTGTTCGTCCCGGCCTTCGCGCTGTGCTACGCCGGGCTGAGCCTGATTTTCCGCCGCCGCGCAAGGCTTGCGGAGGAAAAGCGCGTCGCCGTGGAGCTTCGGTTTCTGAGGCGCGAGGCGCGGTTCATGGCGCTGCTCGACACCGGCAATTCCCTCTTCGACCCGGTCAGCGGCATGGAGGTCATGGTCGTCTCGGCGCACGCCCTCTCGCCCGTTTTCGCGGACTACCCCGGCCTTGCCGCCTGCCCCGCCGTGGAGCTTGTCGAGCGCGCCGCGCGATTCCCGGAGCTTGCCGGCCGGTTCCGCCTGATACCGTATTCCGCCGTCGGCGGCGCGGGACTGCTGGCGGCCTTCCGCCCGGACGCATTGACCGTCGGCGGCGAGACGCGCGCGGAGCTGCTGGCCGCAGTGTCGCCGGGGCTTCAGGGGGACGGCTTTGAGGCCGTCATATGACTGTCGGAACTGAGTTTTAAAAAGGAGCTATTCATGTTATGTAAACCTCAAATCCTCTTTCTCCGCGAGCGAATCCTGTCCATACTCGGTCTGGAGCCGCCCTCGGTTTTTTACATCGGCGGCAGCGACACACTGCCGCCGCCACTGGAAAAGGCCGAGGAGGACGAGTGCGTCGCCCGGCTGGAAAGCGGCGATGACGCCGCGCGGCGCGAGCTTATCGAGCACAATCTGCGCCTTGTAGTGTATATTTCGAAGCGCTTTGAGAACACAGGCATCAACATCGAGGATCTGATATCCATCGGCACCATCGGGCTTATCAAGGCCGTGAACACCTTCAATTCCGGCAAGAAGATAAAGCTTGCGACCTACGCCTCGCGCTGCATCGAGAATGAGATCCTGATGTATCTGCGCAAGATAAGCTCGCAGCGCACCGAGGTCAGCTTCGACGAGCCGCTGAACACCGACTGGGACGGCAACGAGCTGCTGCTCTCGGACATTCTCGGCACAGACGAGGACGAAGTGTCGCGCCCGCTGGAAGATGACGCCGACCGGCAGATGCTTATGGCGGCCATCGACTGTCTGAACGAGCGCGAAAAAACGATAATCCTCATGCGCTTCGGGCTGTCCGGCTCCGGCGAGTACACGCAGAAGGAGGTGGCCGACATGATGGGCATCTCGCAGAGCTATATCAGCAGGCTTGAAAAGAAGATAATCGATCGGCTGCGCCGCGAGATGCTGCGGCAAATGCAGTGTTGAAAACGCGGCGCAGGTCGGGTATAATATCCATATCACTCCTACGGAGGCAGATATGGATATTTTCGATCTTATCGGGCCGATAATGGTCGGCCCTTCAAGCTCGCATACGGCGGGCGCGGTGCGCATAGGACTTGTCGCGCGGCGGCTGCTTGGCGAGGAGCCGGTGCGGGCGGAGCTGCTGCTGCACGGCTCGTTTGCCGATACCGGCCGCGGCCACGGCACAGACAGGGCGCTCATCGCGGGGCTGCTGGGCATGGAGCCGGACGATTCCCGCATTCCGGACAGCTTCGATCATGCTGCGGAGCACGGGCTGAAGTTTGAGTTCGGCACCTGCACCCTGCGCGAGGCGCACCCGAACAGCGTGCTGCTGCGCGTGACGGGCGGCAGCGGAAGGCACGTCAAGGTCGTCGGCGCGTCGATAGGCGGCGGGCGGATACAGATACGGCAATTAAACGGTATGCCGCTGTGCTTCTCCGCCGAGCAGCCGACGCTGATAGTCAATAATGAGGATCAGCCCGGCAGCGTCGCGGACGTGTCGCGGCTGCTGGCCGATCACGGGATAAATATTGCGACGTTTCAGGTCAATCGCAGCTCGCGCGGCGGCACGGCGGTGATGGTCATCGAGTGCGACGCAACGCTCAGCGAGGATATCGCTTCGGATATCCGCCGCCTCCCCGGCATCCTCAACGCCGTCTGCGTGTGAAAATCGCCGCGCCAATCTAAAATCTTCGCCGCGAAGCGCCTCCCTTGTGTAAAGGGAGGTGGACAGATTATAATCTGAAGTGCAACAGGCGAAAGATAAGAAGACAATACGCAAACTTAAGTGAGCATCCAAATCTTTGATTTGGCTAATGCGAACTTACACCTCAGGTGGGCTGTGGCAATCCGCGTCCCCCTCACACCGCGCTAAAACATACTTCCGCCCCAAAGAGAACCGGATTCCCACGTCGCTTCGCTCCTCGGAATGACAGAGGGTTTCTGTATTCTGCCTTGTCTTTTATCTAATGGTGATTGCCCAAATCCGGCAACCCCTCAGTCGCGGCTAACGCCGCGACTGCTCCCCTAGCAGGGGCGCCCCCCCATCATCTCAATTCAAGGAGTCTGTCATGTCTATTTTTTCATCCGTCGAGGAGTTGCTGTCCGAATGCGGGAAGCGGAAGACTCCGCTCTGGCGGCTCGTAATGGAATACTCCGCCCACGAAAGCGGCATCGAGCCGCAGAAGTCGTGGGACGAAATGTCGTGCCGGCTCTGCGCCATGCGTGACGCCGCCGCCTCGTATGAGCCCGAACAGCGCTCGCGCAGTGGCCTGAGCGGCGGAGACGGCGCAAAGATGGAGCGCTACTACCGCTCCGGCCGCTCGATAGGCGGCGACTTCACCGGCGAGATTCTCACCGCCGCGCTGCGCATGGGCGAATGCAACGCCTGCATGCACCGCATCGTCGCCGCACCCACGGCGGGAGCCTGCGGCGTGATGCCCGCGGTGCTGCTGCCCTACGCCGAAAAATTCGGCTGCCCGGACGAACGCCTCGTCGAGGCGCTGTTCGTCGCGGCGGGCTTCGGCGCAGTTATCGCGACGCGCGCGTCGATATCCGGCGCGGAGGCCGGATGTCAGGCCGAGATCGGCTCGGCGGCAGCAATGTCGGCGGCAGCACTGGTATACCTGCACGGCGGCAGCCCGCGGCAGATGGCGCAGGCCGTGGCGATTGCGCTGAAGAACATGATGGGTCTGGTGTGCGACCCCGTCGCGGGGCTGGTCGAGGTCCCATGCGTCAAGCGCAACGTCGCCGGAGCGATGAACGCGCTCTCCGCGGCGGAGCTTGCTCTCGCCGGAATCGAGTCGCGCATCCCGACGGACGAGGTCATCGATGCGATGCGCGCCGTGGGCGAGGCACTGCCCTCCGCCCTGCGCGAGACCGGTCGCGGCGGCGTCGCCGCAAGCCCGACAGCCGTGGCATTCCGCGAAAATTTTTTCGGCAAGCAGGCTTGACATTTTCCGAAAAATCATTAAAATATCATCGAAATCATCAAATTTAAAAAATCGAGAAAACATCGTGCAGCGACAGCGTAAGTCCGGATATTATTCCCGGACTTGCGCTTTTTGTCGTTTTCACGGTGTTTTTCTTATTTAAAAAGGAGATTTGAAAGAATGAATAACGAAAAGCCGCGGCTCTGGACACGGAACTTTGTGCTGATAATAGTCATCAATTTTCTCGTCTTCATGAACCACATCATGCTGCTGTCCACCTTCCCATTCTATATTGAAAGTCTCGGCGGCAGTGAGGCGCTGGCGGGGCTGGCCGCTACGATGTTCTCGCTCGTCGCGGTGCTCTGCCGCCCCGTCGTCGGCTGGATGCTCGATAACGGCAAACGCCGCGCGATACTGCTCGCCGGCCTTGCGGGGATGCTGCTGATGCCGCTGGGCTACATGTTCGCCTCGGTGATATTCCTCGCCTTTGTGTTCAGGATGGTGCATGGCGCGTCCCTCGCCCTCAGCAACACCGCCACCGCTACCATCGCCTCCGACGTGATCCCCGCCCCACGCTTTGCCGAGGGCATGGGCATGTTCGGCATGGCCACCGCCCTCGCCACCTCCTGCGCTCCCGCGTTGGGGCTGTACCTGATGGACAGCTTCAGCTACACGGTGCTTTTCGCCTGCGCTTCCGGCTCGGTGCTCATTGCGTTGATATTGTTCGCTATTCTGAAGAATCCGCCGATAAATGCCGAGAAAAAGTCTCTGAACGTTTCGGCGTTGTTTTCGCGTGCGGCAGTTCCGGCCTCGGTCATCGCACTCGTATTCATGCTGACTTTCGGCGCACTTGAGAACTTCCTCGCCAAGTACGCCGTTGAGGCGGAGCTGCCCTCGGGCGGCCTGTTCTTTGCGATAATGGCGGTCATGCTGCTGCTCGTCCGCGTCGTGCTCGGCAAATACGCCGACAAAAAGGGCGAGGCGATGTTCGTCTACACCTGCAACTCGGCCATGCTCGCGGCCTTCCTGCTGCTCGCCCTCGCGCCGAACACGGTCACGTTCATCATCGCCGCCGTGCTCGCGGGCTACGGCTTCGGCGGGCTGGAGCCTGCGCTGCAATCCATGGCCGTGCACAGCGCCGCCCCGTCGGAGCGCGGCTCCGCGAACTCTACTTTCCTCTGCGCATATGACATCGGCATCGGGCTTGGCGGCGGCATCGCGGGCGTGCTGATAAGCGGTCTGGGCTATGAGCAGATGTTCGTCATTCTGTCGGCGGCGAATATCTTCTCCGTGCTGCTGTATATCCTCTGGGGTAGGAACGACCCGTCCTCCATCTCCCGCAGCCTGCGGATCGCAAAGGACGGTGAGAAAAATGCCTGAAACACGCGGCGAAAAGCTGTTTTTCGGCGTCGTGATGTCGATCACGATGGCCGTCGGCATGGAGATTTACAACGTCGCCATAAGCATGGGCTATGCGCTCCAGCCCGGTGGACTGAGCGGCATGACCAACGCCGTGTTCCCCGCCGCGCTCGCGGAGGCGGCGTACATGTGGATATTCGTGTTCATCTTCTCGAACCTCTGGGGCAACCGTCTCGGTCACGCGCTGGCAGGGAAAATTATCCGCCCTGGGCAGGATAACCCGTTTTTCATCACGCTTATGGTGTCCGGCTGCACAGTGCTCGTGATGTGCCCTACGATGAGCATGGCAGCGGCCCTGCTGTTCAGCGTCATCCCCGGTCGCGCCCCGGCGACGGAGCTGTTCGCCGTCTGGGTCGGAACGGTGCTGAAAAACTTCCAGATGGCGCTGCTGTGGAATCTCTTCGCCGCCGGCCCTGTCACCCGCCTGCTGTTCCGCAGTATCTTCCGCCGTGCCCCGCGGGCTTGAATAAAATCACAGCAAAAACCGGCATAGCTGCCTGACGCGGCTATGCCGGTTTTTGCTATGTCGGTTTGACCGGGTCAAATGAATATTCCGCAGGAAACAACTGCATCTGCGCCTATTATGAAAAATATTGGATAATATTTCCCATTGCTATTGATTTCTTTGTAACCGCCATGTTATAATTTAGCAGATCTGCGGGTCTGCCGATGGCTCGCAATGCGATATGAATTGCCACGATTCGGCTCGGTACAGCTCACGCGCTGTAAGCCGATCTCTTCTTACGCAATTTATATTATAACAGTAGTTTTTTGTCAAATTTGGAACAATTGAGAAATAATATGATAATGGAATATTCTGTTTTAATGTCGGTCTACGCGAAGGAAAACGCGGACTTTCTCTCGTTGAGTTCGAGATAATCACCATCAAGCCCGAGAACGAGGAAGAGCTTGAGGATCGTGAGCCTGTTGAAATATTCGACGGCTGCGACATGAGCATTCTGACTCTGACGGTTGTGAAGGGTTCCGCGGCTGAGGCCTACGCCGTAGACAACGGTATCACTGTTGTCTACGCGGAGGAAGAGGTCGCGGAGCCGGTCGAGGAAGTCACGGAAGCTCCGGCAGAAGAGATTCCCGCAGAGGAAACTCCTGCTGAGGAAGCCCCTGTCGAGGAAACTCCGGCTCCTGCCAAGGAATCCCCCGCAGAGACTCCCGCTCCCGAAACCGAGCCTGCCCCCGACACCCAGCCTGAAGAGTAATTCCATAGCAAAATAAAAGAGCGGCATGGTTTTTAACCATGCCGCTCAACTTGTTTATCATCATTTAAAAGTCCGCCAGTGCAGCTTACCAGCAGCCATATGAGGCATACCGCCCCCTTACAAACAACTGCCCCCGCTTGCCAAGGCAAGCGGGGGTAATTCATTTCAATCCGGTATTCCCGAATTATTTGCCCATGTTCATCTGAGCGGCGACCTCTGCGGCGAAGTCCTCCTGCTTCTTCTCGATGCCTTCGCCCTTCAGGAAGCGAACGGCCTTGACGAACTTGACGGAGCCGCCAAGCTCCTTTGCGGCGCTGGCGATATACTTCTCGACGGTCATGGAGCCGTCCTTGACGTACTCCTGCTGGAGCAGGCAGTTCTCTTCGTAGAACTTGTTGAGCTTGCCGAGAACGATCTTCTCCTTGACCTGCTGGGGCTTGGAAGCCATCTTCGGATCCTGATCCATCAGCGCGAGCGCAACCTTCTTCTCCTCAGCGAGAACGTCCTCGGTGACGTCGCTCTTGTCCCAGAAGCGGGGATTCAGAGCCGCGATCTGCATGGCAACGTTCTTGCCGATCTCGGTGGCGTCGATGCCGCCCTCGACAGCGAGGTTGACGAGCACGCCGATCTTGCCGCCGGCGTGGACATATGCGACGCTGGTGTTGTCGTCGAAGCGGACGAAGCGGCGGATCTGGAGATTCTCGCCGATGGACATGACCTTCTCAGGCAGGGTCTCGGCGACGGTGAGGTTGGAGCCTGCATACTTGCTGTTCATGAGAGCGTCGATGTCGGCGGGGTTCTCGGTGATGACGGTCTTGCAGATGTCCTTGACAAACGCGACGAACAGATCGCTCTTCGCGCAGAAGTCGGTCTCGCAGTTGACCTCGACGATGGCGCCGACGCCGCACTTCGGGCAGACATCAGCATAAGCCATACCTTCGGCTGCGATGCGGCCGGCCTTCTTCGCGGCCTTGGCGAGGCCCTTCTCACGCAGCCACTCGACTGCCTTGTCCATATCGCCGTCGGTCTCGGTGAGAGCCTTCTTGCAGTCCATCATGCCGACGTTAGTCATTTCACGCAGGGTCTTAACATCCTGAGCAGTAAATGCCATAATAATTATCCTCCTGTATTAAAATCGGGAAAAAGGGGCGTGTTCTGCGCCCCTTTTCTATTTAAAAAATTACTCTTCAGCAGCCTCAGCGGGAGCCTCGACGGTCTCCTCAGCCTCAGCGTCAACGCCCTGACGGCCTTCCTGAACGGCGTTTGCCATGGTGGCGGCGATCAGGCGGATGGCGCGGATAGCGTCGTCGTTTGCGGGGATGACGTAATCGACCTCATCGGGGTCGCAGTTGGTGTCAACGATAGCGACGATGGGGATGTGTAGCTTGCGAGCCTCGGCAATAGCGTTGTGCTCCTTGCGGGGGTCAACGACGAACAGTGCGCCAGGGAGCTTCTTCATGTCCTTGACGCCGCCAAGGTACTTCTCAAGCTTCTCCATCTCGCCGAGATGCTTCATAACTTCCTTCTTGGGCAGCATGTCGAAGGTGCCGTCTTCCTGCATCTTCTTGAGCTGAGCCAGACGGTCGACGCGGGTGCGCATGGTCTTGAAGTTGGTGAGCATGCCGCCGAGCCAACGTGCGTTGACGTAGTACATGCCGACGCGGGAAGCCTCTTCCTTGACAGCATCGGTCGCCTGCTTCTTGGTGCCGACGAAGAGAATGGTCTGGCCGTTCTCAGCGAGCTGACGGACGAAAGAGTAAGCCTCTTCGAGCTTCTTGACGGTCTTCTGCAGGTCGATGATGTAGATGCCGTTGCGCTCGCAGTAAATGTACTCGGCCATCTTGGGGTTCCAGCGGCGGGTCTGGTGACCGAAGTGGACACCGGCTTCCAGCAGCTGCTTCATGGATACTACTGACATTGTTTGTTTCCTCCAAATTTTTGTTTTTTCCCTCCGGAAGCATCTTCCCCTCCGCCAAGCCCTGCGGCCACATGACGAAAAGTCCGCCCCCGTGCGAAATGCCTTGATATGATATCAGAATTTTTCCCATTTTGCAAGGGGTTTTTGCGTTATTTCTGCGGAATTTTAAATATTTTTTTGAGGGGGTGTGTGTTGTGGGGGGGATGTTTATTGTGCGTGCTGTCTTTTCCTCTCTGCTCAATTCTCCCCTCTGGCGACCCCTCAGTCGGCTACGCCGACAGCTCCCCTAAAAGGGGCGCCAAGAGAGTGCGGAGCAGCCAATACGCCAGTCCCAAATCTTTGCCGCGAAGCGCTGCCCCTTCTAGGGTAGTGCAACGGCGGCGCGGCTAGACAGTGGCGCGCCAGCGCCGAAGGGGTCGCCAGTCTCGGTCTATTGCCATTAGACAAAAGACAGCACACATTGAAATTGCACCGTAGGGGACGGCCCCTGTGCCGTCCCGTTGGGATGCAGTTCTGTCACGCAGCAATGTCAAACCGGTGTAAAATATTAAAATTTTGCTGTCATTCCGAGGAGCAAAGCGACGTGGGAATCCGCTTCTCCTTATGACGGCAGTACATTTTTGTGCGATGCATAGGGGCTGCGGATTGCCACGACCCGCCTGAGGTGTAAGTTCGCATTAGCCAAATCAAAGATTTGGATGCTCACTTAAGTTTGCGAACTGGTCTCGCAATGACAGGTTATTTTGGGCGGGTGCGTCGATTTTCACTTACATACAAGGCGCAAGAGACGGGACGGCACAGAGGCCGTCCCCTACGGTTATATTTGGGCACGCTGCCCGTGCCGTCCCGCTTCTTTCCCTCACCCCAGCATACTTATCTGGCTCTTACGCTCACCGACGAGGATATTCGCGGGCGGGGTACCCTCGCCGCCGCTGAGGACGCTGTTCGAGACATAGACAAATCCCGTCTCCGTCTCCCGCACCGTGACCTCATGCGTGAACAGGCAGTCCGTCCCACCCCACTCGTACACGGCGTTGACGCGCATCGTGAGCGTTCCGTCGGAATTATTCCAGTAATCTACGATCTCCGGCTCCGGCCAATGCGGCGTTACGCTGTAATAATCGCGCTGGGTGCCGAGGAAATAGTACCCGCCGCGGGAGCTGCTGTAATCCGACCTCGCGCGCAGCGTATCGCCGCTTATATCGAGGTATCCCTCCATTACCCGCTCGAACTGCTCCGTCGGGACAAGGTGCATATAGCTGCCGGATATCGCCGCAAGTCCGGCGCTGGTTCCGGCGTTATTATAGGTCAGCGGCTCCGCGCCGTAATACATACTGTAAAATTTTGCGTACAGGCTGTTGAAATCCAGCTCGCCCCAATTGCCGGTATTCCAGCTCGACGTGAACAGATTGTTCTCCGAATAGCCGACGGGCGTGAGATAGCGCCGGCAGAGCGCGCGGCGGTCGGCGTCATAGGTCTTGACGCGCACCATGCTGTATTTGTTGGCGTTGGCGTTCGAGCTGCCGCCGCGGCTGTATATGAGCCAGCCGTTTTCGGTGTAGCGTATGCTCTCAAGGCCGTACTGTCCGGAGGAGTATATCTCCGGACGGGTCTTGTCGTCCCACTGCATCGACACGGTCACGACGCTCGCCGCGCCGCTCCGGTATATCAGCACTTCTTCGTGCACAAGCCCGTCCGGATGGACGACGAAATATCCGGCCTGCGCGTCGTTTCCGGCGCTGACGGCCCCGCCGAAAGCGGCGAGCGCCTCGGGATTCTGCATATTGCAGTTGCCGTAGTAATCAACAGCGGAGTAGCCCGCCGCGCCAAGCGCCGACACCATCGACGCCACCGCCTCGTCCGACAGCACGACGTTCTGCGCCTCGCCCTTGTCGGCGGCGGCATAGGCATCCGCGCAGCTGCTCATCGCCGTGACGGCGTCGTTCTGTATCGCCTTGATGCTGCCGTCGTCAAGCGCGGTGAAGGTCGGCGTCGGCTCAGCCGCCGCCGTCTCCTGCGGGACGGGCGTCACTGCGGTGTCCGGCGCGGGAGTCGCCTCCGCAGGCGCGGGGTCGAGCAGACCGAGGCCGTTTATCACCAGCGCCGCGATGACCAGCAGCATCGCAAATATTATAAGTACAAGCAGTATGTTTTTCTTCATTGTTCGCCTCCGTGGACGGTTATACAAAAATTTTACCACAACGGCGCGTTTTTTCAAGTTAATTATATGAACACCCCCGGCTCGCCCCCGTTTTCCAGACACTTTTTGATTATTGCCCCACATTTTATCATTTACAAAAAATTTTAAATGTTATAAAATATGAAGTAATATTAGAAAGCAGGTGGCGCTATGCTGGAGAAGAGCTTTACCGAGGTCTACGACAAATTCAAGCTGCAATTTTACCGCAAGGTGTTTGAGCTGGTGCGCGAGCGTGACGGCTCGCTCTCGGCGATGGAGGCGTTTTCGCTTGAGGTCATCAAGATGCTTGACCACCCCACGATCGGCCAGTTCGCGGATTTTCTGAACATTTCGCAGTCGAACGCAACGTATAAGGTCAACAATCTCATCAAAAAGGGCTATCTTGAGCGTGAGAACTCCACGACCGACCGCCGCGAGTACCACCTGAAGCTCTCCGAGAAATTCTATAATTACATGGCGCTTCTCAGCAGCTACGAGCAGCGCGTCATGGACAGGATAAAGGCGCGATTCCCTGAGGAGGACGTCAACAAGTTTGACGAGATGCTGCAGATAATCTCTAACGAGCTCATGCCCGAATTCGGGAAATAATATATTTTTGGAAGGAAGTATCTCATGGGTAAATCTAAGGGCTCTTCGGCCGGCGGGCTGAAGCTCAATTACAAAAGAACGTTCCTGATCGGCTTTGCGTTCTTCGGCATCCTGCTGCTCTGGCAGGTGTACGATTCCTGGTGCCCCACCTTTCTGACGGACATTTTTGCCCGCCGCATGTTCAATCTCTCCTCTGCGGAGCTGAAGGCCGGCGACCCGGCGAAGATCCTTGAGGTGCAGTGGATAGTCGGCATCATCATGGCCTGCGACAACCTTGCCGCGCTCATCCTGCTGCCCATCTTCGGCAACCTCTCCGACAAAACTCACACCCCCATCGGCAAGCGTATGCCCTACATTCTGACCGGCACCTTTGTAGCTGCGATAGCTTTCCCGTTCATCCCGCTGTTCTTCCATTATAACAACATCGTCGGCATGGTCATCATGATGGCGCTCGTGCTGATGTTCATGATGATGTACCGCAACCCCGCCGTCGCTCTGATGCCGGACATCACGCCCAAGCCCCTGCGCGCGAAGGCAAACGGCATCATCAACATCATGGGCTACTTCGGCGGCGCATTTGCAACCGTGCTCGGCATCTTCCTGCCGCTGAGCAATTACATCAACTCCGAGGACGCCGCGCGCAAGATCTGGACTATTGAGATCCCGTTCATCGTCGCGTCCGTGCTGATGGTCATCTCCGCGATGGTGCTGTTCTTCACGATACGCGAGAATAAGATCGCCGAGGAGATGAAGGACGAGATGGCCGAGGGTGAGCGTCTCGCCGCCATCGAGACCCCGATCGACGACGACAAGCCCATGTCCAAGGCCAACAAGACCATGCTTCTCGCCATTCTCGGCGCGGAGTTTTTGTGGTTCATGGCCGACAACGCCATCGGCACCTATATCGGCAACTATGTTATTTATTATATGAACTCCTCCTCCAGCGCCACCATGGTGCTGACCATCGCGGGCGGCCTTGCATCTGTCGTGGGCTTCGCCGTTGCGGGCGGCATTGCGGACAAGATCGGCCGCAAGTGGACGATAAGCACCGGCCTCGGCCTGAGCTTCCTCGCACTGGTGTTCATGTGCTTCGTCGCGCCGACCGGACGGGTCGTCGGCGAACACGGAGAGTATGCCTTCCCCGCAGCGCTGTACATCGTGTGGGTGCTGAAGGGCTTTGGAATGGCGCTGGTGCATAACTGCTCGTTCCCGATGGTCGTCGAGCTCTGCTCGTCGAAGAAGATCGGCAAGTTCACGGGCTATTATTACACCGCCAGCATGTCCGCGCAGACCATCACGCCCGTGTTCCTCGGCTTCGTGTTTGATGCAACCGGCGCATGGCGCGCGCTGCCGGTGTATTCGTCGGTGCTGATCCTGTGCAGCTTCGGGGTATTCACGGCGCTTGTCAAAAATATCAAGGCCAATAAGGTCGCGAACGCCAAGGGTCTCGAAGCTCTCGGCGATGACGATTGATAAGCGAATAGATGTAAAGGTTGAAGGCGGACGCGCTATGCGCGTCCGCCTTTGTGGTTGGATGATATGGTTCACGGTGGATGTCCCGCGAGTTTACAGTGCCGTTTCTTTTCCCTAATGGCAATCTATAAAGTCTGGCGACCCCTTCGGCGCCAGCGCGCCACTGTCTAGCTGCGGCTCGATCACGGCGCCCTTGGCGCCCCTTCTAGGGGAGCTGTCGCGGAGCGACTGAGGGGTCGCCGGAGTTGAAACTAGAGCAGAAAGCAAAAGAAAGTGTGTACCCAACACCCATCGTAGGGGACGGCCCCTGTGCCGTCCCGTGAGTCCCTCCGTTCCGTTCCATCCCTCATCTATGCGCGAGTGTATCGTGCGCGTCGCGCAGGGCGTCGCACAGAGCGTCGATGTCCTCTTCCGTTGTGAGACGCGACAGACCGACGCGTATCGCGCCGTCGATGGTCTTCGCGTCAAGCCCCACGGTCTCCAGCACGTGGCTGCGCCCGCCCTTCTTGCAGGCGGAGCTGCGCGAGACGTACACTCCACGCGCCTCCAAAAAATTCATCAGCACCTCGCTGCGCCAGCCGGGCAGCGATATGCTCAGAATATGCGGTGCGCTGTCCGCCGAGGATATGACCCGCAGTTCCGGAATATCCCGCTCCAGACGGCTCACCGCGCGCTCGCGCAGCGCCGACATGCGCGCGATATTCTCCTTCATTCCGGCGTACGCTATCTCACTCGCCGCGCCGAAAGCCGCGATCTGCGGCATAGCCTCAGTCCCCGCGCGCATCCCGCTCTCCTGGCTGCCGCCCACGATGAACGGCTTCAGCTTCAGCCCCGCGCGTATGTACAGCGCGCCGATGCCCTTCGGGGCGTGGATCTTGTGCCCGCTGATGCTTATCATGTCCGCGCCCAGCGTTTTCGCGCGGAATGGTACCTTCATGAAGCCCTGCACAGCGTCCGTATGCAGCAGCGCCTGCGAGCCTGCGCGCTTCAATTCGCGCGAAACGGCGGAAATATCCGTCACTGCGCCGGTTTCGTTATTGACCATCATCAGCGAAACGAGTATAGTATCATCACGGAGCGCATCGGCGACCGACTGCACCGGTATCGCGCCGCTCGCGTCCGGCTTCAGCCGCGTCACCTCAAAGCCGCGCTTCTCAAGCTCGTCGAGCGACTTGCGTATAGCGTCGTGCTCGACGGTCGAGCTGATTATATGCCTGCCGCGCCGCTTCATATACTCCGCGCCGGACAAGAGCGCCCAGTTGTCGCTCTCGGAGCCGCAGGACGTGAAATAGACCTCTGCGGGGGCACAGCCAAGCGCGTCCGCGACCTGCTTGCGACATTTGTCCAGCAGCTTCTTTGCCTCGCGTCCTTTCGTGTGCGTGGAGCTCGGGTTGCCGTAGCAGCGCAGCATCGCGTCGGCCGCGGCAGCCGCCGCCTCGGCGCACACCATCGTTGTCGCGGCGTTATCAAGATAATGTTCGTGTATAGCTTCCATCTGAAAAACTTCCTTATTCTTTATATCAGGAGCCGAATATGAAATATATTATATCCACTCTTGGCTGTAAGGTCAACCAGTATGAGACGCAGGCCATGGAAACAATGCTGCTAGAGCACGGCCACGAGCCTGCCGCCCCCGGCGAGATTGCCGACGCCGTCATCGTCAACACCTGCGCCGTCACTGCCGAGAGCGGGCGCAAATCGCGCCAGACCATCCGCCGACTGCGCGACGAGAACCCCGGCGCGGTCATCGCTGTCTGCGGCTGCTATTCGCAGCTTGACCCGGACGCCGTCGCAAAAACCGGCGCGGATGTAATATTCGGCTCGAACGACCATGCGGGCATGGTGGCCGCGCTCGAGAACGCGCTCGGCACGGGCGAGCACAGCACCAGCATCGACGAGCCGTTCAAGCGCCGCGTGTTCGAGCAGCTCCCCGCCGGAGCCGTCGCGGGGCGCACTCGCGCCATGCTGAAGATTCAGGACGGCTGCGTCAATTTCTGCACCTACTGCATCATCCCCTACACCCGAGGCCGCCTGCGCAGCCTGCCGCTGGACGCCGCCGCAGCGGAGACCGCGCGCATCGACGCCGAGGGCTACCGCGAGATCGTGCTGACCGGCATCGAGGTCGCGTCCTACGGGGTCGATCTGCCCGGCAAGCCCGGCCTTGCCGACGTTATCGAGACCGTCGCCGCCTCTGCGCCCGACATGCGAATACGTCTCGGCTCGCTGGAGCCGACCGTGATAACTGAGGATTTCTGCCGCCGCCTCGCCGCGACGGGCAGGCTCTGCCGTCACTTCCACCTCTCGCTGCAATCCGGCTGCGACCGGACGCTGAAGGCCATGAACCGCAAATACGACACTGCGGGATTCTACCGCGCGGTGGAGCTGCTGCGTGAATACTTCCCCGGCTGCGCGCTGACAGCTGATCTGATCTGCGGCTTCCCCGGCGAGACGGAGGAGGATCACGCCGCGACGCTGAAGTTCATCCGGAAGTGCGGCTTCGCGGACATGCACATTTTCCCCTACTCCCGCCGCCCCGGCACGCCCGCGGACAAGATGCCCGGCCAGTGCGAGAACGCGGTGAAGTCCCGCCGCGCGCACGAGGCGCAGAAGGTCGCCGACGAGATGCACCGCGATTTCATGCGCGGCAGCATCGGGCAGACTCTACCCGTGCTGTTTGAGACGGAGCACGACGGTGTCTGGACCGGACACAGCGACACGTATATTCTTGTCAAGGCGCGCGGCGAGGCGCTGCGCGGTAAAATATGCCCCGTTTCAATAAAGCTTGCACAGGACGAGGCACTTTTCGGAGAAATAATTTGACGAATTAAATCGTTTGATGTATCATAATAAAAATACGTCAAACCGATATTCTGACCCATCGGTCTGGGTATCGAAATATTGAAATATCAAACGAGAGGTCACGGCAATGTTTAGAATAAAAACCATGAACAGCATATCCCCCGCGGGAATCGAGGCGCTCACCGCGCGCGGCTGCGACGTCAGCGCGGACGAGGTGCGTCCGGAGGCACTGCTCCTGCGCAGCGCGGAGCTGCACGGCTGCGAGTTCAATCCTGAGCTTCTGGCTATAGGCCGCGCGGGCGCGGGGTACAACAACATCCCCATTCCGGACTGCACCGAGCATGGCATAGTCGTGTTCAACAGCCCCGGCGCAAATGCGGAGGCCGTCAAGGAGCTGGAGCTGTGCTCGCTCGTGATGGCGTCGCGTGACGTGCTGGGCAGCATCGGCTGGGTGCGCGGTATATCCAGTGAGGGCGCGGCCATTCCGAAGCTCGTCGAGAAGGGCAAATCCGCTTTTGCGGGGCCGGAGCTTCTGGGCAAGACACTCGGCGTTATCGGGCTCGGCGCGGTCGGCGCGCTGGTTGCGAATATCGCGCTTGAGCTGGGCATGACGGTCTACGGTTACGACCCGTTCATGTCGGTCGATGCGGCGTGGCGGCTGTCGCGCGAGGTCCTGCGCGCCGACTCCGTGGATGACATCTTCCGCAACAGCGATTATATAAGCATCAACGTCCCGTATACGGAGCAGACACACCATATGCTCAATGCCGAGGCTTTCGCGAAGATGAAGCGCGGCGTACGTATCGTCAACGAGTCGCGCGCGGAGGTCGTGGACGACGAAGCGATGACCGCCGCTCTTGAGAGCGGAGCCGTCGCAAAGTACGTGACCGACTTCCCGAACGAAGTGATCCTGAAAGCGCCGAACGTCATCGCCATGCCTCATCTCGGCGCGTGCACGCCGGAAAGTGAGGATCGCTGCGCGGTCATGGCGGCAAATCAGCTGTATGACTACCTGCTCAACGGCAACATCAAGAATTCCGTCAACCTGCCGGACACTTCGCTCAGCCGCATGGGCGTGTGCCGCCTGTGCGTCATACACCGCAACGTCCCGCGCATGATCACGCGAATCCTTGATTTCATCAGCGACCGGAACATAAACGTCGAGCACATGATAAATAAGCCGCGCGACAAGTATGCGTATACGATCGTCGACCTCGGCGCGAGCATCGGCGAGGACATCGCGGACAGCATCCGCGCGATGGATAATGTCCTCCGCGTGAGGGTCATATAAAAGTCTATTCTCTTTAGGGAGAACAATATAGGTACTCTCACATCGCCTTGTCTTTTCCCTATTGGCAATCTCTGTTTTCCAGCGGTTCATTTGGCGCCGAGAGGGGCATCATCTACATCCCCCAACAAAAACTATCCCCCATGGCGGATTTCTCCTGCCATGGGGGATAACTTTTTTCGATTTTCAATCACCGCATGAAATTCGTCATCACGCGCGGCTCACGTGCCGGAGCGGGGACGCCGGCGGCCTTACCGGCCTCGATGCAGCGCAGCAGCCACGCCATATTTTCGCCCAGCGTGCGCATCGTCTGCATGCCTTCCGCGTCCTGCCGCACCTCGTCCGGGTTCGTCCCGTGAACCTGCGCCCAATACTGGGAGCTGACAAGCGGCATATTATTGATCGTGAAGTACTTTATCAGCCGGTCGAGCGAGGCGGTGGAGCCTGCGCGGCGGCAGGACACTACCGCCGCAGCGAGCTTATACTGCAGCCGCTCACCCGCGGAACAGAACAGCCTGTCCATAAACGCGCAGACCTGCGCGCTGGGGCCGCTGTAATGCACCGGCGAGCCGACGACGATGCCGTCAAACTCGTCAAGCCGCGCGGCGACGGCGTTGACCGCGTCGTCATACATGCACCTGTCGAGTTTTGAACATGCGTCGCAGCCCGTACAGCCGTGGATCGCCGGCTTGCCGAGATAATATATCTCGGCAGCGACGCCGTTTTTCTCAAGCGACTTTTTCACTTCGCTCAGCGCGGTATAGGTACAGCCGAACTCGTTCGGGCTGCCGTTTATCAAAAGCACTCTGCTCATTTCTTATCCCTCGAACTCGCAGATATAACCTATCGTGCCGCTGTACGCGCCGGGGTAATCCGCTACGGGGTCGTTGCGGCTGTCGTTATACACCCAGCCGTCAGCGTACCAGAGCATGACGTAGTTCTCGCTGACGCCGTCATAGCTGTCGAAATACGACGGCTCGCCGGACGCCCAGGGATAATAGCTGACCTCCTCGGTGGTTTCCCACACGAGGGTGCCGTCCACGCGGTGGCAGCCGATCCAGAACTTGTTCGCGCCGGAATTGCGCGCCAGCTCAACGACCTTGGCAAACTCCGCCTCGTCGCTGATAACGACGAGATGCCCGCCCAGCGCCTCGCACTTGGCGCGCGCGTCGGTCCAACTGATGTCCTCAACAAAGACCTGATAGGTGGATTCCTTCGGCTGCTCCGGCTCGGGAGTGACTTCCGGTTCGGCAGACTGTTCGGGCTGCACGGGCGCAGTCTCGACAGGAGCTGCCGACGGCGCTGCCGGACTCGGCGTGGGCGAGGGGGTTCTATCCTTCTGCATCGCGTTGACTATCAGCGCAGCGACGACAAGCAGCGCGCAAAGCGTCAGAATGACTATCACGGGGCGGCGCTTGCGGCGGCGTATCTTCTCGGCAATCTTGCGCTCGCGCTCGACGTTCACGCCGTACTGCACGGCAGGGGTCTTGACCGGCTGGCGCTTATCCGCGGCCTTCGGCGCGGACTTCTCCTGCTGCTCGGCGCGGCGGTATATCACGACCGGTTCAAGCTCCGGATTCTTGTCCTCAACCAGCTGCGGCACCGGCTCGCGCTGCGGCGCGGCGGGCGCTTCCTCTTCGGGCTGCGCCGTCTCTTCCGGAAGTATAGCTTCGGCGGGCGCGCCGGTCGGGACTGTCTCGGAGTTTATCTCCTCCGCGGCGATCTCCGGCTCCTCCACGGGGGATTCCGGCTCGGCCTGCGGCTCTTCGGGCAGAATCTCTTCCGCCGGTTCTTCGGCCTGCTCTGCGGGCTCTTCGGCAGCTTCTTCTGCCTCTGCCGGTGCTTCCTCCGCTGCCGGAACTTCCTCGGCGGGCGTTTCAACCGCCGGAGTCTCATCAGAGGGAGGCTGCTCCGGCTCGCCGTTATTTTCGATGATAGCGATCATCATCTTCTCGATGTCGCTCAGATCATCGTCGCTCTTGTTGAATATGGTCTCGGCGTTCGGTTCGCCGTTGAGATACAGATTTTTCACACAGCTGTCAACCATCGCTTTCATTTCATCGGGATTTTTATATCTGTCTTCCACGCGGAAGCTGGTTGCCTTTTCGATTATCTCGCCCAGCCTGCGCCCCGCCGCCTTCGGCGCGCGGAAGCGCTCGCCGTTCATGCGGCGCTGCTGAGCCGTGGCTGCATCGGCGCTGTCCTCGTCAAACGGCATCTTTCCGCCGCTGCACGCGAAGTAGAGCAGCATGCCGAGAGAATACACGTCCGCTGCGGCCGAGCTTTCGCCCTTCCAGAACAGTTCCGGCGCGGTAAATTTCACTTCTTCCGTGCTGAAATCCTTGCGGCGTCCCTCGCCGATGGCGACGTTGCCGTCGTCTCCGACGCTGATATTGGACGGGTATATTCCGCCGCAGTAGCCGTCAAATCCGGCGCGCGCCTTCAGCTGCACGCACAGCGCGGAGCACAGTTCGCACAGGGACTTGCGGTCAAGCTCCGTTATCTTATCCCCCAAGGCCTTGGAGGGGTCATATATATTTATGCCCATAGGCTCACCTCACTCTGGTCTATAAGTATTATGTTAACACAGCGGGGTTCGTTAGTCAACTTGAGCTTTATTCCAAATTCCGAAAATTCTCCGAAATTTTACTTCTCGATCTTGTTCGCTATCGCCTCGATCTGGTCAGCATAGCGCGCAAGCTCCTTGTTCGGTCTGCCCTCACAGCCGCGAACCAGACGCAGCAGGCGCTCCGCAGCCGCGACAAGGCGCGTGAATGCGGCACTGACGGTTCTGCCGCCCGCGGGCTTCTTTTCGACCGGTATGCCTTTCGTGACGGTCACAAATTCACCGCTCAGAAGATCAAAGCTTGTGCCGGAGTATGGCGCAAAGGCCTTGTAGCCGAGCTCATTGTTGAGGCAGGCAGTGAAGCTGTCCGCCGCATCGGGGTCGCCGTGGTTGACGAACACAAGCTTCGGCTTCTCCTCAAAGCCGCGCAGCCAGTCGATAAGCCCGTTCTTGTCCGCATGGCCGCTTACGCCGGGCAGCACGTCGATCTGCGCGTTGACCTCAATGTCCTCGTTGAAGAGTTTGACTTTTTTCAGTCCGTCAACAAGCAGCCGCCCCAGCGTGCCCGCCGCCTGATAACCGACGAACAGCACCATGCTCTCCTTGCGCCAGAGGTTATGCTTCAGGTGATGGCGCACGCGTCCCGCGTCGCACATACCGCTGGCCGAGATTATGACCTTCGGGGTCTTGTCCTCGTTTATCGCCTGCGATTCCGCCTGCGACACCGCGACCTTCAGGCCTGGGAACACGATTGGGTTGACGCCGGAGCGTATCAGCGCCTGCATCTCCTCGTCGACATACTCCGTGTCGCACTGGAGAAAGATGCTCGTCGCCTCGATGGCGAGGGGGCTGTCCACGTAGACGGGGAAGTCGCCGTGTCCGGTGACGAGGCCGCGCTCCTTTATCTCGCGGATGAAGTACAGCATCTCCTGCGTACGGCCGACGGCGAAGGACGGGATAACTATGTTGCCGCCGCGGTCGAGCACGAGCTGGATGCGCTTTGCAAGCTCCGTCACGTAGTCCGGCAGGTCAACGCCGTGCAGCCTGTCGCCGTAGGTGGACTCGATGACCAGATACTCCGTGTCCTTCACATGCTGAGGATCCTTGAGAATCGGCTGGTTCTTGTTGCCGATGTCTCCGCTGAAAGTGATCTTGCGCTCCTCGCCGTTTTCGTGCAGCCAGATCTCGATGGCCGAAGAGCCGAGCAGGTGCCCGACGTCGGTGAAGCGGATGCTGACGCAGTCGTTGACCTGTATCATCTCGCCGTAGCCGCAGGGGCGGAAGCAGCCCATTATCCCCGCAACGTCATCAAGGTCATACAGCGGCTCGATCTCCGGGCCGCCGCTGCGCAGCGATTTGCGCGTTTTCCACTCCGCGTCAGACATCTGGATGTGCGCGCAGTCGCGCAGCATGATGTCGCAGAGCGAGGTCGTCGCGGAGCTTGCGTACACCGCGCCGCGGAAGCCCTGCTTGTACAGAAGCGGCAGATTGCCGGAGTGGTCTATGTGCGCGTGGGTCAGCAGTACGAAGTCGATGCTGCCGGGGCTGACGGGCAGCTTCTGGTTCACAAATATGTCCTTGCCCTGCTCCATGCCGCAGTCGACCAGACCGCGCTTGTCGCCGACCTCGATGAGAGTGCAGCTGCCTGTGACTTCATGCGCCGCGCCTAGGAATGTTATCTTCATATTATTCGCCTCCGAATAGAATTTGTCGGTTTTATGATTGTATTTTACACCATAAAAATTTTTATAGCAATGTGCACAGCGGAAGTTTTACATAAGTGTCACAAAATAGTTTGCGGGGGGGTGGGTTTGGTGCGTACTTTCTTTTGCACTCTGCTCGTGTCGATACGCTGGCGACCCCTCAGGCGCTAACGCGCCAGCTCCCCTAAAAGGGGCGCCAAGATGGTGCGGCGCATCCGATTTGCCAATCCCAAATCTTTGCCGCGGAGCGCTGCCCCTGCTAGGGTAGTGCAACGGCGGCGCGGTAGTGAATGACATGCCGGGGGCATGTCAGAGCCGCGCCGTGACCGAGCCGCAGC
>ENA-ORSL01001179-ORSL01001179.1-human-gut-metagenome-genome-assembly--contig:-NODE-1179-length-22926-cov-6.464212_pt1 | contig 22926 bp, 16 predicted proteins | sample MGYA00242190_ERZ509157 | MGnify/ENA primary metagenome ERZ509157 (study PRJEB26280, sample SAMEA2338664) | human gut metagenome | biome: human gut; feature: human-associated habitat; material: faeces...
TATCCGATGAGACAGAGCCTTCGGCACGTACCGGCTCAGCCAATGGGCTGCGCGAGAGTATATCCGATGAGACAGTGCCTTAGGCACGTACCGCCTCAGCCAGTGGTCTGCGCGAGAGTATATCCGAAGAGATCGTGCCGGAGGCACGACATTCCCGCGTAACCCGGTACGCGACGCAGGAGCGTGCCGGGGACAGAGGGCATCCCTACACCAACCAGCGTGCCGGAGGTACGCTACTGCTTCACGTGCAAATGTTCAGTCTTTGTCGAAGTAATCCAAATTATAGGAAACATCGTTCTCTTCAAGTAGCGCACGTAATTCATCCGCATATCCGAGGCCAAGATGATGTTCTGGTTGTTGCTTGATGTAATTAATTATCATCTCCCGGTCACGGCTGCTATATGTCAATGCACAGTATCCTGTACCCCATCCTCCAAACTTAGGAAATTCGGTGCGATGGTTTTTCATGAATTTGTTTGACTCCGTCTTGATTAGTTTTACGAAATCTGAGACACACAGTGTCGGTGGAAGTCCGGCGAAGATATGTATATGGTCGGTTACGCCGCCGATTCGGTATAGTTTGCAGTTCTTATTTCGACAGATGCCGAAAATGTAGTTGTACAGTAATGGGGCATTAACTAAATTGATAGTCTTCAGGCTGTCTTTTGTGCGAAAAATAATATGATAAAGTAAATTTGTGTAACTCATCGCATTTTTTGGTAAAGATAGCCACATCTTGTTGCCAATACAAATTTCTCAACAATAAATAGCGCAGTGGCGTACCTCCGGCACGCTGACGGCTTGGAGATGCACAGCCCCGGCACGCTCCTGCGTCGCGTACCGGGTTACCGAAAAGTGACGTGCCTCCGGCACGTACCGCCTTAGCCATCTGTCTGTGCGAGAGTATATTTGTGTAGACCCTTTATTTCCCGATTACAAATTCTACCTCTTTGAAAGCGAAGCGAGGGCGGGAGCCGTCGGGGCGGGCGAGGGTCAGGATGCCGTCGGAAGCCACGTCGGCAATTTCGGCGCAGAACTCTTCGCCGGCTGCGAGATGGTCAGCCGTCCGGTCGGCTACGTTGCGGTAGGTGTGCAACCCGTTGCGGCGGTATAGGCGGCTGAGAAACTCGGCGTGCAGCGACTCGGCATTGTCGGGCAGCGAGTCGGCAAGGCGCAGCAGCTCTTCGGAAAGATGGTGCAGCACATCGGGCAGCGGGGTGTCGCAGCCGATGATTTGGCGTAGTGACACGGGGTTGGGCGCGTCAGACAGGAATTTCTCTTGGTTGATGTTGAGTCCGATGCCCGCTATCGTGTGGTCGATTTTTCCGCCTGACAGCGAGTGTTCCACGAGGATTCCGCAGATTTTGCGGTCGTTCCAGTAAATGTCGTTAGGCCATTTTATGCTTACGCCGTTGTCGATGTAGCGGTCAAGGGTGTGCACCACAGCAAGCGCCACCGCTTCCGACAGCCAGAACTGGCAGCTTGGCTTCACGTTTGCCGGACGCAGCAACATCGACATCGTGATGTTTTTGAAGTCGGCGCTTTCCCACGAGTTGCCCCGCTGTCCGCGTCCTGCGGTTTGGCAGTCGGCGTAGACAACGGTGCCGTGGACAGCACCTTCGGCGTTTTGCGCCAGATAGGTGTTGGTGGAGCGTATCGACTCAAGATGGATGTATGTTGGAGTCATCGCGATTATGATTTTTTTGTAGTGCGGCGCACGGTGCGGCGCGGTTTTTTAGGCGCGTTTGCCGCCTCTTCGATAATTGCGCGGCAATCATCGAGCGAGAGCGCCGCCGCATCCTTGTCCTTCGGAATCTTGTAGTTTTTCTTTTTGTATGAGATATAGACTCCGTAAGGGCCGTTGAGAATTTCCATCTCCGGCTCCTCGTCGAATGTTTTTACCAGACGTTTTTTCTCTGCTTCGGCTTTGTTCTTGATCAGCTCGACCGCCTCGTCGAGGGTGATTGTTTGCGGTGATAGCGTCTTAGGCACCGAGACAAACATTTTGCCGTGCTTCACGTATGGACCGAAGCGTCCGATAGCCACCGTCACGGTCTCGCCCTCGTAGTCTCCGAGAGTGCGTGGCAGCTCGAAGAGCTTTAGAGCCTCCTCGAGTGTTATGTCGCTTACCGACTGTCCCTTCTGCAGCGATGCAAATTGCGGCTTCTCCTCGCTGTCGGTCGATCCGAGCTGCACGAGCGGTCCGAAACGTCCGATTTTCACCGACACCTCTTTGCCTGTTTTCGGGTCGGTGCCGAGCACGCGTTCTCCCACCTTGTGCTCGAGACGCAGGTTGGAAATTTTTTCCACTTCCGGGTGGAACAGTTTATAGAAATTGGCAATCTCGTCGTTCCATTTTGTCTGACCTTCAGCGATATGGTCGAATTTCTCCTCCACGTTGGCAGTGAAGTTGTAGTCCATGATGTCGGGGAAATATTCCATAAGGAAATCGTTTACCACCATACCCACATCTGTCGGGATGAGCTTGTTTTTCTCGTTGCCGTACGACTCTTCCTTCTTCGTTTCTTTGATTTTGCCGTTTTTCAGCTCGAGCAGGCAGATGTCGTGTTTTGTTCCGGTTTTCTCGCCTTTTTCCACGTAGTCGCGGTTCTGTATAGTAGAGATTGTCGGAGCGTAGGTTGAAGGACGTCCGATGCCCAGTTCCTCGAGTTTCTTTACGAGCATCGCCTCGGAGTAGCGTGGCGGCTGCTGCGTGTAGCGCTGTGTGGCGTCGATTTCATCGAGCGCGAGAGTCTCGCCCTTTTTCAGTTCAGGCAGACGGGTGTCCGACTCCGCGTCGTTTGATTCATCGTCGGACGATTCCATGTATACGTGCAGGAAACCGTCGAATTTGATAACCTCGCCCGTAGCCACAAACTTTTCCTGGCGTCCGCCGATGCTGATTTCGGCGGTGGTTTTCTCCAGTTCGGCATCAGCCATCTGAGTGGCGATGGTGCGCTTCCAAATAAGGTCGTAGAGGCGTTTCTCCTGCGCCGTCCCCGAGATTTCGTGGTGTGAGATGTATGTAGGGCGGATAGCCTCGTGAGCCTCCTGTGCGCCCTTTGCCGTGGTGTGGTAGTTGCGCGCCTTGTAGTATTTGTCGCCGAGCGTAGTTGCGATTTCTTCCTTGATAGTGCCGAGAGCAAGCGACGACAGGTTGACACTGTCGGTACGCATGTAAGTGATATGTCCGGATTCGTAGAGGCGCTGAGCCACCATCATTGTCTGTGACACGGTGAATCCCAGTTTGCGTGAAGCCTCCTGCTGCAGCGTCGACGTGGTGAACGGGGCTGCCGGCGACTTCTTCAGCGGTTTCACTGTCAGGTCGCTGATGCTGAACGTTGCGTTCTTGCATGATTCGAGAAACTCCATTGCCGCCTCTTTGCTTGGCAGACGCTTGTTGAGCTCAGCGCGAATAGGCTGCGCCGCATTGTCGGTGTGGAGCAAAGCCACCACACGGTAGTATTCCTCAGCCTTGAAATTCTTGATTTCCTTCTCGCGTTCCACAATCAGTCTTACCGCCACGCTCTGCACGCGTCCGGCGGAGAGAGCCGGTTTGATTTTTTTCCAAAGCACAGGCGACAGTTCGAAGCCCACGATGCGGTCGAGCACACGGCGCGCCTGCTGGGCGTTCACACGGTCGATGTCGATGCCGCGTGGCGTCTCGATGGCGTGAAGGATTGCGCTTTTGGTGATTTCGTGAAAGACGATGCGTTTTGTCTTTTCCGGCGTCAGACCGAGCACCTCGTACAGGTGCCAAGCGATGGCTTCTCCCTCGCGGTCCTCATCGGAAGCGAGCCAGACCGTGTCTGCCTTTTTCGCTTCAGCCTTCAACTGCTTCACAAGTTCCTTCTTGTCGGCAGGGATTTCATATATGGGTTTGTAGTCGTGCTCCACGTCGATGCTGAAATCCTTCTTTTGAAGGTCGCGGATGTGGCCATAACTTGACATTACTTTGTAGTCGTCTCCCAGAAACTTTTCGATTGTCTTAGCCTTTGCAGGTGACTCGACAATTACTAAATTTTTCGGCATATCAATAATTCTCTCTTGTTTTTGCGCCGCAAAATTAGACAAAAAAAACCACAATGCAACTGATTTTACACCTAAATATATGAAAAAGGGGTCGCCGTATGGTTTCGGCAACCCCTTTTAGAAGGTGTTTATGCGTAGTTTATTATGCAAATTTCGAGAAGTCGGTCTTCTGCATGTCGCCCGAAGCGTTAAACTCTTCGTGGAATGCGAAGGCAGCCTTGAGGGTGTGAGGCGTGTGTCCGCCTTTGCTCAGCTTCAAGTAGTCGCGGAGCAACGGACGGTAGGCCGGGTGTGCGCAGTTCTCGATGATGAGTTCGGCGCGCTGCAACGGATCCTTTCCGCGGAGGTCGGCGATACCCTGGTCGGTGATGAGCACAGCCACAGAGTGCTCGCTGTGGTCGAGGTGTGACACCATCGGCACGATGTTGCTGATTTTGCCCTCTTTTGTGATTGATGGGCAGCTGAAGATAGAGATATAGGCGTTGCGAGTGAAGTCGCCTGAGCCGCCGATACCGTTCATCATCTTGGTGCCCACCACGTGGGTTGAGTTGACGTTGCCGAAGATGTCGGCTTCGAGAGCAGTATTCATAGAAATCACGCCAAGTCGACGGATAATCTCAGGGTTGTTTGAGATTTCGCCCGGACGGATAAGCACCTTGTCGCGGAAGAAATCAACGTTTTTGAAGAATCGGTCCATCGTCTCGTCGGAGAATGTGAGCGAGCATGTGCTGCTGAAGCGGCATTTGCCCTTCTCCATAAGGTCGAGTACGGCGTCTTGAATCACTTCGGTGTACATGTCGAATTGTGGAATTTCCGGGCTTTCCTCCAAACCGTGGAGCACGGCGTTGGCAATGTTGCCCACACCCGACTGCAACGGCAGGAACTCTTTAGGGATGCGTCCGGCACGGAGCTCGCCGATGAGGAATTTGCAAACGTTTGCACCGATGCGCATTGTTGTCTCGTCGATAGGCGAGAAGCCGTGCACCTTGTCGGTGTTGTAGGTTTTTATGATGCCCACGATTTTCGACGGGTCGACTTTCAGCACCGGAGAACCGATGCGGTCGCTTGGCTTATAGATGGGAATCTCGCGGCGGTAAGGCGGGTCGAGCGGCATGTAGATGTCGTGCAGACCGCGGATTTCAGCCGGGATATGCTCATTGAGCTCAATTACAATCTTGTCGGCAAGGTGAGCGAGCGAAGGGATGTTGCCCACACCAGGACCGAGCAGAATTTCGCCGTCGTCGGTCACGTCGCCAGCCTCGATTACCACCATGTCCATCTTGCCGAAGAATCCGTAGCGGAGGTTTTGCGCAAGCTGAGAGAGGTGCATGTCGCAATAGTTGATTTCGTGAGCGTTGAGGCGTGCGCGGGTGTCTTTGCATGACTGATACGGCGTGCGGAAATTCACGGCATCGGCACGTGCAAGTTCGCCGTCGATGTAGTCATTGGTCGAAGCACCTGTAAATACGTTGATTTTGAACGGACGTCCGGCTTCGTGTTCTTTTTTCGCTTTAGCTGCGATTGCAGGAGCGACAAATTTAGGCGTGCCGGCAGCGGTGAAACCAGAGAAACCGACATTGTCGCCGTTGTTCACCAATTCAGCCGCCTGTTCTGCGGTAATAAAAGGAAAAGCCATATCTTTAAGATTAAATGATAATAGTTTTGTTTGTTATTAGTTTCACAAAATTAGACATTAATTTTTATTGCGCAAATATACAGTTGGGAAAATCGGCGGTGGTGGGGCGATTTTTTTAAATGCCGCACTGAAATAAAAAGCGTGCGCGAGCGTTAATATTATGTATGAAGTGCCGGACGGCGACATATTTGACGGTTGTGGTGGCAGTGTTGTGCTCCGTGTTGCTGTCGTGCAGCACGAAGAAAAACACCGCCGGCTCCCGTTTTATGCAGTCGTTCACCACCCGCTACAACGTTTATTTCAACGGAGAGCAGCACTATAAGGAGCAGTTGAAGAAGATGGAGGAGGAATATGAGGACGACTATTCCGACTTTGTCTATGTGCATCCCGCCGAGTCGTTTGCCGACGACAAAGCAACGCATCCGTCGGTGAGTTTCGACCGCACAATCGAGAAGATGCAGAAAGCCATCGCCCTCCATTCCATCCAGAAGAAACCGAAGAAGGACCGCAGCAAGATGCGCGACCCGAAATATCGTGATTATCTGAAGCGTAACGAGTACAACCCGTTTCTCCACAATGCGTGGCGGCTGATGGGCGAGGCGCAGTATCTGAAAGGCGACTTCTCCGCGGCGGCGGCTACGTTTATGTATGTGGAGCGCTATTTCCCGTGGCTTCCGAAACTCGTCACAGAGGCGAAGATATGGCAGTTGCGCAGCTACTGCGCGCTGGGATGGACAAACGAGGCTGAGAACGTGTTGTCGCGGCTGAAGCAGGACGAGCTTGTGAACAAGCGGCTGCGCACGATGTATAACACGGCTTATGCCGACTTCCTCGTGAAGACGCGCCAATACGACAAGGCGGCGCCTGTGCTGCTTGCGGCGTACAAAGACACTGGCGGCGCACAGAAGACGCGTCTGGCATTTTTGCTCGGTCAGGTTTATGAGGCCAACGGTGACAAGGCAGCCGCCTACCGTATGTTCAAGTCGGTGGCTGGAGCATCGAGCGCCACCTACCGCACGCAGTTCAACGCCCGCATCAAGCAGAGCGAGGTCTACACCGGACAGAACATCAATTCAGAGGTAAGGTCGTTGCAGCGCATGGCGCGGTTGGACCGCAACAAAGAATACCTCGACCAGATATACTATGCCATAGGCAATCTCTACCTGTCGCGCCGCGACACGGCAAACGCCATAAAAAACTATGTGCTTGCCAATGAGAAAAGCACGCGCAACGGCATCGACAAGGCTATAAACCAGATTACGCTCGGCGGACTCTATTTCGACCGCTATGAATATGACAAGGCGCAGCCTTGCTATTCTGAGGGCGTGGCGCAGCTGCCGGAGGACTATCAGAACTATGCGATGCTGAAGAAGCGCAGCGACGTGCTCGACGAACTGGCTGTCTACTCGCAGAATGTCACGCTGCAGGATTCGTTGCTGGCGCTTTCAAAACTGTCGCCGGAGGAGCAGAAGAAGGTGGCTGACCGATTGGTGAAAGAGTTGAAAGACAAGGAGAAGAAAGCTGCTGAGGAGGCTGCGCTGCAGGCGCTTGCGTCGCGGCCCGACGCTGCCGGAAGCCAGCTGAAGAGCAACACGCAGAACTATACGCTCAACACCGACAAGTCGTGGTATTTCTACAACACTGCCACTAAAAATGCCGGCAAGACGGAGTTTCAGCGCCGCTGGGGCAGCCGTAAGCTGGAAGACGACTGGCGTCGTGCCAACAAGACCACATTCTCTGTCGGCGACTTCAATTCGGAGGCAGACTATGGCGACGACGACAAGCAGAAAGAGATGGTCGACTCGCTCGGCAATCCGCTAAGCGACGAGGAGATTGCCGCCCGTAAGAAAAACGAGGAGCAGCTGGCGCATGAGCAGGATCCGCACTTCCCGGAATACTATCTGGTGCAGATTCCAAAAACGGAGGAGGAAATACAGAACTCTCACAACATCGTGCAGGAGGGACTGTTTAATATGGGCATAATCCTGAAGGACAAACTTGAGGATGTGAATGCCGCCGAAGCCGCGTTCAACGAGCTGCTGACCCGCTATCCCGACAATGTGTATCGCCTTGACATATATTATAATATGTATCTGATGTATGTGCGCTACGGATATGCCGACAAGGCAGAGACATGCCGGCAGAAGATTCTTGCCGACTTTGCCGACACGAAATATGGTATGGCTCTCGCCGACCCGAATTATATCGAAAACCTGCGCAACATGGAGAGCGAGCAGGAGCGGATGTATGAGAAGACGTATGCCGACTATCTTGCAAACCGCAACGCAGCGGTGCATGAGGGGTATCAGGGGATTATGAACCGATATCCGTTGTCGAAAATTATGCCTAAGTTCATGCTTCTCGACGCACTTTCCTACCTCTCGGAGAAGAAATACGACCGTTTCCAGGAAACGCTCAAGGAATTGCTTGTGCGCTATCCCGACACCGACATCACACCGCTCGCCTCGTCGATTCTGAAGGATCTTGCCAAAGGCAGAAAACCGAATTCGGGAGCCGGAGGCAACGTGCGTGGCATGATTTGGTCGATACGGCTCACAAACGACACTGCGGCGGTCAACTCCACGACGGAGTATACGCCGTTTGACACGTCGCGCGAGGGTCCGCACATCTGTCTGCTCACGTATCCTGTCGACAGCGTGTCGTCAAACCGTCTGCTCTTCGACGTGGCACGCCATAACTTCTCGAACTATGCCGTGCGCGATTTCGACATCGACCGTCAGACGTATGGACAACTCGGAATAATCATAATCAAGGGATTCACCAGCTATGCCGACCTTGAGGACTACAGCCGTCAACTGTTTGCCGACCGTCAGGTTGTCATTCCTCGTCAGGTGCGCCCTGTGTTTATCAGTGAAAAGAATTTCGACCTGCTGCTCAAGGAGGGACGCTCGTTCTCCGACTACTTCCTCTTCCTTCAGGAGCAGAGCGACGATGCTGTGGAGGCACCGCTGATGGAGTGAAAAAAAATGACAAGAATATGGACTATCTGCCAACCGACCCCGCAATACTTGTGTCAACAATCAATATGCTGCTGCGCGACGAGGAGTTTGACTCGCTCGAACAGATCTGCTATGCCTACAACCGCGACCCGGAGCAGCTGAAGGCGTATCTTCTCAGCCATGGCTACGTCTACAGCGTGGAGCAGCGTCAAATGCGTCCGGAGGGTTACGACCGATGATTACGCGCGCTGGTATCGAGACCGCCTATTGCTTCCTGCACCAGAAGGAGCGTGTCTATGCCCATTCGACAATGGACTGGCAGCGCGACGACATCGAGTATGCCATTTCCTCGTTTGCCGACGACATGAATCCTGAGCTGTATTCCTTGCTGGCAGACGGCCGCACAGACTTTCTGCGTTCGCACGCCACGTTTCATGCCGATATGCTCCACGCTCTCGACATCCTTGAAAAGATGCTCTGAACGATGATTCTTTTGAGGAAAATCAGTAACTTTGCCGTATGAAGTATTGGATGATAAAGGACGGAAATAGCGAAGGCCCGTTCAGCCTTGAGGAATTGACCGCGCATGGACTTGCGGCGGAAACGAAGGTGTGGCGCCAAGGGCTGCCGCAATGGACAGAGGCAAGACTCGTGCCTGAGTTCGCGCAAATCTTTGGTGTAAAGGTCGTTGAGGAGCATCGGGCGGCTGATGACGCCGTGCGCTATTGCCCCACGCATCTGCGTGCCGCTGTTGTCACGACGGTAATCATCGCTTTGTCGTTTTTCAATGTGTTCGCGCCCCTTTCACTGCTCTACAGTCCGTTTTTCTATCTGTTGCTTCCGCTGTCATGGATGTCGATACGCTCAGCCGTTACTGCACGCCGCATGCTGCGCGCCGGCAACATTGAGGCGGCGATGAAACGCACCGACCGCACCGTGCTTCTCATCACGCTCAACGCAGTGGTCGCCATCACTCTTTTTCCGTTCCACGTCGTGGCGGAGATATTCTGGTAAGTAAGTCATTTAAATTGATTATTTAGTCGCTTCGTGTTTGTATTTTTCGTGGTAAGTGATTAACTTTACACTGACAAAAATCTGAATACGATGGACATAACGCTTCCGAAACGAATAGACGGGCAGCAGCCGGTGTCGCTCAACGGTCGCCAGCAAATCACAGTGGTCGGAGCCAACGGCTCTGGCAAGACACGCTTCGTCAACCGGATGATTGCCGACCTTGGCAACCGTGCATTCACAATTTCCGCTCTCAAAGCCTTGTATCCGATAAAAGACGGCGACATACAGGCGCAGTCGGTCACAACGTTCTATCAGCAGGCGCTGCAGTCGGTGCAGTTTGTGAAACCCGTAGCCGAGACAGAGTTTGAGATGCTGCTGTTTATGCTGCTCAACGATGAGATGAACGATATGTTCACCTACAAGATGAACCGTATCGGCGCAGCCGCCGACATCCCGTTGCCGCGCACTAAAATCGATACCGTTGTGAGACTGTGGAAGGAAGTGTTTCCGAAAAACGATGTGCAGAGGTCGGGCGGTAAAATCAAGTTTACCAACCGTCTTGGCGACAATGCTTTCAATCCCCGCCAGCTGTCGGCGGGCGAGAAAGCCGTGTTCTTCTATATCGGCGCGACGCTGTATGCTCCGAAGGGCAGCGTGATTTTTGTTGACTCGCCTACGCTTTTCCTGCACCGCAGCATCACGCAAAGCCTTTGGACAACCATCGAGGGACACCGCCCCGACTGCACGTTTGTCTACATGACCCACGACATCGAGTTTCCTACGTCGCGCACCGACAACGTCACGGTGTGGGTGAGAGGATGCAACATCCAGGCGGAAACGTGGGACTATGAGATAATCCGTCCGCACGAGTCGCTGAGCGACCAGCTGATAATCGACCTTATGGGCAGCCGCAAACCGGTGCTTTTTGTGGAGGGCGACAGCACCCACAGCCTTGATTTCAGACTGTATTCGTTGATTTTCCCGGAGTATACGGTGAAGCCGATGGGAAGCTGCAACAAGGTGATAGAAACGGTGCGCTCCGTCAACGACATTCAAGGCTTCCATCATCTTGACTCGCGCGGCATCGTTGATCGCGACCGGCGCAACGCCAATGAGGTTGACTATCTGCGTCAGAAGAAGATTTATGTGCCGGATGTGGCTGAGATTGAGAATATAATGATGCTTGAGGGGGTGATACGCACCGTGGCGCGAGTGCACGGCAAGGATGATGTGAAGGCCTTTTCGCATGTGCGTGGCAACATCCTCAAACTCTTCAAAGCAGAACTGCGGCAGCAGGCGTTGATGCACACCCGTCATCAAGTGAAACGCACTATCGAGGTGGTCGTTGACCGCCGTTTTCAGAACATCAACGCCCTTGAGGACCATCTCGACCATCTTGGACAGGAGATACGTCCGCGCGCAATCTATGAGGGACTGTGCCGCGACTTCAACCGCTATGTCCAGGAGGGCGACTACCGCAGCGTGTTGCGTGTCTACAACCAGAAAACGATGCTTGTGCAGAGCAACGTGGCGCAGCTGTGCGGCTGCCAGAACAAGGATGAATATATCAAATCGATATTCACCATCCTTCAGCGCGACAATGCCGACTCCGCCGCCATCCGCGCCGCCATCAAGCAGTGTCTCGAGATTGATTAGGCGGCCGTATAGGCTGCCAACGGAAAGATAAAAGAATTTAATGAAAGAAACGACACAGAAGAAGATACTGTTCCTGCATGGATTTTTTGCCACGGGAAGTTGTGCGATGGCAAAGGCGTTGCGTGAGGCTTTCGAGGGGTCGGCAGTTGTGCTGACACCCGACCTGCCGTTGCATCCCAAGGAGGCACTGAAGGAGATTCGCTCAATCATCGACCGGGAGCATCCCGACTTGCTTCTTGGCAACAGCTGCGGAGCATTCCTTGCCCAGATGCTTGCCCCTGTGGTGGGCATACCGGCCTTGCTTGGCAATCCTCATTTCAAGATGACCGAATTTTTGAAGCAGCGCGTCGGCGAGCACGAATACAAGGCGCCGCGCATTGACGGCAATCAGCGGCTGGTCATTGACGAGGCGTTGATTGAGGAGTTTGCCGAACTGGAAGCCATACAGTTTGATTGCTGCAACCCATATTACAAAGACCGCGTATGGGGACTTTTTGGCGAGCACGACAGCATCGCCCATTTCTGCCCGTTGTTTATGGAGCACTACAGCAATGTGTTCCGTTTCCCGGGCGGCCACACACCAACAGAGCAGGAGGTGAAGGCATGGTACGCACCGCTTGCCCAAAAGATGCTTATGGACTGTCCGGTAAAAGAATATCGGTATTTTCAGCACTTCAAGGGCGGAAAGTATAAGTTCTTCCATTCCGCCTTTGATTCAGAGACGTTGGAACGCATGGTGGTTTATCAAGCCTTGTATGGACAGAAGGCATATTGGGTGCGCCCTGAAAAGATGTTTTTCGGGAAGGTTACAAGAGACGGTCGAACTTTCAATCGTTTCACAGAGGTGGATATGTGAAAAAGGGAACGGGTATGAACACATTGCGCACCTCCCTGCGATATATTCTCGGCATCATTTATTCTTACCGACAACACGCCAACCCTATGGAAAAATGTTTTGCAACATAATTAACTAAAATTAACGGGGGGGGGTAATTATTGTGTTCTTGTTTGTTAATTTTGCAGATTCGGAAAACAAATTGCAAAATTATTATGAATCCATGGTTAAACATTTCACTTAGCGACACTGTCGCCGATTGCGACAAGTCAGTAATCAACAGCCTGACGACTGCTGTTAAATCAAAGATTGTGCTTGACACACTTCCTGAACCATATCACGGCAATCCTGAGGCTAAGGTCTATCTGCTTAATGGCAATCCTGGACATAGCGAAAAAGATTTGACTTTTGTGGGCTGCGGCAACGCGATTCAGGCGGCATCAGTGCTGCCAAACGGTAATAATGCTTTCTCCAACATTTATGAGAAAGAGATTTGCGAGGAGTTGTGGCATATCAACAAGGAGTTCATTTGGCTGCGTGATCCAGAAACAGTTGTGAATGCGATAGGCGAGTCCCATCCAGGCTATAAATGGTGGAAAGACCGCGTGCGAGAATTGGAGAAAGCATGCGGATGCGAGATTTCAGAGAAAGTTTTCTGTATAGAATGTTTCCCGTACCACACTGAACGCAAAATGGCGTTCGACTTGCCGTCTGACAAGTATGTCGACGATTTTATTTATAGCGCGATGGAAGAGGAGAAAGTCATAGTGCTTATGCGAAGTCGGAGAGAATGGTTTGCAAGAATCAAAGGTCTGGAGAATTACAGCAATCTGATTTTGCTCAACAGCTGCCAGAACGTCTCGCTGTCGCCTGGAAATATGACAAAGTCAGACTGGGAAAAACTTGTGAAGACGCTGAAATAAAAAAAACGACAAAAATGTTTATGAAAGACCATCGTTTCGTTTGTCGAAGCGATAGCATTAGTTTATAAGCAAAAAAGTGAAAATATAAACGAATAGAAAGGCTTGGAAAAGATGGCGTGAGGAAAAGAGCTCTTGCGCCATCTTGCAGGCTGTTAAAATAAACTAAATATATATATCATGGGAAAAAAGGATGTAGTGGTGTACAGTGAGGACTATAAGAAACTTGTTGATGCAACCGCACTTAAAGACAAATATTACGAGATTGACGAACGTGTCGAGGAAATTTGCAAAGAGGCATTCAAAGGTTGCGACAGGCTGAAAGAAATTGTCATGCCAAAGAAATTAAAAAAATTGATAGCGAGGCTTTTAGGGGTTGCACTGGCTTGGTGAAGATAACATCGTTGGCTGGAATTCCGCCAGTGTGTGATTCCGAAGTGTTTGACGGAGTCAATAAAACTAACTGCGAGTTGATTGTTCCGGAAGGATCTGTTGCCGCCTATACGCGGGCGGAAGGCTGGAATAAATTCAGCAACATAAGGGGCTTTTCGGAGTAGAGGTCACCGTGGCTGACAAGACACGGAAGATGGTGGTAGAATAGCCGCATCGCGGTTGCCTACGTTGACATTGTTTTGTGGTGGTAATCGAGGAAATCGGAATAATCCCTGATGCCGGCACTTACACATATAATTTGGAAATATTAAAAACAACTGAAAACTCTAAAAACAAATAGTAATGAAACGGAAAATTACGATTCTGACGATAGCCTTTTTGTCGTCGGTGCTAATGTGTGCCAATGCATTTGCCGCAGCAACCGGGCGTTGTGGAGATTCAATAAAATGGACTCTCGACGATTCAGGCAACCTCACGTTGTCAGGAAGTGGCGAAATGTGGAACTATGGCTATGTCACTTCGCCTTTTAAGGATTATGGAATAAAAACAGTGACAATCGAATATGGCATTACGAGCATAGGTGATTATGTTTTCCGGGGTTGCTGTGGCATGACCGAACTGACATTGCCGAACAGCGTGAGGAGCATCGGGAAATATGTTTTCGATAGTTGCACAGGCTTGACGAATTTAGCATTGCCGAGCAGCGTGACGAGCATTGGAAGTGCTGCTTTCCAGGGTTGCAGCGGCTTGACCGAACTGACATTGCCGAACGGCGTGAGGAGCATTGGGGATTATGCTTTCAGTGGTTGCAGCGGCTTGACCGAACTGACATTGCCGAACAGCGTGACGAGCATCGGGGATTGTGCGTTCTATGGTTGCACTGGCTTGACCGAACTTATATTGCCGAACAGTGTGAGGAGCATCGGGGATATTGCTTTCACATATTGCAGCGGATTAGAAAAGATAACAGTAGAGAGTGGAAACAGTTGCTACGACTCCCGAGATAATTGCAATTCAATAATTGATACAGAATTCAACACATTGATTGTTGGATGCAAAAACAGTGTCATACCGAACAGCGTGACGAGTATTGGGTATTATGCTTTCTATGGTTGCAGCGGCTTGACCGAACTGACATTGCCGGACAGCGTGGCGAGCATCGGATATGGTGCTTTCATTTGTTGCAGCGATTTGTCGAAGATAACATCGTTGGCTGAAATTCCGCCAGTGTGTGGTCGCGGAGTGTTTGACAGAGTCAATAAAACTAACTGCGAATTGATTGTTCCGATAGTATCTGTCACCGCCTATAAGCAGGCGGAAGTCTGGAATGAATTCAGCAACATAAGGGCTTTTCCGGAGTAGAGGTCACCGTGGCTGGCAAGACACGGAAGATAGTGGTAGAATAGCCGCAGAGCTCGCGTATTCCGTCTTTTTTACGTTGAGCATATATAGACAAAAGGACTGGCACTGGGTGTCAGTCCTTTTGTCTATAAAAGTATTGCCGCAGGGCAATCGTCAGAACTATTTCCTGACGTTGACAAATCTTGAATGCTGGTTTTTGTATTTACCTATAAAACGAGTCATTCCAGTGCCTGCGGAGGCCGATGGCTTTCCACGCCTATATGGTGTTGGCTTTTTCAGTGTGCTCCTTTGTGTAGGCATCGTCGTGGACGCCAGCCACGGCACGGCCGCTGGGGTCGTTGACGCCGCGGAACGAGGCGTCCCAGGCGAGGGCTTCGGCGGTGGAGCATGCCACGCTCGGCACGCTCGGCACGCTGCGAGCCGCACTGTCGGACGGGAAATATCCTTCAAATATGGTGCGGTAGTAATATTCTTCCTTGTTCTGCGGCGGGTTGATGGGGTATCGTTCTGCCGCATGCGCCATCTGCTCGTCGGTGACGGCTGCTGCAGTCACTTCTTTGAGGGTGTCGATCCAGCTGTAGCCCACTCCGTCGGAAAATTGCTCTTTCTGTCGCCAAGCGACGCTCTCTGGGAGCATGTCGGCAAAGGCTTCGCGGACTATGCGCTTCTCGATGGTTTTGCCTGGACACATCTTGGATTCCGGATTGAGCCGCATCGCAACGTCAAGAAATTCTTTGTCGAGAAACGGCACGCGTCCTTCAACGCCCCATGCCGACAGCGACTTGTTGGCGCGCAGACAGTCGTAGAGGTGCAGCTTCGACAGCTTGCGCACGGTCTCTTCATGAAATGCGCGTGCGTCGGGAGCTTTGTGGAAGTAAAGGTAGCCTCCAAACACTTCGTCGGCGCCTTCGCCGCTGAGCACCATCTTTATGCCCATGCTCTTGATTACGCGGGCGAGCAGATACATCGGCGTGGAGGCGCGAACGGTGGTGACATCGTAGGTCTCGATGAAATATATCGCATCGCGCACGGCGTCGAGACCCTCCTGGATAGTGTAGTTGATTTCGTGGTGCACGGTGCCTATATAGTCTGCCACTTCACGGGCTTTTGCCAAATCGGGCGCACCTTTCAATCCTACGGCAAAAGAGTGGAGTTGAGGCCACCATGCCTCTTTCTTGTCGTCGGTCTCGATGCGGCGTGCGGCAAATTTTTTGGCAATGGCGGAAATTACCGAACTGTCGATTCCTCCGGAAAGCAGCACACCGTAGGGCACGTCGCTCATCAGCTGACGTCTGACGGCGTCTTCAAGGGCGTCGTGCAGGGCTTTTACATCGGCGGTGTTGTCTTTGACGGCGTCGTAGCTCATCCAGTCGCGTTTGTACCAGCGGACCATCTTGCCTTCGCTGCCGCGGTAGTAATGTCCTGGCAAAAATGGCTCATACTCGTCGCAGAAGCCTTCAAGGGCTTTGAGCTCGCTGGCGCAGTACACGCGCCCTTCGTTGTCATGGCCTATGTAGAGCGGAATCACGCCTATGGGGTCGCGGGCAATGAGGAAATCATCGGTTTCCTCATCATACAGTGCGAAGGCGAAGATGCCGTTGAGGTCTTCGAGAAAGTCGATGCCTTTGTCGCGGTAGAGCGCAAGGATCACCTCGCAGTCAGACCCTGTGGCAAAGTCGTATTTGCCTTCGTAGCGCTGGCGGATGTCGCGGTGGTTGTAAATCTCGCCGTTGACTGCAAGAATCTGCTTGCGGTCGGGGGAGAACAATGGTTGGCCGCCACTTTCGGGGTCGACGATTGAAAGACGTTCGTGGGCGAGAATGGCAGACTTGCCGCAATAGATGCCGCTCCAGTCAGGACCGCGGTGGCGTATTTTTTTTGACATTGCCAATGCCTTGGGACGCAATGCCGAAACGTCGCTCTTGATGTTGAAGATTGCTGCTATACCACACATGATAGTATCGTTTTTTTTTAGACTTGTTTGGTTTTAAGATATTTGTCGATGTCGGCTGCCGCTTGGCGTCCGGCGGCAATGCACCGCACCACAAGACTTGCCCCTGTGGCTGCGTCGCCTGCCACAAACACGTTGTCGGGCAATTCGGGTTGCTGGGGCTTAAGAAATCCCATGGCGAGCAACACAAGGTCAGCGTCGATGACTTCCTTTTTGCCGGTGGGTTTCATCAGCGGGCGTCCGCCTTCGGGGTTTGGCGTCCATTCCACTTCCTCCACCTCCACTCCGATGACATTGTTGTCCTTACCGATGAATCTGGTCGACGACAGACACCACCTTCGCTCGCAGCCTTCCTCATGGCTCGAACTTGTGCGCAGCACTTGCGGCCACTGTGGCCATGGGGTGGCTGGGTTGTTGCCTACCGGAGGCTTCGGCATGATTTCAATCTGCGTCACAGCCACGGCGCCTTGACGGATGCTCGTGCCTATGCAGTCGCTGCCGGTGTCGCCTCCGCCGATTACCAGCACTCGCTTGCCTTTTGCCGTCACCCGCTCGTCGGCTGAGAATGTCTGTCCGGCAAGCACCCGGTTTTGTTGGCTCAGCAGGTCGAGCGCGAAATGCACACCGTTGAGGTCGCGTCCGGGAATGTTGAGGTCGCGCGCCTGGGGGGTGCCTGTGCAGACGGCATAGGCATCGAATCCCTTGGGAAGATTGAGGATGTCGATGTCGGCATTCACCTCAAAAGTTATGCCTTCTGCCTTCATCACATCGACGCGGCGGTCTATGATGGCTTTGTTGAGCTTGAAATTGGGAATGCCGAAGCGGTGCAGTCCTCCAACAGCCTCGCGGCGTTCGAACACGGTGACGTCGTAGCCGCGGCGGTTCAATTGGTTGGCTGTTGCCAGTCCGGCGGGACCGCTGCCCACTACCGCCACTTTTTTGCCGTTGCGTTGATACTGCCGCGGCACCACATATCCTTCGCGGAATGCTGTCTCGGCAATTGCGCCCTCGTCTTCGCGGATGGTGACAGGAGCGTCGACGGCAAGTTTAAGCACACAGCTCTTCTCGCACAGGGCTGGGCATATGCGTCCGGTGAATTCCGGAAAATCGTTGGTCAGCGACAGTATTTCATAAGCCTCGTGCCAGTTGCCTCTGTAGATGGCGTCTTGAAATTCCGGAGGGCGGTTGCCAAGCGGACATGCCCAGTGGCAGAACGGCACGCCGCAGTCCATGCAGCGGGATGCCTGCAGGCGGCGTTCGGATGTGTTGAGGGTTTGTTCCACTTCTCCGAAGTCACGGATACGGTCGTGGATGGGGCGATAGCCCGCCTCCTGGCGTGGTACGGTAAGAAAAGCCTTAGGATTACCCATATATGTTGTTTCGTTTTATCGGTTGGGGAAATAAGTTAATAGTCACGCTGCACCTCGGCGATTTTCTGTTGTAGTTTGAGCATCTGTTCCTCGGCAAGCACCCGCTTGTATTCGATAGGTGTCACCTGTATGAAGTCGTCGACATACCGGTTCCATTCATCAAGCATCTGGCGTGCCAGCGCCGAGCCGGTGTAGCGGTAGTGCTGACGAATGAGCTCGTGCAGCTCCTTGCGTGCCGTGGAGTCTTCGATGAGCGAGAGTTCAACCATCTCCATGTTGCAGAAGTAGTCAAACTTGCGGTCGGGATCCCAAACGTATGCCACGCCGCCGCTCATGCCGGCTGCGAAATTGCGTCCGGTTGCTCCGAGCACCACAACGCGTCCGCCGGTCATATATTCGCAACAGTGGTCGCCGACACCTTCAACAACGGCAATGGCACCTGAATTGCGCACGGCAAAACGTTCGCCGACACGGCCGTTGATATAAACCTCGCCGCTTGTGGCTCCATAAAGGAGCGTGTTGCCGGCAATGGTGTTTTTCTCTGCCGCGAAATGGCTTCTGACTGGGGGTGCCACGGCGATGCGTCCGCCGCTGAGTCCTTTGCCGAGATAGTCGTTGGCCTCGCCCTCAAGCTTGAAGCTTATGCCATGGGCGAGAAATGCTCCGAAGCTTTGTCCTGCAGAGCCTTTGAATCTGACGGAAATGCTCTCGTCGGGCAGACCCTCGTTGCCGAATTTGTCGGCAATCAATCCCGACAGCATCGCGCCTACAGCGCGGTCGGTGTTGGCGATTGCATATTCGAGCGACACTTCTTTGCCGTTGCTGATAGCCGGATAGGAGGCTGTTATGATTGTGCGGTCGAGCACGCTGTCGATGTCGTGCATCTGCGCTTCTGTGTGGCGTATGCTTGCGTCTCCGCTTTCTTTATGCAGCAGGCGGGAGAAGTCGAGCAGTTCTGACTTCTGGCTGACTGCTTTGTCTATCTCAATCAAATCGGTGCGGCCTATGATGTCGTTGAATTTCCGGAATCCCATCTCTGCAAGATATTCACGCACCTCTTCGGCGAGAAAACGGAAATAGTTGACCACGTGGTCGGCATGTCCGCGGAAGTGAGCCCTCAGTTCAGGATTCTGTGTGGCAACGCCCATAGGACAGGTGTTTGAGTGGCATTTGCGCATCATCACGCATCCCAATACGATAAGCACTGTCGTGCCGAATCCAAATTCCTCGGCGCCGAGCAACGCCATGCTCACGATGTCGTGTCCGGTTTTCATTTGGCCGTCGGTCTGAAGGCGCACTTTGCCGCGCAGCCCGTTGCGCACGAGCGTCTGCTGCGTCTCGCTCAGACCAATCTCAGGCGAGATTCCGGCATACCGCATCGATGAAGCCGGCGACGCTCCTGTGCCTCCCTCGGCTCCTGAGATTACAATCAGGTCGGCCTTTGCCTTTGCCACACCCGCCGCGATGGTGCCGACTCCGCTTTCCGCCACGAGTTTCACGCTGATGGCTGCGCGCGGATTGACATTCTTAAGGTCGAAAATCAGTTGCGCGAGGTCTTCGATTGAGTAAATGTCGTGGTGCGGTGGCGGAGAGATGAGTGAGATGCCTGGAATGGAGTGGCGTGTGCGGGCAATCACCTCATTGACTTTGAATCCGGGCAATTGTCCTCCCTCGCCGGGTTTCGCTCCCTGTGCCACCTTTATTTGAATCTCCTCGGCGTTGACCAGATATTCCGTTGTGACGCCGAAGCGGCCGGAGGCAATCTGCTTTGTCTTGCTCGACAGCGACACTCCGTCGACCGCCTCGTGGAAGCGGCTGCTGTCCTCGCCGCCTTCGCCCGTATTGCTGCGTGTGCCGAGTCGGTTCATTGCCAGGGCAAGCGCCTCGTGGGCTTCCTTGCTGATGGCTCCAAACGACATTGCTCCAGTTACGAAATGCTTTACAATTTCTTCTACCGGCTCCACTTCGTCAATCGGAATCGGATTTTTCTTGAACGTGAAGAAGTCGCGCAGAAATATCGGTTCTGCTTTGTGGTCGGCGGCGGTTGTGAATTCTTTGAATTTATAGTAGTTGCCTTGACGGGTGGCAAGCTGCAGCAGTGCAATCGTTTCAGGATTCCAGGCGTGGCGCTCGCCGTCTTTGCGATATGAGAACTGCCCGATGTTTGGCAGAATCTCGTCTTCGTCTTTAATGGAGAAGCCATCATCGTGGAAATGCGTGTAGCTGTCGGCGATTTCCTTCAGGCGGATACCTCCGATGGACGATGTCTGTGTCCCGAAATAGTTGCGCAGCAGCTCCTCGCTGACTCCTACAGCCTCGAAAATCTTTGCTCCGCGGTAGGAACGGATGGTGCTGATGCCCATCTTGCTCATTATTTTGTAGAGACCCTTGCAAAGAGCCTTGATGTAGTTGCTTTCAGCCGTTTCGTAGTTCATCTGCACATCGCCGCGCTTCACCAGGTCGTCGAGCACGGCGAATGCCATATAAGGGTTGATGGCGCTTGCTCCATAGCCAAGCAGCAGTGCGGCATGCATCACCTCCCTGATCTCTCCGCTCTTGACGATAAGAGCGGTCTGCACACGTTTCTGCACCGAAATCAGATGATGGTGCACAGCACTCACCGCCAGCAACGACGGAATTACCACATGGTCGCGGTCGACGCCCTCGTCGGTCAGTATTATGTAGTTCACACCGTCGTCGACCGATGCCTCGGCGCGGCGGCACAGCTCATAGATGGCTTCCTGCAGCCCGGCGGTGCCTTTTGCCGCATCAAACAGCATTGGCAGCTTCACGGTGTTGAATCCCTTGTATCGGATATTGCAGAGAATGTCGAGCTGGGTGTTGGTCAGCACGGGGTGGGGCAGACGCACCATCTTGCAGTGCGACTCGCTTGGCAAAAGGATGTTCATGCCCACAGCGCCGATATATTCTGTCAGCGACATCACCAGCTGTTCGCGGATTGGGTCTATGGCAGGGTTTGTCACCTGTGCAAACTGCTGACGGAAGTAGTTGAACAGCAGTTGCGGACGGCTGCTCAACACGGCAAGCGGCGTGTCGTTGCCCATAGAGGCAGTAGGCTCCGACCCGTTCTCGCACATAGGCTTTATGGTGCGTTCCACGTCTTCGCGTGTGAATCCGAAAGCACGCAGCTTTCTGCCGAAGAGACTGACGGCATTGTCCACTTTGCGTCCGCTGCGTAGCGTGTGCAGCTCGATGCGGTTTGTCGACAGCCATTGTCGGTATGGGCGTGCGGCGGCAAGCTGCGCTTTCAGCTCGCCGTCATAGTATATCTTGCCTTCCTGTGTGTCGACAAGCAGAATTTTGCCAGGTTGCAGACGTCCTTTTTCTTCGATGTCGGCAGGTTCGATGTTGATTACTCCAGCCTCGCTCGCAACCACCATCATACCGCCTTTCGTAATCAGATAGCGCGCCGGACGCAGACCGTTGCGGTCGAGCATTCCGCCGGCATAACGCCCATCGCTGAAAAGAAGTGCCGCCGGTCCGTCCCACGGTTCCATAAGGATGGAGTGGTATTCATAAAACGCTTTCAAATCCTCGCTGATAGGATTCTTGTCGTTGAACGACTCCGGCACGAGCATTGCCATGGCGTGCGGCAGACTTAGTCCCGACATTACGAAGAATTCCAGCACATTGTCGAGCGAGGCGGAGTCGCTCATGCCCGGTTGGATGATTGGACGTATGTCCTTGACGTTGCCCAACGCCGGCGTCGACAGCACGCTTTCTCTTGCCTCCATCCAGGCGCGGTTGCCGCGGATGGTGTTGATCTCGCCGTTATGCGCCAGCAGACGGAACGGCTGTGCCAAACTCCAGGTTGGAAACGTGTTGGTGCTGAAGCGGGAGTGCACCAACGCCAGCCCGCTTGTGAAATATGGTTGTGTGAGGTCTTTGAAATACTCGCGCACTTGGGTTGACGAGAGCATACCCTTATAAATAATGTTCTTGCTTGACAGCGACACTATATAGAAGTCCTTGTCGTCGATGCGGCGCTCGATGCGTTTGCGCACAAGATATAACGTGCGCTCAAAAGTGTCGGTGTCGGTAACTCCGGTAATGAAAATCTGCTTTATGTCGGGTTCTGTTTCGCGGGCGTCTTTGCCGAGAATCTCTGAGCGTACGGGCACATTGCGCATGTGCATCAACTGCAGTCCCTCACGCTCCACTTCTTCAATCACGATTCCCATAATTGCGGCTTGGCGTTTCTCGTCTTTCGGCAGAAACACCAGTCCGGTGCCGTATTTGCCTTTCTCCGGCACTGGAATGCCTTGAAGAAGAATGAATTCGTGTGGAATCTGAATCATAATCCCGGCGCCGTCGCCTGTCTTGTTGTCGGCACCCTCTGCGCCGCGGTGCTTCATGTTTTCAAGCACTGTCAGGGCCGCATCGACCAGTTCGTGGGATTTGTCACCATTGATGTTGACGAGCATGCCCACACCGCATGCATCGTGTTCGTAGGAAGAGTCATACAGCCCCAAGGGCTGGTGACTTGGATAGTCTTTTTGGTCTATCTTCTTGGAAAAAAGATTGTTTTTGTTCAAATTTTCTTTCATAATCCCGCTTTTTTCTCTTCTTTGCTTACATTTTGACTGCAAAGATATGGAAAAACATCAAGCCTGCAAACTAAATGTGATAAAAATAGCCGTTGTTGTGGAAAAAAGTTTTGCAAATACGTTGAAAATAGCAAAAAGAAAGCGAATATGGCTGAAATGTGGCATAACAGTCAGAACTGCTGCGCGCGGATGATTGTTTTATTGAAAAATAGGCAGCGGTTCGGCAAAA
>ENA-ORSL01001180-ORSL01001180.1-human-gut-metagenome-genome-assembly--contig:-NODE-1180-length-22924-cov-5.554419_pt1 | contig 22924 bp, 20 predicted proteins | sample MGYA00242190_ERZ509157 | MGnify/ENA primary metagenome ERZ509157 (study PRJEB26280, sample SAMEA2338664) | human gut metagenome | biome: human gut; feature: human-associated habitat; material: faeces...
TGACGCTCGGCGACCGCATCGTCATCATGCGCGACGGCTTCATCCAGCAGATCGGCACGCCGCAGGAGGTCTTTAACCATCCGCTGAACCTGTTCGTCGCGGGCTTTATCGGTACACCGCAGATGAACTTCTTCCGCAATGTCAAGCTGGTCAAGCAGGACGGCAAGTACGCCGTGGAGCTGCTGGGCAAGACCTTTGTCCTCTCCGACGACCAGCAGAAGAAGCTGCTTGCCAACGGCTGCGCGGAGCGTGAGGTCGTCCTCGGCATCCGCCCGGTGCATCTGCACATCGATCCGAACGGCATCCCCGCGACGGTGGACGTCTCGGAAATGATGGGCAGCGAGCTGCACCTGCATATGACGGCAGGCGGTCAGGACGTTATCGCGGTCATTCCGACGGCGGAGCTGATGCTCGACACTGTGCAGAGCGGCAAGCAGATCGGCTTTGCCTTCGACCCCGCGCTGGTGCATCTGTTCGACCCCGAGACAGAGCAAAATCTGATCTGATTTTTCCGTCCTCCGCAGCCTGCGCTGCGGAGGAATTTTTTTGTTTGCAGGGAAACTTTCAGCCGCAATTCGAGCAAAAGGTTTACAATAAATTTAATTTCTGCGCATTTGGTCAAAGGTTATAAACAGCTTGCACAGGTTTGTGCACAGGGGGAAACGCCTGTGATTCCAAAGTTTTCGCTTTTTCGACCGTTTCGGACACGCTTCGACAAAGCAAGTTCTTTCGCAGACGAAAGCGGATAAACGGTTTACATAATTCAAAAACGGTGTCTTTTTTGACGTACCGTAAAACGGCAGAAAAATGCAGGATGCGACAGCGCACCCTGCATTTCGATTTTCATACGGATTCCTGATGAAAATATTTCATCAAGTCGTGCGAACGCACGATCCGCCGTCTCATGCAGAATCTGTTAAAAAGCTTTTCAAGCCTTTTAACAGATTCCGGTATCATTACAGCGTTTCGCCCTCCATCGACTTGGTGGCGTAGGCGTTGAGCGTTTGGTCGGCAAGATTTCCTGCGAGGTACTCGTAATAGCCCTGCGCACCGATCATTGCACCGTTGTCGCCGCAGAGGGACAGCGGCGGCAGACAGAGCCGAACGCCCCGCCGCGCACATTCCCGCGTCAGATCGCCGCGGATACGGCTGTTTGCGGCGACACCGCCTGCGACGGCAAGCGTCTTGCAGCCCGTCTGCTCCAGCGCCAGCACGGTGCGCGGCACGAGCATTTCACTGACCGCGCGGGAGAAGCTTGCGCACAGGTCGGGGATACAGACCTCCTCACCCTTCTGCCGCGTGTTGTGGATCAGGTTGACCGCTGCGGTCTTTAAGCCCGAAAAGGACATATCCAGCGGGTTACCGCTGAGCTTCGTGTGCGGCAGGAGATAGCGTGTCTCGTCTCCGCCGACGGCTGCACGGTCCAGCGCTGCGCCGCCGGGATAGGGCATATCCAGCATTCGCGCCACCTTGTCAAAGCACTCGCCCGCCGCATCGTCGCGCGTCGAGCCGAGAATTTCCATCCTCGTATACTCCTTGACATCCACGAGCATTGTGTGCCCGCCGGAGACGACGAGGCAGAGAAACGGCGGCGTCAGGTCGGGGTAGGCGATATAATTGGCGGCGATGTGACCGCGAATGTGGTGGACGGGAATGAGCGGAAGGTCCAGCGCCAGCGCTGCCGCCTTTGCAAAGTTCACGCCCACGAGCAGCGCACCGATCAGCCCGGGGGCGTAGGTGACGGCGATGGCGTCGATGTCGCTTCGAGTGACATTCGCGTCCCGAAGTGCTTCGTCCGCCAAGGCGTAGATGGCTTCAATGTGCTTGCGCGAAGCAATCTCGGGCACCACTCCGCCGTAGAGCCTATGGAGCGCGACCTGTGAGGCAATGCGATCCGTGAGGACCTCGCGCCCGTCGCGTACCAGCGCCACGGCAGTCTCGTCGCAGGAGGATTCAACCGAGAGGATCAGCATATTCGGACAACTCCTTTCTGAGAATGAGCGCATCCTCCGTTGGGTTTACATAATATCCTTTCCGCAAGCCGACCTGTTCAAAGCCGAAGGCATCGTACAGCGCCCGCGCAGGCAGGTTAGAGGGACGAACCTCCAAAAACAGGCGTTCTATGCCGCGCCTGTGCAAAGCGTCGATGAGCGATTGCAGCAGCAGCCGACCGAGGCGCTGCCGCCGTGCTGCGGGAGCGACGGCAAGATTCATAATATCGCAGTCCGGCGGGACGGCTTGGGAGCCGATGTAGCCGTCGATCCTGCCGTCCGTTTCCGCGACCAGCCAAAGGCTCAGCTCGTTTTCAAGCTCTGAGGAGATCGAAGCCTCGCTCCACGGGTCAGAAAAGCACAGCCGTTCCAGCGCGGCGATCTGCGAAACGTCCTCTTGCTTCATTTTACGGATCATTTCGCAGCGTACCAGCTTTCTCCCGTTTTTGCCTCGGCAATCAGAGGGACATCGAGCTGCACCGCGTGCTCCATCTCGCGCGTGACCAGCTCCATGACGTGTTGCGCTTCAAAGGCAGGGCACTCGACGATCAGCTCGTCGTGTACCTGCAAGACCAGCCGCGCTTGCAGAGCTTCTGCCTCCAGCGCACGGAACACGCGCACCATTGCCAGCTTGATGATGTCTGCCGCCGTGCCCTGAATGGGCGTGTTGAGAGCGATCCGCTCCGCGCCGGAGCGAACGTTGAAATTCGTGCTCTTGATTTCGGGGATATAGCGGCGGCGGCGGAACAGCGTCTCGACATAGCCCTGCGTTCGGGCGGTCTCGACGATGCTGTGCATATACTCCCGCACGCCGGAATACTTGCGCAGGTAGCTGTCGATATACGCCTTCGCCTCGTAGCGCGAAACGCCGATGTCCTGCGCCAGCGAAAACTCCGAGATGCCGTAGACAATGCCGAAATTGACCGCCTTTGCGTTGCGGCGGAGCTGCGGCGTGACCTCGCTGAGCGGTACGCCGAAGACCTGCGAGGCGGTGACGGCGTGGAAGTCCTCACCGGAACGGAACGCCGCCTGCATCGTCTTGTCGCCCGCGATGTGTGCCAGCACCCGCAGCTCGATCTGACTGTAGTCCGCGTCCACGAGGACAAAGCCCTCGCGCGGGACGAACATCTTCCGAATCTCGCTGCCCAGCTCCGTGCGGACGGGGATATTTTGCAGATTCGGCTCCGTCGAGGACAGGCGACCGGTGGCGGTGACGGTGTTCTGGAAGGTCGTGTGGATGCGTCCGTCGTCCGCAATCACCTTTTGCAGCCCCTCGGCATAGGTGGAATTGAGCTTCGTCAGCATACGGTAATCCATGACAGCGGGGATGATCGGGTGTCTATCACGAAGCTGCGCCAGCACGTCGGCGTTGGTGGAATAGCCGCTCTTGGTTTTCTTAACCGGCGGCAGCCCGAGCTGCTCAAACAGCAGCGTGCCGAGCTGCTTGGTGGAATTGATGTTGAATTCGCCGCCCGCCGCGTCAAAGATTACGCGTTCACAATCGGCGATCCGCGCCGAGAGCATCTGTCCGAAGTTGTGCAGTGCCGTGCGGTCAACGAGAATACCGTCGTGCTCCATCTGCGCCAGCACGCGGCACAGCGGCAGGTCGATCTTCTCAAAAAGCTCGGTCATATTCTGCTCGCGGAGTTTGTCCGACAACACATCGTACAGTCCCCAGACGCACGCAGCTTCGATGGCAAGCGCGGTTTGGGCGGGGAATTCCCGATCGGCGGCGGGGGTGAAGTGCAGATAGTCCTGCATCAGCTGCGAAAGCTCATATTTGCCGCGCGTGGCATCGAGCAAATAGGCGGCGACTGCCGTATCAAAGGCAAAGCCCTCCGCGTCAACGCCCATTGCCAGCAGACGGCGCAGGAGCGTCTTGGTGTCGTGCGCGACCCGCGGGCAGGGGGCGGAGAACAGCCGCCGCAGCAGCGGAAGGTAGTCCTGCCCCAGCGTTTCCTGCCGCAGGAGATAAGTCGTTGCGTCCGTGCCCTCCGCGTGCGGCGTGACGGCGAGCGTCTGCACCGCTTCATCGGCGGCAAGAAACAGCGTCGCGCCGGAAAAGAGCGGTTCCGCCTGCGACGGCTCGGTGACCTCAATAACGGTGCAGGCACCCGGAAAGGACGGCTCCTCCTGTGTCGGCAAGTCCTCCGTCGGCTCGAGCGCAGCCCCGCGCAGACCGTATTTGTCGATCAGCTTCTGAAACTCCAGGCGGGCGAAAAGATCGTGCAGCTCCCGACGCTTCGGCGGGCGCACGAGATTTTTTTCGGGCGCGAAATCCTCAATGGGGGCGTCGGTGCGAATGGTGGCAAGGTCGTAGGAAAGATAGGCGGCGTCCCTGCCGTTTTGCAGCTTCTCAAAAAGCTTGCCCTTCATATTCTGCGGTGTCAGATTTTCGTAAACGCCGTCGAGCGTGCCGAAGCGCCGTAAAAGGTCGGAGGCGGTCTTCGGACCGACACCCGCGACGCCGGGGATGTTGTCCGAGCTGTCGCCCATGAGCGCCTTCAGGTCGATCAGGCGCAGCGGATCCAGACCGTATTCCAGTCGGAACACCTCGGGGGTGTAGTTGACCGCGAGCGTCTGACCGCCCTGCGTGCGGACGAGCTTGACGGTCACATGGTCATTGACAAGCTGCAGACTGTCGCGGTCACCGGTCAGAACGACGCAGCTCCAGTCCGCCTCGGCGCAGCGGCGGGCGACCGTGCCGATCACGTCGTCCGCCTCCCAGCCCTGACATTCGTAAATGGGGATGTTCATCGCGCGCAGAACGTCCTTCATCAGCGGCATCTGCATGGCAAGCTCCTCGGGCATGGGGCGGCGCGTGGCTTTGTAGCCGTCATATTTCAGATGACGGAAGGTCGGTCCGTGCAGATCAAAGGCGACGCACAGCGCATCGGGCGTTTCCTCGCGGCGCACACGCTCCAAAATGTTCAGGAAGCCGAAGATGGCGTTCGTGAACAGTCCGTCACGGGTGGTCAGAGGATGGACGCCGTAAAATGCGCGATTGATGACGCTGTTCCCGTCCAAAATCATCAGCTTCATGCGGTTTCCTCCGTTAAATTTCAGATACGCTTCCAGCTCGTGCCCTGCGGCGTGTCGATGATCTCAATGCCGCGGGCTTTCAGCTCGTCGCGGATGCGGTCCGCCTCCGCCCAGTTCTTTTCCTTCTTCGCGGCGGTGCGGGCGGCGACGAGCGCGTCAATCTCGGGGTCCTGCTCCTGCTTGGGCTGCGCGTCGCGGACACGCTGCGCCGCCTTGAGCAGGTCAAGCCCCAAAACGGTGTCGAAGTCCGCCAGCGCCGCCAGCTTGGTCGCGTCGTTCGTCTTGACCTTGAGAACGTCATAGACCGCGGTCACGGCAAGCGACGTGTTCAGGTCGCCGTTCAGCGCGGAGACAAAGCGCTCCTTCAGCGCGGCGAACGCTGCCTCGTCTACGGGGGCGGTGTCGCTCGGGTCGAGAGCGGCGATTTTTGCGATCAGCTTTTCATAGGTGACGGCGGCGTTGTCGAGATTTTCCCACGAGAACACAAGGTTGCGCCGATAGTGACTTTGCAGGCAGAACAGGCGGTAAACGAGCGGGTCGTACCCCTTCTCCTCCAGCAGCGAAACGGTCAAAAATTCACCCTTGGACTTGGACATTTTGCCGCCCTCGGTGTTGAGATGGTGGACATGGAACCAATAGTTGCACCACTTGTGCCCGAGATAGGACTCGGATTGGGCGATCTCGTTCGTGTGGTGCGGGAAGGCGTTGTCGATGCCGCCGCAGTGAATGTCAAGGTCCTCGCCGAGGTGCTTCATGCTGATGCCGGAGCACTCGATGTGCCAGCCGGGGTAGCCGACGCCCCACGGAGAGTCCCACTTGAGCGCCTGATCCTCAAATTTGGACTTTGTGAACCAGAGAACGAAGTCGTTTTTGTTGCGCTTGTTGACATCCTCCTCGACGCCCTCGCGGACGCCGATCTCGAGGTCCTCCTCCTTGTGGTCGTTGAACACATAGTATTTTTCCAGCTTGGAGGTATCAAAATACACGTTGCCGCCCGCGAAATAGGCATAGCCCTTCTCCATCAGCGTTTCAACGATGTGGATATACTCCGGGATACAGTTGGTCGCAGGCTCCACCACGTCCGGCCGCTTAATGTTGAGCTTGTCGCAGTCGGAGAAGAACGCATCGGTATAGTATTTTGCGATCTCCATAACGGACTTATGCTCGCGCTTGGCGCCCTTGAGCATCTTGTCCTCGCCGGTGTCCGCGTCGGAGGCAAGGTGCCCGACGTCGGTGATGTTCATGACGCGGCGGACGTTGTAGCCGAGGTAGCGCAGGCTCTTTTCCAGCACGTCCTCCATGATATAGCTGCGGAGGTTGCCGATGTGCGCGTAGTGGTAGACCGTGGGACCGCAGGTGTACATCTTCACGATGTCGGGATGGTTGGGGACAAACAGCTCTTTTTTGTGCGACAGCGAATTGTAAAGATACATTTATTTTTCCTCCGATCGGTTTTTCAGTAGTTCTTCCAACTGCTCGATCCGCTCCGTCAGATAGTCCAGCTCGGCGCGGACGGGGTCGGGCGTGTGGATGTGGTCAAGCTTTTCGCCGTTGATGCGGACGACGCGCCCGGGAACGCCGACCACGGTGGAATTCGGCGGGACCTCGTTGAGCACCACGGCATTGGCGGCAATACGGGCGTTGTCGCCGACCTTGAACGGTCCGAGCACCTTCGCGCCGCAGCCGACCATGACGTTGTTGCCGAGGGTGGGATGGCGCTTTTCATGCTGCGCACCGGTGCCGCCGAGGGTGACCCCCTGATACAGCAGGCAGTCGTCACCGATCTCCGCCGTCGCGCCGATGACGATGCCGGTGCCGTGGTCGATCACGAGCCGCCGCCCGATGGTGGCAGCCGGATGAATCTCGACGCCCGTCCGCCGCTTGGCAAGCTGCGACAGCCACCGCGCAAGGAAGCGCAGACGGTGGCGGTAAAACCAGTGGGCGAAGCGGTAATAGATCTCCGCGTGCAAGCCGTTATACAGAAAAAAGACCTCCAGCCTGCTCCTCGCGGCAGGGTCGTTTCGCCGATAGGCTTCAATGGTTTCCATTAAATGCAATGCAATCAACTCCAATTTGCGGGTTCCGTGGGTATCAGAGGTGCTCCAAACAAAGAACCCGCCTCCGGATCACTCCAGAGGCGGGCAGTTCAAAACATACTCGCGGTTCCACTCTGATTTCTTACTTTCGGCCTTCACGCGGCAAACGGGGTCTCCCCTCGCTCACGAATGCACTTCACGATTCCGGCGGCGACCCCGCTTTCAGCCGACGACGGGGACTCTCTGACGCACGCGGATGAACCGTTACTCTTTTCGGTCAACGCGATATTTGGTTGGCGGAATCACTGATGCAACCTCCTTCGGCGCACGCCGAAGCTTTTTTGCCGACTTTTCGGTTCGAAAACTTGAAATACACAAAGTATTCCTGCATTTTCAAACCTCAATTCGACAAAAAATCCTCGGTGTGCGTTCTCGGCGGTCACATCAGTGCTTCCTTTAAGCTTCACTATTACTATAGTATCAACTTTTCCCGTTGGTGTCAAGAAAATTCCTTACAGCTCGCAGTTGCCGACGGTGCGCGGGAAGGGAAGCACGTCACGGATGTTGCCGATACCGGTCAGGTACATCACGCAGCGCTCAAAGCCAAGTCCGAAGCCGGCGTGCCGCGCCGAGCCGTACTTGCGCAGGTCGAGGTAGAAGTCGTAATCCTCCTCCTTCAGACCCAGCTCGTTCATGCGGGCAAGCAGCGTGTCATAGTTGTCCTCGCGCTGGCTGCCGCCGATGATCTCGCCGATGCCGGGAACGAGGCAGTCCATCGCGGCGACGGTCTTGCCGTCGGGATTGAGCTTCATATAAAACGCCTTGATCTCCTTCGGATAATCCGTGACAAAGACGGGGCGCTTAAACAGGACCTCGGTCAGATAGCGCTCGTGCTCGGTTTGCAGGTCGCTGCCCCAGTGGACGGGGTACTCAAAGCGGTCGTTGTGCGGCTCGAGCAGCTTGATCGCCTCGGTATAGGTGACGTGACCGAAATCGGAGGTCAGCACATGGTGCAGACGGTCCAAAAGCTCCTTATCGACGAAGCGGTTGAAGAACTCCATCTCCTCGGGCGCGTTTTCGAGAACATAGGCGATGATATATTTTATCATGTCCTCGGCAAGGCGCATATCGTCCTCAAGGTCGGCAAACGCGATCTCCGGCTCGATCATCCAAAACTCCGCCGCGTGACGGGTGGTGTTGGAGTTCTCGGCGCGGAAGGTGGGACCGAAGGTGTAGATGTTGCGGAACGCCATCGCGTAAGTCTCACCGTTGAGCTGACCGGAGACGGTCAGATTCGTCGGCTTGCCGAAGAAGTCCTTGGCATAGTCCACCTTGCCGTCCTCGGTGCGCGGCGGGTCATTGAGGTCCAGCGTGGTCACTTGGAACATCTCGCCCGCGCCCTCGCAGTCCGAGCCGGTGATGAGCGGTGTGTGGACGTAGACAAAGCCGCGCTCCTGGAAGAATTTGTGGATCGCAAAGGCAGCCAAGGAGCGGACGCGGAAGACGGCTTGGAAGGTGTTCGTGCGCGGGCGGAGGTGGGTCATGGTGCGCAGGAACTCCAGCGTGTGGCGCTTCTTTTGCAGCGGGTAGTCGGGGGTGGAGGCGCCCTCGACGGTAACCGTGTCGGCTTGCAGCTCAAAGGGCTGCTGTGCCTCCGGCGTTGCGACGAGCGTGCCCTTGACGATCAGCGCCGCGCCGACATTCGTCTTGGAAATTTCGGCGAAGTTGTCCATCGTATCGTGATAGACGACCTGCAGCGGGTTGAAGAACGTGCCGTCGGACAGGACGATGAAGCCGAAGGACTTGGAGGCGCGAACAGAGCGCACCCAGCCGCCGACCTCAATGGTTTTGCCGATATAGGCATCGGTGTTTTTGAACAGCTCTCGAACGGAAATCAGTTCCATAATTTTTTCCCCTCTTACAGCAGCATTACGCCCGCAGCAGCGCAGGCGGAGACGGTTTCGGCATCCCAAACGCTCGACTGGACCTCGCCGATATGACAGCAGCCCATCAGCAGCATACACAGACGGCTCTGACCGATACCGCCGCCGATGGTCAGCGGCAGCTCGCCGTTCAGCAGCGCCCTGTGGAAGGGCAGCGAACGGCGGTCGTCACAGCCGGAAAGGGTGAGCTGGCGGTCCAGCGATTCGGGGCTGACGCGAATGCCCATCGATGAGACCTCAAACGAGCGATCCAGTACCTCGTTCCAAAACAGAATGTCGCCGTTGAGCTGCCAGTCGTCATAGTCGGGAGCGCGACCGTCATGCGGCTTGCCCGAGCGGAGCGCACCGCCGATCTGCATCAAAAAGACGGCTTTGTCCTTGTGCTCGCGATGGAAGGCGGTTTCCCGTTCGGCACCGCTCAGGTCGGGGAAGCGATCCTCCAGCTCCTGCGTGGTGACAAACAGGACCTCACGTGGGATTTGCGTAACGATCTGCGGGAATTCGATCTTCAGCGTTTCACCGGTGACGTAAATGGCGTTGACGATACGCTGCACCGTTTCGCGGAGCAGGGCTTCGTTGCGCGTCTCGGCGGTGATGACCTTTTCCCAGTCCCACTGATCGACATAGACCGAGTGGAGATTGTCAACGACCTCGTCGCGGCGAATGGCGTTCATGTCGGTGACGATGCCCTTGCCGGGGCGAATCTCATAGCGGGCAAGGGCGTAGCGCTTCCACTTGGCAAGGGAATGGACGACCTGCGCCTCCTGCCCGACATCGGGGATGTCAAAGGCGACAGGGCGTTCATAGCCGTTCAGATTGTCATTCAGACCGGAAGCCTCCTCGACAAACAGCGGCGCGGAAACACGCAGCAAATTCAGCGCCCGACACAGATTCTTTTGGAAATTGTGTTTGATGAATTCGATGGCGCATTGCGTTTCGTAGACCGTCAGGGGGTTACGGTACCCCTCGGGAATGAAACATTTTTTCATTTGACATCCTCCTTTTCCTCAATAATTCGGAATTTTTTATAAAAAGCTCGACCGAGCCTTTTCATACTGATTCTTGATTAAAATATTTAATCAAGAATCCCATGTGCTACGCACACTCGCATTGTGCGAACGCACGATGCGCCGTCACATGCAGAATCTAACGCGCCTTTGGCGCTATAAAAAGCTTTTCAAATTTTTTTACAGTTTCTAGTATTATATAGGCTGATTCTCATAAATGCGTTCCGATTCGAGCAATATCGGCATTATTCATACTGTCATCCAGACCGGACACCGTCCGGAATGGAGTAGAAAGACCGTGCAGGCGCTCGCGAATTCCGATCAACAACATCATGCGCAAGTCGGATGCTGCCTGCTTGCGAAAATCAAATCAACCCTAAGGCACGAAGGCGACTCGCAATTTCGCGTTTCTCTTCTTCCGTTGCCGGAAGGAAAGGAGAGCGCGGATAGCACTTCAAAACTCCGCGGATTTCCAGCATCGCATAGATTGCAAGCTGGGTAGATTTTGCAATATACATAATGTCACGTAGTTCATTTACCTCAAACTGTGTTTTAAGACAGTCCTCATACCGCCCTTCCATACCCTCCGTCCACATTTTTCTGCATAATTCAGGGAAAGCATTTCCGAGTCCCGGAATAAACGCTTCTGTGCCGAGAACTCTGGATTCAATCCACATTGCTTCTGTGCCGGACGCCACATCGAAGCAATCATCTTTCAAGGTACGGATATAGTTCGCATGCGTCATGATGTCAAAGGTTGCATCCTTGACACCTCTGACGCCGACCTCTTCTTTCAGTCTGCGAATCAGCTTCAAATCCATCTGGTAACCCTGGAAGCTGACATTATTGTAAACATAAACAGGGAGTTCCGCTCCGGCTGCATCCACAATTTCACGGTAAAATTCGCAAATACTGTCCGCATTATGCTTGTAATAGAACGGTCCGACTGCGGATACAGCCGCAACGCCCAGTTCTTTGGCATGGCGCGTCAATTCAACTGCCGAGCGGGTGTCCGCAGTTCCGACATGTACAACTACCGGAATCTTTCCGGCAACCGTCTCCATCACAACTTCCGCGATTCTTTTGCGTTCCTGCACGCTTAACAGCGCAGTAGAGCCGTACGATCCAGTAATGAACAGTCCGTCAACGCGCTCTCTTAAAAAGTTGACAAGTGTAACCAGTCCCTCATAGTCCACATCTCCGTTCTCCTTAAAAGGAGTAATCATGGGGGGGATGACGCCTTTCATTCGAAACATTATTTCTTCTCCTTTTGCAATTTCATATAGCTATTTGCGATCGTCACCGCGCCGCGAATAGTCAGCTCGCTTTGACGTTCTTTGTCAGAAACGCAAGTGACATCAATCTTTTCCCCAAACTGCTTATTCAGCAGATAGGAATAGACGTTGCAACGCGCTTCATGCCCGAACAGGATATACCGGTCAGCGTGATAGCCCTGATGTTCAAACTCCTGCACAAGCCCCATATCGTCCGCCGCAACAGCAGCATCCATAAATAGGTTTCGCTCGTTAGAGTCTGTTTGAAGCAGGACCTGCAGAAAGCGCGGAATCATGATCCCGCGATCCAGTCCTACCTCTCCGACGACCTCGGCAGCAGTATCTACAATTTCATTGAATGAATATCCGCCGCTCTTCTCACTGTGGTTCTCGGCAAGACTTTTCCCGATCATACTCTCCTTGCAGATCGCCTCATACAGTTGACCACTCAGCGATGTAAGACTTGCTGCGATCCTGCCGTTGGCATCCACGTGAATCAGCTTCGTATGGCTGCTCAAAACGATGATATTCAGGGGCTCCTTAACGTTAAATTCTTCTAAAATACCTATGACTTGTGTTTCTTCGCCGCGCATGAAATCTACATTCCGAATGTTTTTTAGAATGGCCTCGCCGTAGTCATTCCGCACGCCGCGAACAAACAGCACCGGTACATCAATCGGAATTACTTCGCCGGCAGCAACTGCTTCCACGCCTTCTGTCAGTTCACGCAAGCCGACCGGAGCAACCAAGTGAGGTATTTCCTTCAAGCCGATTTCTGATGTAATCATGCCTGAAGCAATTACGAAAGAGAGATCCCGCACTTCGATTCCGGCACTCTTTGCCGCCTCTGCCACAGCTTCACAAACACCCTGCCGCAGCGCATCCTTGCTCCCGGTCATCGAGGTGTTGCGCACACCGACGCGTCTCTCACCTTGACCGATCTTCTGATTTCTATTGTTGAGAATATAGACACGCGTGTTTGTTGTACCGCAGTCAATGATACCAAACAAAAGTCTCACCCCATTTCAAGCACAGCCTTATTCACCAGATTTTTAGGACGATGACCCGTCAGCACCCGAACGACCTCTTCTGCAACACTTCTCTGCAATGTGGCAATCGCATCCTCGCTATACCACGCATTATGCGGTGTGACGATTACATTGTCGAGCGTCAGCAGGGCACTGTCCTTCTGAATTGGTTCATGTTCTACGACATCCAGCGCGGCTCCGGCAATTCTTTGATTTTGCAGGGCCTCAAGCAATGCTGCCTCTTCTACAATCGGACCGCGTGCAGTATTGATAAGCAATGCAGTATTTTTCATACGGGCAAATGCGTCGCGATTCAGCATATGGTACGTTTCTTTTGTCAGCGGGCAGTGAACGGAAATGTAATCCGAAGTCTCCAGCAGCGTCTGCAAAGATACCGGCATAACACCGTATTTATCAGCCAGATCTTTCCGGATATAAGGGTCATAGCACTGGATATTTACGCCAAACCCGCGCATCTTCTCCGCTACCATACACGGGATTCTTCCGAAGCCGATTAAACCGAGTGTCTTGCCGCGCATACGATAGAGGGGCTTGCTAATCGTATAATCCCACAATCCGGCCTTGACCGATGCAGCAAGCGGAATCAGCTTCTTTGACAGTGCCATCAAAAGGGTGATCGCGTGGTTGGATACTTCATCAATGCTATAGTCCGGAACGTTGGCCACATAAATGCCCTTTGCGGTCGCTGCATCGAGATCGATATTGTCTACGCCGATTGCGTAACGGACAATAATGCGGCATTTTCCCATGCTGTCTATCACGCGCTGCGTCATCGGTGCAAACTGCACAATGACCGCATCGGCATCTCGGACCAGCCGGCAAAGCTGCTCTTCATCCTTACAATGGTGTGCCTCTAACTGCAAACCCTTCACAGCGGCGAAAATTTTCTTTTCCTCATCTAAGTTTTCATACCAGTAGTCAGTAATAACAACTTTCATGCGCATCCTCCGGTTCTTTGATTACCGCCGTCCCGCCATGCGGGACGGCGGTATGTGCTATTTGATTTTTTCGACCGCAGCCCGAATCAACTCTACGTTTTTTGCCAGCTCGTCTTCATTCAGTTTGACCGGCGGCTGAGGATTCATTTGGAACACATTGTTCCAGTCGGTCTTGTCTTTATACTTTGGGACAATGTGACAATGAACATGTGTCACAGTGTCGCCGTACATACCGATGTTGATCTGGTCCGGCATATAAACTGCGGTCAGTGCGCGGACGGTTTTGTGAACGGCCGCGAAATAGGCTGTCGCCTGTTCACACGTCAGATCAGCGATCTTTGGAATGTGTTTGTCACAACAGAGGATTACTCTCCCCGGGAGGGTCTGATTATGATTGAGATAAAGCGGAAAACCGTCAACATCACAAATGTATGTCATCAGCGACTTGAGTTTTTCCCCTTTCTCACAGTACATGCATTGGTAGTCCGTCATGGTATCAATATGCCGGCTTGTACTCATCGACATTCTCGCCGGTAATCGCATAGATCGGCATATTATTTGAATATTCGGCGGGCTTATTGCCGTTCAGATATTCGGCAATCAGGTCCATCGAGCCATCGCACTCCAGGGTGGGGCTGAGCCAGATGGTTGCCAGATAGCGGCTATCCTCTTTAATGGCGTTCAGATTTGCCTCGCAGCCACCGATGGAAACGAGCTTGATATTCTCATTTACACCGCTGACATCCTCGTTGATAGCCTGATATGCACCATAGCCAACTGCGTCATCGACTGCATATACGAGGTCGATTTCGCCGGGATAGGTCGAAAGGAAGGAGGACATGAAGTTCTTTCCCTTTTCTGTCTGCCAATCGCAGGCGGGGGATTCTGCAAGCAGCGTAAAGTTGTATCCCTGCTCCTCGGAGCGCTTGACAAAGCCTTCCAAGCGCAGGCGGCTGCACTCATTGTTGCTCTCCTGCCCAAGATAAACAAAATTGCCGCCCTCAGGAAGTGCCTCATGGGCAACATCCGCCAGCAAAGAGCCCTGTGCAATGAAGTCCGGGCCGTAGAAGAATTCACAGTACTGCTTACCGTCCTCGGCGACGTTCGTGTTAACGTTTACGAAAGGAATTCCGGCATCGTGTACCTTCTTCGCCACTGCAACGGCGGCAATGGAATCAACGGGCTGCAAGCAAATCAAGCTGGGATTCATGCTAATCGCCTCATCTGCCTGCTGAGACTGGAGGGTCATATCGCTCTGTGCATCAAATGCAATCCATTCGATATCGGTCAGCGTTGCGCCGTAATCCTTGAATTCTTGGAAGTACGCGCCGCTGTAAGGGGAGGTGGATTTTGCCATCAGAAGAACGACCTTCTTCTTTTCGGAGCTATCACCGGCGGTGACAGAGGGGTTTCCCGGATCCTGAGAGTCCTGTCCTGCGCAAGCAGCAAGGGAAATTACAAGGATGAGCGTGAGAAGAATTGCAATCAGTTTTTTCATTTTTCTTGTTCCTTTCTTTGATTTAGCCAGTATTGAAGGGTTGCGAAAGTTAAAGTTTTACCTCCTTTCTATTACGAGTCAGTCTGTTATTTCGTCTCTGCATACTTGATCTTCAGCATATCCACGATCATAAAGAGAACCAAAATAACACCGATGAAGCCCATTTGCATATTTGCAAACGACGAGTCGATTTGGTAAAGCACCTTCTGTACAAGCTGCATCGCCGTCACACCGAGTACAGCCAGCCATGCATTTCCGTAGCCGCCCGTCATATGCAGGCCACCCAAAACACAGGCCGCCACGGTCTGCATTGAATAGCGCTCACCTATTGCGGCATTGCCACAGGTGTTAAACGATGCAACCAATATGCCGCTGATTGCTGCGCAAACGCCGGAGATCATATAGCAAACAGTAGTGGTGCGGTCAATGTTTATGCCGCATAACAGCGCAGCCTCCCGGTTGCCGCCGATCACATAAAGGCTTTGCCCGAAATCTGTATATTTCAGCACTACGGAAGCCACTACAAGGCATACAACGAGGGTCAGCATTGGCAGCGTAAAAGAAAAACTGCCCAATTTGAAGATCACGATATTGAACAACCCATTTAGCTGCTCATTATAGCTGAAAATCGCCTTTCCGCCGCTGGCAACAAGTCCGATTCCCTTGAATATCATTTGGGTGCTGAGTGTAGCAATAAAGGGGTTAATTTGCAGTTTTGTAACAACAATACCGTTGAACAACCCGGTCAACATTCCAATCAAGATAATTACCGGAATGATAACCGCAAGTCCGTACTTTTCACCGAGAATCGTCGCTATGACGGTAACCATGGAAACATTTAGACCGACGGACAAATCATTGCACCCGATAATCATCACGAAAGCAACGCCAATTGCCATGATGCCCCACATTGATATATTCTTCAGCAGAACGGACAGCGACTGTACGGAGCCAAAGCCGGGGAAGACGATGGAAGGAATAGCCAGAAAGCCGATACATACAATATACATGCTGCGTTTAAGGAGAAATTCTCCAATGTTTCGCCCGAAGAATGATCTGGCAAGCTGTTTCATTCCCATTACCTCCGTGATTTGCTTTTTTCGACGACACCGTTGACATACAGCATGGCAACAAGGATGGAACCTTTCACAATCCACTGCCACATATCCGGAATCCCGAACTGAATATAGAACATATCTAAGACGCCGAGGAAAAGAATGCCGACAAGCGTGCCGCTAATTTTTCCGACACCACCGGACAAAAGCGTACCGCCCAAAACAACCGCCGTGATTGCGTTGAACTCTTTGTTTGTCCCAATCAACATATCCGCGGTCTGCGTCCATGCCCCGACAAAAACCCCCGCCAGAGCCGACAAAACACCGGTAACAATGTAAGTTACCCAAATTGTCTTGACAGGACTGATTCCGGACAAATGAGAAGCAACCTTGTTTCCGCCAACAGCGAAAATGTGTTTTCCAAAAACTGTGCGGCTCAAAACAAAACCGAGAACGATATAGATTATTACTAACAAAAGGATTGGGAGCGGGATCTTGAGCACTGTTCCGCTACCGAAGAACTCATAGATTTCATTCGCTTTTGCGTTTATTGTGCGTCCGCCGTTGTAAGCAATCGCCGCCGCTTCAAAGATATACGCCGTACTGAATGTTGCAACAAAAGCATTCAAACGCAGTTTCCCAACGAGGAATCCGTTGCAGAAGCCACAGAGAGCGCCAATTATCAAAGGGAGGAGAAGCGCAACCATCGCTACTGCGCCAGCCGACATCCGATCTGTGTATTTCTGTGTGATTGTACAGCTGATAATTGCGCAAAGTGTCATAATTTTTCCGGTGGACAGGTCAATGTTTCCGGTCATTATTGACATCGTTACGCCAGCAGCAATATATCCTATAGAAACAACTGACATAACGGTTTTGATGCTGTAGTTCAAGAAGGCAGCGCCGGAGCTAGTAATTGTGGGGCTCTTGATCAACTGCGCAACAAACAGCATGACCATTGCTGCGAAAATAACCACTGTACGCAAGCGCTCGGGATCCATGCGCTTTTTTTGTTTCAGACTCATCTGCTCTTTCCTCCCAGCGCATATTCCATAACTTCTTGGCTGCAAGTGTCCTTCGTAAGCAGCTCGCCCGTTTGGTGACCCTCGTGCATCGTAATAATTCGGTCACTGATGCCCAAAATCTCAGGAAGCTCGGAGGAGATAACTATGATAGCAACTCCCTCCTGGGCGAGACGGCTGATTAACTTGTAAATCTCGGACTTTGCACCAACATCAACACCACGCGTCGGTTCATCCAAAATCAATACGCGTGGGCTAAGCATCAGCCACTTTGCAATAGCGACCTTCTGCTGATTTCCTCCGGACAATTCTGCCACGATTTTTGACAGAGACGGTGTCTTAATCGCAAGTTTTTGCCGATACATCTCCGCCAGCTCCTCTGCTTTCTTTGCGTGGATCACCCCGAACGTACTGATTTCACGCATCTTAACCAGGAGCTCGTTGATGCGGATAGACAGTCGAAGCACCAAGCCTTGCGCCTTGCGGTCCTCCGGCACCAAGCCCAGACCCTTTTTGATTGCGCTTCTCGGGCTGTGGATCGGAGTTTTAATGCCGTCAATATAGATCTCTCCGGCATGGAGCCTTTCTGCCCCGAAAAGGGATGTCATTACTTCAGATCTGCCGGCTCCAACCAACCCAAAGAAGCCGAGGACTTCGCCGCGATGAACTTCAAACGAAATATTCTCAAAATAACCCTTGCGTGTCAGCCCGCGCGCCTGTAATACGACTTCCCCGATTTTTGCCGGCTGCTTATTAAAGTAGTTGCCGATCTCTCGCCCGATCATTTGCGCCACAATTTTTTCCTGTGTGACGCTATCGTTGTTTGGGAACGTGGATATATGCTCTCCGTCACGAAAGACAGAAATACGGTCGGATATTTCCAGTATTTCTTCCAGCTTGTGGGAAATATAGAAAATCCCAACTCCTTGCGAACGCAGAGTACGGATTACCCGGAAAAGGACCTCTGTTTCCTTCGATGTCAGCGATGAAGTCGGTTCATCCATGATAATAACTTTACTTTTCCGCGTGATGGCCCTGCCAATCTCTATCATCTGATGCTGCGCAATAGAAAGATCCTTCGCGGGTGTCTTCGGCGAGACATCCAATTCCAAAGTGTCCAGAACCTCCTGTGCTTCCGCGTACAGCCTTTTGTAATCAACCAGCCCGTTCTTTTGAGGCAGATTGCCAAGGAACAGGTTCCGAGCCACATCGATCATCGGAACAATGGTAAGCTCTTGATAGATGCAGCTAATCCCGCTTGCGAGTGACTGATGTACACTGCCGAACTCAACCGGCTCGCCCTCCATCAGGTACGTCCCTTCGTCACGTTGATAAACGCCCGTCAAAACCTTCATCAATGTGGACTTGCCCGCACCGTTCTCGCCGACAATGGCATGAACCTCCCCCGCATAAAGATCCAAATCCACGCCCTTCAGCGCACGTACGCCGGGAAAGGACTTGCTGACGTTATGTACTTCCAAAATTGTCTTCTTTTCCAAGTCGTTCCCTCCTATCAATTACTCATGCCATCTGAAGCAATTCTCTCCACAGGGAACGTTCAGACGGACGCGGGTTGGACTTTATATGCGACATACAGCTCTGAATGTTATCCAGTGCCGCCTCAATGTCGAGATCGGCCGGATAGTAATCACACAAGCGTCGCGGGGCATCAATTTTTTCCATCATTTCGGACAGCAGGGAAATCAGTTCTTCAAACACCTCATCGTATGTACGCCCGTCACAGCGGATAGCAAGCGCTTGTGCAATCTGAAGGAACTGCGGCTTGGCATAGTCCTTATTCAGCCGCATTGTCGGCAGCAGGAAAATTGAACAAGAAGCACCGTGCGGAACGTGATATAATGCGCCAAGAGGTTGACCGACAATATGCGCTAAGCCGGCACCGACCGTCAACGCAATCCCTGCCAAGTAGCTGCCCAACAGCATGTTGCTTTGTGCGTTCTCATCTTCGGAATTGTCAACAATTTTTGTTATATTACCGTATAACAGGCGCAGCGCGGCAAGCGAATACATTTGGGAAACCGTATTTGCGCCGTTTGATACCATAGATTCAATTGCGTGCACGATGGCATCCATGCCTGTATACACAGCAATTCTCGTCGGTAATTCCGCAATGGCAATCGGATCCAAGATAACCGTATCAGCGATCATACTGTTGTCGTAGACTGCCTTTTTCCAGCCTTCTTTTTCATTGAACACGACCGCAACCTTTGTTGCTTCTGCACCGGTGCCGCAGGTCGTCGGCATAGCAATATAAAACAGCGGCTGATTGCGGACGGAACGCCGATTTAATTGGTAATCCTCACAGTAGCCGTCGTTTGTCGCAAGCATCGCGACCAACTTCGCCGTATCAATCACGCTTCCGCCACCGATGGCAAGAACACAATCACATGTATTCTGCCGACACAGGGCAACCGCAGAATCCACAAGTGCGAGATGCGGCTCTCCCGTCACACGATCGAAAAGGACCTGTTCAATTCCGCCTTCTGTCAGCTCCTCTTGAACTCTTCTGACGCAATCAGCCTCCGCATTGTACGCCAAAAGGAAAACTCTGCTTTTCCCCTGTTTCTTCAAAATTCCCGGGATCTCACAGTAACTACCACTCCCAAAAATTACGCGACGATTGTTGACAAGCTCCATTTCGACATCCTCCGTTCATTAAAGATCGTTTCATGTTTAAACCAAGCGGTCCCTTCATCTGTTTATAATACTATACGAAGATATTTTGCTTTGTCAATAGGCCGCCGTCAATTTCAGAGAATCCGAAAGAACAGCCCCCTCCTTTTTGTGTATTTTCACTTTTTTTCGGTAATATTTTATATACCAGTATAGTTCTTCCTGTTTTTATACCTGTATATGTTTTACTCGTGCTTTTATAGAAAAATTGATCAATATCATTTAAATTAGACAAATTGGTCCGTTTCTGCTTGACAAACAATTTTCTCTTGCGTTATAGTATACTATGACAGAATGGAGGGAAATAATGGATAATAAAGAATTCCTATATCAAAAGATCTACGAATCCTTGCGTGAAGGTATTTTGCACGGTGATTATCCCTACGCCAGCGTACTCCCCTCTGAACGTGTCCTGTGCGAAACGTTCAGTGCATGGCGAACCACGGTACGCCATGCCTTAGATATGCTCGTCGCTGACGGTCTGATTGAAAAGAAAGCCGGTTTCGGGACACGCGTGATATATGAACAGGGTAAGGAATCTTCCGAACCACAAGATAATGTAATAGGCTTCTTTATTGCGAGTGATATTACCACGGCGCTCCAGCAAGATCAGCCGTATTACTCCGATCTGCTATATTACTTAGATATGGAGTGCAAAAGCCATGGGTGCCGTTTTATCATGAGCACAATCAACAGTACTTCCGATATCGAAAATCTGATGCACAATCATTTCATCCTCGTTGTATATCTTTCCCACAACAACTTTGAGTATTTGGAAACAATCAAGGAGCACCATGTGACGACGGTTCTCCTGAACGAGGAATACGAAAACTATCCTATTATCGCAAACGATCAAATCGCCGCCGGCTTCCTCGCTGTTAGTCATTTGTTGGAGCTCGGTCATCGGCGAATTGGAATCATTACCGGTCCGCCTTCCCATCTGACCGTGCGCAGACGATTGGCAGGATGTTATCTTGCCTTCAGCGAATATCAGCTGCCGAATCCCATTGGTTCCTTAATGCAAGTCGGCAATTGGGAATATGAGAGCGGTTTTCGCTGCGCAAAGGCAATGTTCTCTGCCGGAGAGGAAAAGCCAACCGCGATTTTTGCCTTCAATGACATTATGGCAATCGGTGCTTTACGCGCCTTGCGCGGTATGGGCTATAACATACCAAATGATGTAAGTGTCATCAGTTCGGACAACATTCGCCAACTTTCTTACACAGAACCGGGCTTAACGACAGTCGATATGCGGACACAATACACCGCACGGGCGATCGTCGTCACGGCACTGAATCAGATTTACAAAGACCTCGCGCCGGGAAGCAACATTATAACACCCGTAGAATTGGTAATACGCTCCTCAGTTAAAGATTTGAGGGCAAAATGAGTTTTTAAGGAAAGGCTGCATACTCAGCGGGTTTGAAAGACAGCATAGCATGCCAAAATGCAATGGCGTTTGCGAAAAGGCTACCCGTACGAAGTTGGAAAACGGACACTCTGATATTTACTGCCATATCGGTATGCTTTACAGAAAGGGAAAACAGCGAAGGAAAAGCAAATTCATTGATTTTCTGCCGTTGTTGAATAAAAGCCGGACCGGATGGTGAATAACGGCTGCGCCTAATACTGATTCTTGATTAAAATATTTAATCATGAATCAGTATTAGTGACATTGGGTTCGCCGCCTGACCCCAACTTTTATTGTAGAAGCAAAAGAACACGGTGCGGTATCGGATGATACCGCGCCGTGTTTTATGAGATTCCGAGAATTTCAAGGATGTCCTCCCGCGAGCGCACGCCGCTGATGCGCTGCTGAATCTCGCCGTCCTGCATCAGGACCAGCGTCGGCACGCTCATAATGTCGAACTGCCCCGCAAGCCCCTCCTGACGGTCGATGTCCACCTTGCAGAACTTGCAGCGGTCCCCGTACTCCTGCGAAAGCTGCTCCAGGGTCGGTGCAAAGGCGCGGCACGGTGCACACCACGTCGCATAAAAATCGATCAGCACCGGCAACTCCGCGTGCTCTGCCTCGGTCTTGAAATTTTCGCGTGATAATTCGGTCATAAAAATCGCCTCCCTGCGACTATAATGTGCAGGAGGCGACAAATTTATTTTACTTTTCGTCTTTTTCCGCAAGGAGAAGGCAGTCACTCGCCGTCAACGGAAAAAGAAAAACCGTCCCGTCCTTCCAGACCGCTTCGCGATAGTTTTCCGGACCGTCCAGCTCCGTAAAGTCCCGCAAAATACAGGGCGGAACAAAGGCACGACCGAGCGTTTGGGCATCGAGGTATTCCTGCTTCATGCGGAATACATGCTCGCGCGAACGCCACTTCCGCACAAGGTCAAAAAAGGTTCTACAATAAATGTTGGGGTCAGGCAATGAGCCTGACCCCATAGTCATACAAAAAGGTTGAGCATAGAGATAAAATCCTTTACAATGAAAGTACCCCTACCACACCGAAAGGAAAAGTCTCTATGCTCAACGAGGATTATACCGCAAAGCTGCTGAATTTGGAAGATGTAATTATCACAAATGTTGAGAATATTTCCGGAGAAGTCCATGTTTCTCTCGAGCTGCCGCGTGCAAAGCACCGCTGCCCTGCTTGTGGGGCACTCACGGACCGTGTGCACGACTACCGAACGCAGACGATCAAGGACGTTCCGCTTGGCAGAACAACGCTGCTGCATCTGCGCAAGCGACGTTACCGCTGCGACTGCGGCAAGCGCTTCTTTGAGAAGAACACCTTCCTTCCAAGGTATTACCGTTCCACCGGCCGACTGGTTGCCGAGATCATTACCGCATTCCGTGAAACGGTATCCGCTGCAAAGATCGGCGCACAGTTTAACGTTTCCGGCACAACCGCAATGCGGTACTTCAAGTATGTCTCTTTCAAGCCGACCAAGCTTCCGGAGGTGCTTTCCATTGACGAGTTCAAGGGAAATTCCGGCGGTCAGAAATACAACACGATTGTTGTAGATGCCGAGAAACGCAAGGTAATTGATATTCTCCCCAATCGTTTTGAAAATGATCTTATTCACTATTTCTCACAATTCTCCTCAAAAACAGAGGTGAAATACTTCGTTTGCGACATGAATTCCCATTTCCGAGAGGTGGCGAAAGCTTGCTTCCCTAAAGCCGCTGTAGTTGCGGATAGGTATCACGTTATTCGACAGGCTTATTGGGCTATGGAGCGTGTCAGGAAAAATGAACAAAACAAACTCTCAAAAAGATTTCGAAAATACTTCAAAAAATCCAGATACCTTTTGATGAAGCCAATGGATAAGCTCTCGCTTGAAGAAATGAATAAGCTTGCGCTCATGTTTGAAATAGCGCCCAGGCTGGCGGATGCATATCGATTAAAAAATGAGTTT
>ENA-ORSL01001183-ORSL01001183.1-human-gut-metagenome-genome-assembly--contig:-NODE-1183-length-22903-cov-3.276523_pt1 | contig 22903 bp, 20 predicted proteins | sample MGYA00242190_ERZ509157 | MGnify/ENA primary metagenome ERZ509157 (study PRJEB26280, sample SAMEA2338664) | human gut metagenome | biome: human gut; feature: human-associated habitat; material: faeces...
CCTTCTAAATTGGGAATTCCTTAAATACAACGAATAGCAAATGAGGAATATTGCAGCATACATCTTCTTTTGAATAGCATTCGCGTTAAACTACTACAGGGAAAACTATTTTGGCAAGCAATTGTGCCACTTTCAGTCCCCGTGATATATCCATGTTAAGGCAGGCGCTCCCTTTTCGCAACCCCGTCCGTATATGGTCAGCAGCTGTACCGGTACGCTGCTGACATAAGCATTGTACCAGCAAGCAATGCAATCCGGCCCGAATTGCACAAAGCTTGTTGGTAGGCTCCGCCCCCAAGCCCCTGCCAGCCAGCGCAAGCGCTGTGGTTATCTTTACGAAAAGAGAAAGCCGCCATGCCAGTATTGCGTGTAAAACGCAAGAGTCAGACATGACGGTTTCTTTCATGTCTGCCCATTGGCGGAAACGCATCTGGCGCAGAAAGATACTACAACCACAGAACATAGTTCTGGTTTTCAGGGGTTTGGGGGCGGAGCCCTCAACAAGCTTTTTGCAATTCGGCCCGGATTGCATTGCTTGCAGCTATGCAAATGTAGTACATTTGCCCTGCTTGCCACTATGTCTTACGCTAAACCGCAATTTGAAACCTTTTCCAAAGAAAAGAAAAATCCAAGAGACAGACTGTTTGTATTGCTGCTATAGCAGAAAAATGGTATAATGAAAATGGTATATTATAGGTATTATTCAATCGTACAGAGGTGACATGGATGAGCAGACCGGAGGATGAGCGCGTAAAGATCCCAGCCCTTCTTCACCTGACGAGGCTGGGATATCAATACGTTTCTCTCAAAGAGAATGCTTACGACGGAGATACCGATATCTTTGTCGATGTATTTCGAGACGCCGTCTGCCGTTTGAATGACTACTCTTTTTCCGATGCCGAAATCAATACAATGCTCCAGGATTTCAAGCAGGTGCTGGACACAGAAGATTTGGGTAAGCAATTCTACAATTATTTGCTCAAAGGATACAATGGCGTTACGCTGCTTGACTTCAATCATCCGGAAAGAAACACTTGGCAAATAGCAACCGAGCTTCCCTGCGTCAATGGTCAGGACGAATTCCGCCCTGACATCACGATCCTGATCAATGGCATCCCGCTGGCATTTATCGAAGTGAAACGCCCTAATAATAAGGACGGAATCCAAGCGGAATATGATCGGATGAACCGGCGCGTGCAAAACAGAAAATTCCGCCGCTTCATCAATATGACGCAGCTGATGGTGTTCTCCAACAATGGAGAATATGACGATAACGAAGCTGTTCCGTTGGAAGGCGCATATTACGCAACCATCGGATATGAGAAACTATTCTTCAGCCACTTCCGGGAGGAAGACGATAGTATCTTCACCCGTGTTGCTCCGTTGGATGAAACGATCGAATCGAAAATTCTGACTGACACCAATCTGGTCACCATTAAATCCGCGCCGGATTATCAGACCAATACCAGCCCGATGACACCGACCCATCGGATGCTGACTTCTCTTTTCAGCAAAGATCGGTTGCTGTTCCTGCTGCGCTATGGCCTGGCATATGTGGAACGAACAGACGATAACGGCATCAAGCATCTGGAAAAGCATGTGATGCGTTATCCGCAGATCTTTGCCACGAAAGCCATCGAAGAAAAACTGAATCACAACGATAAGCACGGCGTCATTTGGCATACCCAAGGTAGCGGCAAAACAGCGCTGGCCTATTTCAACGTCCGCTATTTGACAGACTATTATCAAAAGCAGGGCATCATCGCCAAGTTCTATTTCATTGTCGATCGGCTCGACCTATTGAAGCAGGCCGCCGATGAATTCCGTGCACGGGGTCTCCATGTGGATACGGTGGAGTCAAAAGAAGATTTCACCAAAGCCATCGGCCAGACCGGCGAAGCAAACGCTTCCGGCGAATTATCCATCACGGTCGTTAATATACAAAAATTCTCCACTGATTCCATCTCCCGCCCCAGCGATTATAATGTGAACGTGCAGCGCGTGTACTTTATGGATGAAGCACACCGCAGCTATAACCCAAAGGGCTCCTTCCTGTCCAACCTGCTTTCCTCTGACAGGGAAGCTGTCATGATCGCTTTGACGGGCACGCCGTTGATCGGTGACGGCTACAATACCAAAGACGTATTTGGCGCTTACATTCATAAGTACTATTACAATCGATCCATCAAGGATGGCTACACTCTGCGCCTGATCCGCGAGGGCATCCGTACTGAATACCGCACCCAATTGCAGGGCATATTGGAAAGCATCAAGGCCCTGAAGGGCTCCATTGACCGAAAGGACTTATACGCTCATCCCGCCTATGTGCGGGATCTGGTGAAATACATCGTGGAGGATTTCCGGCGCAGTCGTATTGCGCTGGGAGACAGCTCCATTGGCGGCATGATCGTCTGCGATTCTTCTGAGCAGGCACGGGAAGTGTTCCATCAGCTGGAAGACTATGATCTGACCTCCGCCCTGATCCTGCACGATCAGGACGACAAAGAAACCCGGGAAAAGGAAGTCGATCATTTCAAAAAAGGCACCATAGATCTGCTGGTGGTTTACAATATGCTGCTGACCGGCTTTGACGCGCCGCGCCTGAAAAAACTGTATCTGGGCCGTGTGATCAAGGATCACAGCCTCTTGCAGGCGTTGACCCGCGTCAACCGTCCCTATAAAAAGCATCGCTATGGTTTTGTGGTGGACTTCGCCGATATTCGGGCGGAATTCGATAAAACGAATAAAGCCTATTTTGACGAGCTCCAGGCCGAGTTGGGCGATGCCTTCCACCAATATGACAGCATCTTCATGACGCCGGAAGATATCACCGCAGCGTTACAGGAGATTCAGCAGAAGCTATTCCTGTATGATACGGAAAACGTATCGCTTTTCACGCAGCAGATTTCGGCCATCGAAGATAAAGAGGAGCTGCTTTCCCTGCGCAAAGCCTTGGAAAGCTACAAGGAATTGCAGAACATTGCCCGTTTGTTCGGTTATGAGGAGTTGGCGGACAAGTTTACGTTGGAGAACGCCAACAAGCTATCCAATGAAGTGCAAAACCGTATCGCTCTGGTCAACGCCAAGAACGCCCTTAACGATCCCCAGGATATGACCGCCGTGCTGAACCTGGCCATGAGCGAGATTCAGTTCGTTTTCAAGCGGGTGTCCAAGGATGAAATGGTAATTGCCGATGCCTTCCGGGATGCGCTGGATAAGACCCATCGGGAAATGCAGCACACTTTCGATCCGCAGGACCCCGAATACATCACCCTGCTGGAGGAACTGCAGCGGCTGTTCCAGAAAAAGCATATCGAGGAATTGAACGCCGATGAAATGAAGGAGCATATGCAGGAGCTGGAGCGCATCCGCTCCCGTGCGGCAGCGCTGAACCAGCGGGACGCCCTGCTGACCCACAAATACGCGGATGATCCAAAGTTCATGCGCATCCATAAACGCTTGATGAGCAATCCGCCGCCCATCGGCACAGACGCGCAGATTTTCCCGGTGCTGATGGATTTGAAGCGCCTGGCGGACAGTCGGGTGCTGGCCAATCAGCGGATGCTGCAAAACGAGCCCTACTTTACGGCAGAAATGATGCCCGCCATCAAGCAGGCGCTGCAGGCCCACGGCTTGCCCTTCACCCTGCCGCAGCTCAAGTTCGTCGGGGCGACGCTATCCCAGGAATACTTCCATGAAAGGACATGGGCACAATGAATACAGTGGAAATCACCCAGCAAACCAAAGCCATGATCGACGGCCTGAAAGCCGTCTGTACCAATTTCGGCCTGGGCAACGCCGCCAGCGAATACAAGATCATCACAGAGGTTTTCCTCTATAAATTCCTGAATGATAAATTCATTTATGAAATGAAAAAGGTGAATCCTGCCTATGCTGATTTGACGGACACCGAGGTGGAGCAGCGCTTATCCGCTTTATCCGAAGATGAATATGAAATGGCGCTGATGGATATTGGCGGCTCCACGGCCAAGCTGCACCCTAAACAGTTCATTTCCTATTTGTTCAACCACCAGAACGATGACAAATTCCATGATCTGTTCGATAAAACCCTGGTGGCGATCTCCAACGACAACATGGACATCTTCTCCGTTCAGGCGGGCGGCGCGTCCAAAATCAAGCTGTTCGACGCCCTGTCGCCCTATGTGATCGAGGAAGAAAAGCGGGACGCCTTCTGCAAGGCCATGATCGGCAAGCTGGTCAATGATTCCTTCACCGGCGTGTTTGAGCAGAAGTATGATTTCTTTGCGGATATTTTTGAATATCTCATCAAGGATTACAACAAGGACAGCGGCAAATACGCCGAATACTACACGCCCCATTCCATCGCCACCATCCTGGCGCGGATTCTGGTGCCGCAAGCCGTCCAAAACGTGACGGTGTATGACCCTGCCGCCGGCACCGGCACCCTGGTGCTGGCCCTGGCCCATGAGATCGGGGAGAACAACTGCACTGTGTACACCCAGGACATCAGCCAGAAGGCCAACGAGTTCATGCGCCTGAACCTGATCCTCAACGGCCTGGTGCATTCCCTGCCCAACGTGGTGCATGATGACCCCCTGGTATCTCCCCGGCACCTGAACGCCAGGAAGGACAATATTGCCACCTTTGACTATATCGCCAGCAATCCGCCCTTCAACATGGATTTCAGCGAAACCCGGGACACCCTGGCGGGGGAAGCCTACCAGAAGCGTTTCTTTGCGGGCGTGCCCAATATTCCCAACAAAAAGCTGGACAGCATGGCCGTGTACCAAATGTTCCTCCAACATATCATTGCTTCCCTGAATGACAAGGGCAAGGCTGCCGTAGTCGTGCCCACGGGCTTCCTGACCGCTGGCAGCGGCATCCCGCTGAAAATTCGCCAGCATCTGGTGGATCATCATTGGCTCCGGGGCGTGGTGAGCATGCCCAGCAATATCTTTGCCAACACCGGCACCAACGTGTCCGTGCTGTTCATCGACAAGCAGCACACCGGCGACGTGATCCTGATGGATGCCAGCAAGCTGGGCAGCAAGGTGAAGGTGGACGATAACCAGCGCACCGTCCTTTCCGATGCGGAGATCGAACGGATCATCGATACCTTCAACGCAGGCCAGCCCGTAGAGGATTTCTGCGTCACCGTCAGCGACGATCAGATCAAGGAAAAGAAATACAGCTTCTCCGCCGGGCAGTATTTTGAGGTCAAAATCGAATATGTCAACCTGACCCCGGCCGAATTTGCTGAGAAAATGCAAGGCTTCCAAACTCGCCTGCAAGCGATGTTTGAGGAAGGGCATCGGCTGGAGCAGGAGATCAAGGAGCAGTTGGGGCGGGTGAAGTATGAATAAGAAATTGACAAAGACGCTTCTCGGAGATGTATGCCAACTTCATAGAGGTTATGATCTGCCTAATCAAAACCGTATTGATGGACCTTATCCGGTAATAAGTTCTTCCGGTATATCAGGGATGCATCATGATTATAAGTGTGACGGTGAGAATGTAATAACCGGACGATATGGAACTATCGGAGAAGTATATTACTATAATGGAAAATGTTGGCCTTTGAATACTGCACTTTTCGTAAGCAATTTTTTCGATAATTACCCGAAATACATATATTATTTTTTGAAATGCACTTTAAAAGTTGATGGGAAAGATAAAAGCACAGTTCCTGGCGTTGATAGAAATGTTTTGCATGCATTAAAAGTCTCATATTTTTCAGATAAGGATTATCAAATTGAGATAGCTAGTGTTTTATCATGCATTGATGCAAAAATTGATCTCAACGCTCAGCTTTGCGCCGAACTGGAAGCCATGGCGAAAACCCTCTAGGATTACTGGTTTGTGCAGTTTGATTTCCCGAATGAAAACGGTAAGCCCTACCGCACCAGCGGCGGCACGATGGAGTGGTGCCAGGAACTGGGAAGAGAGTTGCCGAAAGGATGGAAAGCAGGAACGGTTGTTGATCTCGGAGAAATCGTTTCAGGCGCAACCCCATCTACTACGGAAGAAAACTATTATACTACCAATGGTATTGCTTGGATCACTCCTAACGACCTCTCTGATAATGAACACAATATGTTTGTTTTTCATGGAGAGCGGGACATAACAGAAGCAGGCTTAAGCAGTTGTTCCGCTATACTGATGCCAGCAGGCAGCGTTCTAATGAGTTCTCGTGCACCTATCGGCTACCTTGCCATTGCTGCTAATCCCGTTTGTACAAACCAGGGTTTCAAATCAATCATTTGCACTAAAGATTATGGCACATTGTTTGTATATTACACGCTAAAAAGAAATGTGCAGGGCATTGCGCGTCAAGGCGTCGGTACGACCTTTAAGGAAGTGTCACGGGATACGTTGGCACGGTATACTGTATTGCTTCCGGATACTACAATTGCAAAACACTTTGAACAATTGATTGCGCCTATATCACAGACGAGAAAGAACTGTGAGCAGGAAAATCGGGAATTAATAGCACTCCGCGATTGGCTCCTGCCGATGCTGATGAATGGGCAGGCGAAGGTGGAATAACCATTAGCAAAAATAGGAGGATAAATGAGCAAAAGCATACGTAGAAATGATGAATGCCCTTGTGGAAGTGGGAAAAAGTACAAAAAATGCTGCTTGGGAAAGACAGACAATCCTGAATATTGCAGTATAGAAAACGCGGCCAATGTTTTTAAAAATGATCGAAAAGCTGCTCACTTTAAAGAGTGCATTCATCCAGATAAATCAACATGCTCAAAAACAATCATCAGTGCCCATACGATACAGAATAATAAAATCTTGTCGAAGATTTCAGACAATGGGAAAGTATATATGCCATGTCCCAAACCGGATTGGAAGCCAACGTTACTATACGAATATGGACGAGGAGAGGCTACTACATTTACCGGATTCTGTAGTTATCACGATAAAACAACATTTCAGCCAATAGAAGATCGAGATTTCTGCGGCACAGATGAACAAGTATTCTTACATATCTACAGAGCATTTGCGCTTGAATATCATAAGAAGAAAGAAGTTGCTCGCTCGGAACAAATCTTTTTTGCGAACAAGCCATCTGTTGCTAATATGCCGGGGTGACTATTTGAAGGAAAAACAGAAAACCAGATAGCAATTAAAGATTATGAGGAAGACAAAAAACTGTTTGATCAAGCAATCTTGAATAAAGAGTATGATGTATTAACATATTTTGTTTGGTCTTTGGATGGTTTTTCCAATTTTGCAGCAACTGGTGGCGAAGTGCCTACAAAGGATTTTTCAGGGATTCAGATCCAAGACTTAACGAATATTCATAAGTTTGTTAATCATATATATTATTGTGTTTTTCCTGAAAACAAAACCACATATGCTATTATTGCATGGTTTAAGAAAAACGATACGCTATTTGGTTCACTTGAGAAAAAACTTTCAAAACTGAGTGAAGAAGAGAAAAAGAATTTTATCAATAATACTATTACCATTTCGTGTGAAAATATCGTGATAAAGCCGAGCGCATGGGACGCCTTACCCCAAGAAATAAAAAAGAACTTTGAATTCGTGTTTAGGGCCAGCTTAGATATACCACAAATGATTGGCAACATGGAAGATAGACTAAAGAAACCACCGATTGACTTCTTTGCTATATAGTGTCAATAATAGGGGACAAGGGAAGCATGGTATGAACCCATTATGCGATCAATTCTTTAATCCCAAGTATGCCAACCAAGCCTACCTCCAGCGGCTTCATTGGCAGCAGCACGACGCTGAGCAGCGCCAGGAAATCATGAACGCCGTAAATGCGATCCATGATTATTTCGATGCCGCCCGCAAAATCGCTCCGGAATACCAGCAAATGGCCTTTGAAGCCTGCATCGCCGCCGTCGTGGCAGAAATGAGCAAAGGATGATGGTGATTGGGTACCTAAAAAAAGATATGAATCCAATTTCGGTTTGAAGATATACAGATGAACGGAGGAAAAGCAATGGTAGTGCAAGAGGATATTCCCATGATGGAACTATTTCGTAAATCTGTAAATGCGAGCCGGGAAGCATTGGCAAAAGTCGAAGTGCGGGAAGAACTGACCTATCACTATGCAATTGTCCGCGTGTATAGCAAAATGCTTGTGACAAGCTGTGCAATCTATACACTTCTTATCAATGGGTACCCTGACGATGCAATGGCTTTGTGCCGTCAGCTCTATGAAAGCCTCGTTATTATCGACACCTTGTTGAAGGGAAAGCAGAAAAACGATACGGAATTGCTGGAGCGATTTATGGATGCCCCGGCAATTATGGAATTAAAGAATGACTACGAAATGGTACTGTACGCCTTGAAGCATGATCCCAATAATCAGCATGCGAAATCACAATTGGATATGATCAATAACGGAAGCCAGAAATACCTACAGAAGTATCGGAAAGACGAAATTAAAGATTTCAAGGATTATTGGTGGTCGGGCTATGATAACCTCACTAAAATGGCTCAGCAAAGCGACTTTCAAAAAGGTTATATATATTCTTTGCTTTCGGATAAAGTCCACATGAATGCTCTTGGGGCCTTTCATTATCTCGACAACTCCGAACCTGGCATACCTCTTGGAGATGTGGATGGAGGAAAACAACAACCACTTTGGTATACATCGCGTTTTCTATATTGCTCCGCAGGCATTATCTACGATCATTATCCGGAAATGTGTCCTCAAAGCGTGATTGATCTTCTAAAACAGTTTTCAATTGAGGCATCAAGGAAGATGAAGCAATAACAATACCAGTAGAGGAAGATAAGCTATGCAAGAATGTATATTATAGGTCTAAAGCAGGCTTTGCTTGAAGCGCATAACGGCCTTCCGGGGAAACCAGATTTGACTAAGATTTGCTGCGAAAACATACCCATCGCAAAGTCTTGGTAATGTCCATTTTTCTCAAAAGTTCAAGCAGCAATGGCGAAAGCTTCGCTTCGATCAGCGAAGCTGAATGAAGCGGAGCGGAAAAAATCCCGCCCTGGGAAAAATAGCCCGGCATGCTGATCCTTTGACTGATACCTTCTCATGTGCTATATTACAGAAGAAGTAAAGGCTATGAGGTTTTTGTTATCACATCAGGGAGGGAACAGAATGAAGCATTTTTGTCTATTCATGCTTGCTTTGATTCTGCTTTTGGGTGCTTTTTCTTTCGCAAATGGAGAAGAGAATAAAATCAATTATAGCAGCGGCAAATACCTGTATAACATCAATGACGATGGTACTGCCGTAATTGTTGGATATACCGGGTGGGATTTATCCCTTGTTATTCCTGACAGATTGAAAGGTCATCCGGTGGTCAGTATCGGGGAAGAAGCATTCAGTGATCGCGATACCCTCACTGTCGTAACGATACCGGACAGCATAACCTCAATTGATCATGCCGCATTCAGCGACTGCGATAACCTTACTGCCATAACGATACCGGACAGCGTGACTTCGATCGGTGAGAACCCATTTTCGTGCTGTGATCATTTAACATCTATCGTAGTATCCTCGACGCATCCGTGCCTTACCGCTGTCGACGGTGTTCTGTTTGATAAAAATGAAAAGGAACTGTTATGCTATCCTGTCAGTTTTAGCTCACCATCCTATGAAATACCAATGGGCACCCTTGGTATCGGTGCTGCTGCGTTCAGAGACTGCGATGAACTTACCGCTATAACGATTCCGGATAGTGTGACTACTATTGGCGATGAAGCATTTTTGTCTTGTAACAACATTACTGCTATAACAATTCCAAACAGCGTGACCTCTATCGGGGATAGAGCATTTAGTGGCTGTAAACTTAGCTCCATAACGATTCCCGAAAGCGTAACAGTTATTGGCGGTAATCCATTTACTTCTTGTAAATAATTGACATCTATTGCGGTATCGTCTGCGAATCCTTGCTTTATCACTATCGATGGTGTTCTTTTCAATGTAAACGAGAAATTACTGGTATGCTATCCCCGCAGTTTTACCGCCGATAGCTGTGAAATACCCGAAGGAACTCTTGACATTGGCAAAAATGCGTTCCTCTATTGCAATAACCTCACCAGTATAACGCTCCCGGAGGGTATAACCTCTATTGGTGAGGATGCATTCAGCCACTGTGTTAAAATCTCTATCTAAGCTAAGCGAGTATCTTAACGCAATCGAACGTCTGAAAACGTATTACCCGAATCAAATTATAGTCCACAATCCCACATCTTTATCATACCTATATCGTGGTTTGGAGAACAAAGAATATGAACTTCTTCCAGGTCTCTTTCGCAAACAGCAAGATATTTTTGACGATGAAGGACATAGCGTTGAAAACTACCAGTATCTCGCATTTGGTAAAGAAAAGGACATTTTACAGTCATTTATTCATGAAGCGAGCAACTATATACAATTATCAACAACAGATTATAGCCGCTGGGCGGAGTACGCACAGCACTATGGTGTTCCAACAAGGTTTTTGGATTGGAGCAGAAATCCGTTAGTAGCGCTCTATTTTGTGTGCAGGGATCAAAAAGAAAAAGACGGTAAAGTATGGCTTTTACATGCAAGAAACTACGACAGAGCATATCCTGAAAAAACTGCGGCCATAATGGATATACCAAGAAGAGAAATACTGGATAAACTAATCCAAGGAGAACAATGCTGCGATTATCCAATGCTTTATACTCCTTTCTATGTTGATCCACGCATGAGCGCACAAAGCAGCTATTTCATGGTATGGGGTGCAAAGGAAAGCAGATTTGAAGAAATGTTCTCAGATGAAAAGTATCACATGTGCTTGCCCAAAAAAGACAGTAATGTAAGATCATATGGACAACATGAACAAGAAGCATTATTGTTTTCATTCTTGATATATGCAGATCGAAAACAACCTTTGCTGCGAGAACTTGACATGGTCGGCATCAATGAAAAAACGCTATTCCCAGGATTGGATGGAATAGGAAGATATATGGAAAGAAAATTCAGATTTGATTATAACGAGGCAGTTGAAAATACTTGATTAGTGTTTTATATGAAAGAACACTATTATCTCCCAGTTTCCCTCTGAAATCGATTTTGGTACATCCAGATGTACAAAATCCTCGTTCACTTGAATTTCAGCTCCATAGAATCGAAAATCGGTGCAGGTCATACTATATATCGGCTTTATAAGACCGAGCAAATACCGTATATTGTATTGATTTCTATCGCTAAAACACTCCGGTAATTTTACAGAAAAAATCGCCATGATTATGCCGGCACAACCTGGAAGGTCGTGCCGGCATGTCTGTTTATAGAGTTAGTATGACCTCATGAAGGATGATCTCTTCTGCTCTGCTGCGGATGCTATTCATTCTGCTGACCCATTCAAGTGACTGTGCTTTCTTCAAGCTCTCCGTGATGCCTTCCTGGGCCGCCATTTGCACAATCAGCCTTTCCAGCATCCTTATCGTTCTTTCATTCGCATCAGCCAGATGCCTGTTAAGTGTTCCTTTCAGGATGAGCCGCTCATACAGCCCAGGATGTTCTGCCTCTAGGTATTTCATGTGCATCCTGCCCCATTTTCCAATGGGGCGCGAGTCTTTGTCACCGATTGCTAAATCTGGATACAGCATGCCATCATCACCAAGGGTGTAGGTGCCGCCAAGTTCTTCATATAGGGACTTCATCATCATTTCCTCCTTCAAGTGTAGTCGTTTAGTGTGAAATAGGTTAAGCACTACGGTTGCCGACTTGTTGTGTTGAGGTTGGATGATTAGTTCCTCATGACAATGAATGCAATTATTAGTTACAGTTTTTTCAATTTGATAAATAACGCGGGCATGGAAAAACATGGAAAAAACAGGCGAAGCGAGATTGCTCCGCCTGTTATACTGCATGCTTATTTCTCAAGCGCTGCGATGACCAGCCGCGCGGTATCCGCCATTTTGCGGTGCGCTTCCATGCTGCGGCGCTGCAAATAGCGGTGCGCCTCGGGCTCGGTCATGCCGCGGGCGGATTGCAGCAGCGCCTTGGCGTGCCGGATGATCTCCTGATCCTGCTGAGAGGGTTTGGCGGGCGCGCGCGCCTGCTGCGCTTGCGTCAGCGCCTCGGCGGCCTCTGCCAACTGATAGCGGTTGACCGGCAGCGGCAGGCGGCGGATGGCGGGGTTTTCGCAGTCGCTTAGCTGCTCCGGTTTGCCGATGACCAGCAGATCAGCCTGACCATCCAGATCGTCGTATAGTTCATCCGCCGTATAATCGGGCAGGCGCGCGGCGCAGATGACGCTGCCGCCGCCCATATAGCGCACGGCGCGCACTACTTCCGCGCCGGTACGGCAAACAGTCCGGGCGGGAAACCCGGACTGTGCCAGCCATGCGCAGATGCGGTGCGCGGCGGTATCGGATGAAAAAGCGACGATCAGGCGGTTCATTCAAAGCCCTCGGAAGCGTCAATAGGTGACGAGGTACTTTTCGATTTCCCAATTGCTCACATGGGTGCGGTAGGAATCCCATTCCTTTTCCTTGCCAGCGACGTACTGGCTAACGATGTGTTCGCCCAGGGCGGAGCATACCAGCTCATCCTTCTGCATGGCGGCGACCGCGTCGTGCAGCGTGCCGGGCAGGCTGTGGATGCCCTTGGCTTCGCGCTCGGCGGGGCTCATGGCAAAGATGTTGCCGGTGATCTCGGCAGGCGGGGTCATCTTCTTTTCAATGCCGTCCAGGCCTGCGGCCAGACACACCGTCAGCGCCAGATAGGGATTGCAGGCAGGATCGGGGCAGCGCAGTTCCACACGGGTGGCCTGCCCGCGCGCGGCGGGAATGCGGATCAGCGCCGAGCGGTTGGAGGCCGACCAGGCCGTATAGCAGGGAGCTTCATAGCCGGGCACCAGGCGCTTGTACGAGTTGACCAGCGGGTTCAGGATGGCCGTCATGCCGCCGATGTGGTGCAGCAGGCCCGCAATAAAGTGATAAGCGTCGGCGGACAGCATCTTGTCGCCCGTCTCGTCGAAGAATACGTTTTTGCCGTCCTTGAACAGGGACATATTGGTGTGCATGCCGCTGCCGTTGATGCCGAAGATGGGCTTGGGCATAAAGGTGGCGTGCAGGCCGTTTTTCTGCGCCAGCGTCTTGACGGCCAGCTTGAAGGTCATGATATTGTCGGCCGCGGCCAGCGCCTCGGCGTATTTGAAATCGATTTCGTGCTGACCGGCGGCCACCTCATGGTGGGAGGCTTCAATCTCAAAGCCCATGGTTTCCAGCGCCATGCAGATTTCGCGGCGCGTGCTCTCGCCATGATCCAGCGGGCCCAGGTCAAAGTAGCCCGCTTCGTCGTTGGTTGTGGTGGTGGGTTTGCCGTCCTCATCGGTCTGGAACAGGAAAAACTCGCACTCCGGGCCTACGTTAAAGCTGTAGCCCATATCGGCGGCCTTCTTGAGCATCCGGCGCAGCGCGCCGCGCGGATCGCCGATAAAGGGCGTGCCGTCGGGATTGTATACGTCGCAGATCAGCCGCGCGACCTTGCCGTGCTGCGGACGCCAGGGCAGGATGGTGAAGGTGTCCAGATCGGGATGTAAATACTGGTCGGATTCCTGAATGCGCACAAAGCCCTCGATGGAGCTGCCGTCAATCATGATTTCGTTGTTGACGGCCTTTTCAATCTGCGATGCGGTGATGGCCACGTTCTTGAGCTGGCCGAAAATATCGGTAAATTGCATGCGAATAAACTCCACGTCGTCTTCCCGCACAATACGAACGATATCTTCCTTGGTGAACTTGCTCATTCCGGAAACCCTCCCTTAAAAAGTAAAACAGAGCATGGGAACGCCTTGCACAGCACCCTTGCTCTGTAATGCGGATATTTTAGCAGACGAAGCGCCGTTTGTCAATCAGAATCCGAATATTTGATTGTATTTCTTTGGTATTTCAGGCGCTTTGCGCGGCGGGAGCCTTGAAACGCCTGCACAGCGAGATAATCACATACAGCGCCGCGACGCCCGTGATGATATCCGAAAGCGGCATGAAGAAGATGATGCCATCCAGCCCCCAGAACAGCGGCAGCAGCAGCGGAAGCCCCACGCCGCACACGATCTCGCGCAGCATGGACAGCGCGGTGGATAACCCCGCCTTGCCCATGGCTTGCAGGAAAATAAACGCGCCCTTATTGATACAGGATAGCGTGGTCAGGGCCAGAAAAATGCGGATGCATCGGATGGCGAAATTGGTATAGTGAACGCTTTCCTCCGCCGCGCCGAAGATGCCGATCAGCTGTCTTGGGAAGCACTCAAAGATCACCGTGGCGACCAGTCCGACGATGGCCTCCGCCCAGGTCAGCAGCCGCAGCAGATTGCCCACGCGGTCGCGGCGCTCCGCGCCCATATTATATCCGACCACCGGTATGCACCCTGCGGCCAGGCCGATGGAAACGGACATGATGATTTGGAAGAACTTCATCACGATACCCAGCACTGCCGTGGGAATCTGCGCGTATTGCTCCTGGCCGAAGATCGCGTCCATTGCGCCATATTTTTTGACCATGTTCAGCACCGCCGCCATGGACAGCACGATGGAAATCTGCGATAGGAAGCTCGTCAGTCCCAGCCCCAGCATGCGGCGCAGCAAACGGCCTTCCACGCGGAAGCTGTCGCGGCATAGCCGCACGGCCTTCATGCGGAACAGGTAAATCAGCGCCAGCACGGCCGATACGATTTGCCCGATGACTGTGGCTACCGCCGCGCCCATCATGCCCCAGTGCAGGGTGTAGATGAAGATGGGATCCAGAATGCAGTTGAGAATCGCGCCCGAAAGCAGTGTGATCATGGCGAACCTGGGGCTGCCGTCCGAGCGGATGATGGGGTTAAGCGCCTGGCCGAACATGTAAAACGGCACGCCCAGGGCGATATAGAAAAAGTATTCTTTGCTCAGCCGGAAGGTTTCCTCATTGACCCGCGCGCCGAACATCGTCACGATCGGCTCTAAAAAGATCAGGTAAATCGCCGTCAGCACAAGGCTGCTGGCAATCAGCGCCACGATGGCTGTGCCCACGCCCTTGTGCGAGTCCTGTTGGTTTTGGGCGCCCAGGCTGAGGCTGACGAAGGCGCAGCAGCCGTCGCCCAGCATGGTGGCGATGGCCAGTGCGATCACCGTTAGCGGGAACACCACCGTGTTGGCCGCGTTGCCGTAGGAGCCCAGGTAGGATGCGTTGGCGATGTAGATTTGATCCACAATATTATACAGCGCGCCTACCAGCAGCGATATCACACAGGGCAGCGCGAATTTGCGCATCAGCCTGCTTACCTTTTCCATGCCCAGAAATGCGTTGGATTGTGTTTCCATGATGCTTCCTCCTTTAATAAAAAAGCCCTTGCCGCGTTTGCGGCAGGGCAGGAAAACACAACCCGCGATACAGCCGCAGCGCTCCGTGTCGTATCAGCAGCGGCATACTGCGTGTATCGTTTCGGTGTGTATTTTAGCACCTGGAAAGCGAAAAATGCAAGCGAAATTTTCATCTGCGCCGATGGCTTTCTGCAATCGCGCCCGATAAGAAAAATTTATCGCATCAATGAAAAAAACGGCCATGCTCCAGCAAACGTTTTGAGGTTCAATTCCAGTTTCTATCCTTATTTAATTAGATTCGCGCGCTTTGGCTTCCGTACTTGCCGGGCTTATAAGACTTTGTAATCCAACGATATCGAAACATTATTTGATATTCTGGCGCAGGATGTCTATAATGGCGGCAATTCAAAGCGAAGGGGGCAAGGCGCGGTGACGCGGAGCATGCTGGGGCAGGTCGGGCGCTACGCCGCACTGCCTGCAAAACGCGGACAGATTGCCCGCAGCCTGCAAGCTGGGCCATGCCTGCCTGGCGGGTTACTGCGCAGCATTCGCAGCCAGCGCGGCCTGAGCATGATGCTGGCGGCGGACGCCATGCTGTTTGGCTGGTGCCTGCTGGCTTCCCTTGCGCTGGACTTTGTGCCAGGGCTGCCTGCCCTGTGGCATGGGCTGCTGGGCGCGGCTGCGTGCGCACTGGCCTTTGGCCTGTGCTGGGAGGCGCCCTGGCGGATGACGCTGAAAACCGGGTATATCCTGCTGACGCTGCTCAGCAGCGGGACATGGACGGCAGCGGTTGTATTTTTGATTTTGTTTGAGCATGTGGCGGTTGTACCCGCCGAAGGAGAAGACGATGAAGGATCAGTCGAGCGAGAAAGAGCTGTTTGAGCATTGCCCGGTACCCAAGGCTATTTTTAAGCTGGCGCTGCCCACGGTGATCGGACAGATCATCCTGGTGGTGTACAACATGGCCGATACCTTCTTTATCGGCCTGACGGGCAGCGATGCGATGATTACCGCCGTGACGGTGTGCATGCCGGCCTTCATGTTCCTGTCGGCCATCTCCAACCTGTTCGGCGTGGGCGGCGCAAGCGTTATTTCCCGTGCGCTGGGCAAGCACAGCCCGGAGCGCGCCAGGCACACGGCGGCCTTTGCCCTGTGGGGCTGCATTGCGGTGACGCTGCTGTATTCGCTGGCTGCCTACCTGATGCGCGATACGTTTATCAACCTGCTGGGCGGCTCTGATCCCACGGTGCACGCCTACGCGGTGGAATACCTGGTCTGCACGGTGGTGCTCGGCGGCTTCTGCACGGCGATGAACACGCTGCTGGCACATCTGATCCGCGCCGAGGGGCACTCGCTGCAATCCAGCGTCGGCATTACGCTGGGCGGCATCTTCAACATGGCGCTGGATCCGCTGTTCATGTTTGTGATCCTGCCCAGGGGACAGGAAACCCTGGGTGCAGCCATCGCCACGGCGCTGTCCAATGTGCTGGCTACAGGCTACTTTGTATGGGTGATCGCCCGCAACCGCGACCGCTCGGTGATGCGCTTTGCGCCCTCCCGCAGGATGCTGGACGACCGTATCCCGGCCGACGTGATGAGCACCGGCCTGCCTGCCTGCCTGATGACGCTGTTTGAAAACATCTCCTATGCGGTGCTGGATAACCTGATGTCCCTGGCGGGCACGGCCATGCAGGCGGGCATCGGCGTGGCCAAGAAGGTGAACATGCTGGCGCACTGCATCGTGCGCGGCATGGCGCAGGGCGTGCTGCCGCTGATTGGCTACAATTACGCCTCGGGCAACCACCGCCGCATGCGCTCCACCGTGCTGATTTCCACGCTGGCCTCGGTTGCCATGGCCACGCTGTGCATGACGGTCAGCCTGTGCTTCAGCCGGCAGCTGATTGGCATATTCATCCAGCACGGCTCGGATTCGGTGGTTTATGGCGCGCGCTTCCTGCGCATCCTGTCCCTGGGCGGCCCCTTCTCGGCCTGCGCTTATGCCTTCATATCGTTCTTCCAGGCGACGGGCAAGGGCATGAAGTCTTTCCTGCTGGCCATCTTGCGCAAGGGTCTGGTGGATATCCCGCTGATGTTCATCCTCAACAACGCGATGCCCATTTACGGCATCGTATGGGCTACGCCTATCGCTGATGTGATCTGCTGTGTTACGGCCATCGCGTTCTTTACATCCTTCATGCGCCAGCACGCCGATCTTTTGAGCGATCAGCCTGTGGCGGGGATGGCGCAAAGCGCAAAGGTGTGATATAATAATTTCCAATCCTGCACGCGCTGTGTTATCAGCGATTGTGATGACTGAGAGGCTATGCTTGTGATTGATCCCAAGGTGTATTCCCTGATTAAGGTGGCCGAGACGGGCAGCTATACCCGCGCCGCCGAGCAATTATCCCTGACGCAGCCGGCGGTCAGCCAGCATATCCGCGCGCTGGAGGGCGAGCTGGGCATCCGCATTTTTGAGCGCGTCAATAACGAACTGCGCATCACCCATGAGGGCGAAACGGCCATCAAGTATGCCAAGCGCATGCTGTCGCTGTATAACAACCTGCAGCGCGACCTGACCAGCGAAAAGCGGCAGCTGACACAATTGACCGTGGGCATCACTCATACGGCCGAGAGCAACGCTATTTCCGAGGCGCTGGCCAAGTATGTAAACAACCACGAGGGCGTGACGGTCAAGATCATCACCGATACGCTGAGCAACCTGTACGACAAGGTGAAAAACTATGAGCTGGATTTTGCCATCGTGGAGGGCAAGCTCAACCACCCCTCGCTGCGCTATCTGATGCTGGATACCGACTGCCTGGTGCTGGCGGTATCGCCCAACCATCGCCTGGCAAAGCAGAGCATGGTGACCATCAGCGCCCTGAAAAAGGAAAAGATGATCCTGCGCCTGCCCGACAGCAGCACGCGCAACCTGTTCGTAGCCTCGCTGGAAAGCCAGAATATGAGCATCGACGATTTTAACGTCATCATGGAAATCGACAACATCGCCACGATCAAGGATTTGATCCGCCGCGATTTCGGCGTGTCCGTGCTGGCCAAAAGCGCCTGCATGGATGAGCTGAAAAAGAAGAAAATTGCAGTCTTGCCCATCGAGAACCTGAGCATGATGCGCGAGATCAATATCGTTTATTCTCAGGACTTTGAACACTTTGAGACGCTGCGGGACATCGTGCGCAGCTACAATGAGACAAGGGGCGTGGTTGGCGACAGAAAATAATCCCTAGGAGGTACGGCGGTGGAGGAGGAGGACAAAAAACAGCTGCATTGCAGCTGTTTTTTGGTTTTGGTAAACGGGCGACTGGGGTTTGCTTTTGGGCAGGATTCATGCTATCATACCTTCAGCACGATCAGGAGGACAAAGCCATGCGGATTACAGCGCACCACGCCCATCTTTTTCCCACCCAGGTACGGCCTGCGGGCGACATAGCGCACCTTTTGAGCACGCTGGATGCCTGCGGCATTGAGCAGTGCGTGGCCTTCGCGCCCTTTCCTGCGCAGATGCACCGGCAGGATATTTCCCCAAGCCGCTGGCTGCATGATGAAATCGTGCCGCATGGCGACCGGCTATTTGGCTTTGGCGTGATTGATTTTGCGCGCGGGCATTTGCAGGAGCAGGTGGATGAAATTGCGCAGCTGGGTTTCAGAGGCATTAAGCTGCACCCGGCGTATCAGCATTTCCATGTCTTTGGCCCCGAGGCGCGCGAGGTTTACGCCCGCGCGGAGGAGCTGGGGCTGTTCCTCAGCTTCCATACCGGCGTGCATTTCGACCGCATCGCCCATTATGATGTGCTGCTGTTCGATGAAATCGCCTGGCATTACCGCAAGCTGCGTTTCAGCATGGAGCATATCGGCGGCTACAGCTTTGTGCGCCCCGCATTGGCTGTGCTGGCTAATAACGACCATGATAAGGAGCATCCTCAGGTATACGGCGGCTTTACCAGCATTTTTGAAACCGAGCGCAATTATCTATGGTATCTCAGCCCGGAGGAGCGCGCGCTGGCCGTGCGCATGGCGGGGGAGAACGGCATCCTCTTTGGCCTGGACTTTCCCTATAATGACGTGGCGAAGATTCGCCAGGGCATCGAGGCGGTGCTTGCCATGGATGTATCCGAGACCTGCAAGGAGAAGATCCTGGGCGGCAACCTGCGCGGAATCCTGGGCATAGCGGAATGATTGAATTTGGATGCTGCCGTTCATCGGCAGCTTTTTTGTAAGCGTTTTTCTTCTTTTCAGCGTACTATTAGCGACCGGTCGATCAAATCAGGAGAGGAAGTGAGCCGTTTGACGGATGCGGAGCTGAGCCGCGCCGTGCAAAGCAGGGATGAGGCGGCGATGGAGGTTATCATCAACCGCTATTCCCGGCTGCTGTGGCGCGTGTGCGCGGCTGTTTTAAGCAAAAGCGGCGGCACGCAGGATGTTGAAGAGTGCGTGGCTGATGCCTTCGTTTACCTGTGGCGGTATCCGGAACGCTATGATTCTTCGCGCAGCACGCTGAAAACTTTTCTGTGCATGGTGGCGCGCAGCCGGGCGATGGACAGGTATCGCAGCCTGATGCGCAGCCGCACAGTGCCGATGGAAGAAGGGCTGGCTGCGCAGACACTGGATATCAGCGCGCAGGCGCTGTCCGCTGAGACGCGGCAGGAGCTGACGGCGGCGTTGCATACCCTGCCGGAAGAAGAGCAGGATATGCTGCTGCGCCGGTATCTGGGCGATCAGAAGCCGCGCGAGATTGCCCTGGCGCTGGGCATTACATCCCGCCAGGTGCAGAACCGCCTTTATCGTGCGCGGAGCAGGCTGCGCGCACAGCTGAATATGGACGAATTATAAAGGAGAAAAATGATGAACAAGCAGAATTTGCAGCATATCAAGCAGCGCTTCTGCGCGCAGACCGGGGTTCACTTTGCGCCTGCCGCAGGGCATAGAACAATGCGCCGCACGGCGCTGCTGTGCGCGGCACTGGTGCTGTGTGCCGCGCTAACCCTGCCTGCGCTGGCGGATGGCGTGCCGGCAGTGTATGAGCTGCTGTATCGCGTATCGCCCGCCGCTGCGCAGTATTTCCGCTCGGTGCGCATGAGCTGTGAGGATCAGGGGGTTCGCATGGAGGTAATCAGCGCTTATGCGCAGGATGATAACGCCCAGATTTATTTTACCCTACAGGATCTGACAGGCGACCGCCTGTCGCAGGATGCCGATCTGTTTGAAAGCTATTCCATCCATGCTTCCTGGTCTATGGAGGCAGACTGTGACTGCGTGGATTATGAGCCCGGCACGCGCACGGCGACCTTCCTGCTTACAATGCGGCGGCTGGATGGCAAAAAGATCGCGGGCGATAAGATTACCTTTACCCTGAATAAGGCGCTGGGAAGCAGGGCGGAAGGCAGCGCGGCCATTCCCCCCTCCGAGATTGCACGCCTGACTGTATACACCACGCAGCAGGTGCCGGAAACAAAGCTGCGCGGCTGGGGCGGCACTGAAGAAGATGAGATAGACCCGGCGCAGCTTGCCGCGGCGCTGCTGCCGCAGACGCAGCCCTATCAGATTTATCCCGGCGTGGAGCTGACCGCCGTGGGTGAGGTGGATGGCAAGGCGCGCGTGCAGCTGCACTTTACGGATGTAAAGAATGCCGATCAGCATGGCGATGTGTATTGGACGGCGGAAGATGGCAAAACGATCGGTGCGCCGGTGAGCTTTGACTTTTTCATGGATAAGGCGCTTGGCGATGCATACAGCGAGGCGATCTTTGATGTGCCGCTGTCGCAGCTCTCGGCATGTACCATGAACGCTTATTACTTCGTTTCCGGCCAGGTGATTCATGGAAGCTGGGAGGTTACCTTCCCCCTGGAAAACGCCGAAAAGTGAATGGAAAGCAATCAAAAAGCCGTGCGCATGAACCATGCGCACGGCTTTTGTTTTGCAGTGAAGATTTTATATGAAGGCTTTATTTCAGGAACCAGCTCATCATATAGCCCGTGTAGCTGCCGTAGGATACCTGCGACCATTCCGCCCCCCAGGACAGCAGCGATACCGTCGCGCCCACAGGCACGCGGACATTTACATTGCCGCTGGTTTTGTTGGGCGAGGAGCGCAGGTTCACATAGGTACCGCCGTTGGGGTTGTATACCCGGCGGGCAGAGGCGGCGCTGGAGGTGAACTTGAGGAACTTGGACATCATATAGCCCTTTTGCCCCTTGACCTCCACGTAGGACCAGGCAGCGCCCTTTTGCAGCACAGTCACGGCGGTGCCGTTGCTGTAGCGCCCCAGGATGCCCGCGTTGGCATATGCCTGCTCGCGCAGGTTCAATTTGCCGCTGTTGCCCGTCTGCACAATCGCGGTGCCCGCGGTGGTGGTGGGGGTACTGGGCGTGCTGGGAGCGGCGGTGGGCAGGCTTGGGGTACGCTCAGTGACGTAGGAGATATCCACAAAGCCGATTTCGCCGTTGTAGCTGACCATCCAGTAGTAGTTGCCCTTGAGCAGCACGTTCATCGCGGAGCCGTTGGGAATCTGCAGCAGCACGCCCGCATCGGAGCCGGGATAGGTGCGCAGGTTCAGCCGGCCGCCGTTGCTTGTGTTCACATAAGCGGTGCCGATGCTGCCCACGCTGCTGCCGCCCATGACCAGGTATTCGCTGCGGAAATAGCCGTACAGCGGGGAGCCGTTCAGATTGATGGATACATACCACCAGCCGTCCGCCTGCCGGTTGATGACCTGGCAGGTGGCGCCGTTATAGAAGATGCCCAACACATTGGCAGTGTAGCTGGGAGCCTCGCGCAGATTCAAAAACCGCGTTCCCGCAGGATTTTTTACCGTGGCGGTGCTGGAGGATGCGCCGGATACGGTTTTCAGGAAATTCTTGCTCATATAGCCGGTGCGCCCCTGATACGCGCCGGAATACAGCCGCACCTGATACCAGTTGTCCGATTCGCCCTCGATGCCTACCCAGTCGTTGCGGTTGGCCTGGCCAAGCCAGGTGTACTCGCTGCCGGGGCCCGAACGCAGGTTGAGCGTATCAGTATTATACACCACGGCGAAGGGCGTGCTGCTGGCGCTGATGGGCTCGGTGCTGGAGGAGCCGCCCACCACGCGCAGGAAGTTCTTGCTCATGTAGCCGGTCAGCCGGTTATCCAGGGTGATCACCTGATACCAGTTGCCGCTTTCACCCACCACGCGCACGCGCTCGCCCAGGGGCACAGCGCCCAGCCAGCTATAGCTGCTGCCAGGGCCGGAGCGGATGTTCAAGGATTCAGTGTTGTAAACCTCTGCGTAAAACTCAGCCAGAGCCAGCGGGCACAGGCTTAACAGCAGCGCGGCTGCCAATAGCAGGGCAAGAAGCTTTTTCTTCATGGTAAATACCTCCCAAAGGGGTCTTCATCTATAAAGACGAAAGAAGCGCCCTTTTTCATCCCACACCAGTATAACAAATTATTCCTGCCGCGGCAATAGCGGCGATACAGCATTTTCCTTTTTACATGTTGGAAAGTTGCATTTTGCGCCGCAAACAGGTATAATAGGAACGTTTCCATACGATACTGATGCGAAGGGACGTTTTTAAGATGAAGTTAGGCGTCGTTGGTCTGCCCAATGTGGGCAAAAGCACCCTGTTTA
>ENA-ORSL01001185-ORSL01001185.1-human-gut-metagenome-genome-assembly--contig:-NODE-1185-length-22870-cov-3.746789_pt1 | contig 22870 bp, 14 predicted proteins | sample MGYA00242190_ERZ509157 | MGnify/ENA primary metagenome ERZ509157 (study PRJEB26280, sample SAMEA2338664) | human gut metagenome | biome: human gut; feature: human-associated habitat; material: faeces...
TGATAACGTTTTCCTTCAGGCCCAGCAGATGGTCCACCTTGCCCTTGATGGCGGCCTCGGTGAGCACCTTGGTGGTCTCCTGGAAGGAGGCGGCGGACAGGAAGGACTCCGTTGCCAAGGACGCCTTCGTAATGCCCATGAGCATCAGCGTATCCGTTGCGGGACGCAGCTCCGTCTCGCCCGCGTCAATGCGGCGCTGGATTTCGTCGTTTGCATCGTTGAACTCGTAGACGTCCACGACCGTGCCGCTGAGCAGGTTCGTGTCGCCGGGGTCCTCAACGCGCACCTTGCGCATCATCTGACGGATGATGACCTCAATGTGCTTATCGTTGATGTCAACGCCCTGCTGACGGTAAACCGCCAAAACGCCCTGCGTCAGGTAGTTCTGCACAGCCTCGACGCCGGAGATACGCAGCACGTCGTGCGGGTTCAGAGCGCCGTCGGTGATCGGCTCGCCCTTCTTGATGCGCTTGCCGCTCTCGACCTTCAAGCCGACGGAATACGGCACCTGATAGAGCTTGACCTCGCCGTCGTCGGAGGTGACGGTGATGTCACGCAGCGCGCTTCTGTGGCTCTCGTCCACGGCAACAACGCCGTCGGTCTCGGCAAGGACCGCCATCTTCTTCGGCTTGCGGGCTTCGAACAGTTCTTCAACACGGGGCAGACCCTGTGTAATATCGTCGCCTGCGACGCCGCCGGTGTGGAAGGTACGCATGGTAAGCTGGGTGCCCGGCTCGCCGATGGACTGTGCGGCGATGATACCGACCGCCTCGCCGAGGTTGACCAGCTCGGAGGTCGCAAGGTTCATGCCGTAGCACTTGGCGCAGACACCGCTGCGGGCGCGGCAGCCGAGCACCGTGCGGGCGTAGACATTGTGAATGCCGTGCGCTTCGAGCATCTTCGCGTCGTCCTCGAACATCATCCGATCCTTGGAGATCAGCACCTCGCCGGTTTCCGGATCGCAAACATCGTCAACGGGGAAGCGACCGTGGATGCGGGCGGCAAAGCTCTCGATGACCTGTCCCTTTTCCACGACCTCGGCAAGGTTGATGCCGTGCTTCGTGCCGCAGTCGTGCTCGCGGATGATGACCTCCTGCGAGACATCGACCAGTCGGCGGGTCAGATAACCGGAGTCGGCGGTACGCAGCGCGGTATCGGTCAAGCCCTTACGCGCGCCTCTGGAGGAGATGAAGTACTCCAGGACCGACAGACCTTCACGGAAGTTCGCCTTGATGGGGATCTCGATGGTACGACCGTTGGTGTCCGCCATCAGACCGCGCATACCGGCAAGCTGACGGATCTGATTCATGCTGCCGCGGGCGCCGGAGTCCGCCATCATATAGATGGGGTTAAAGCGGTCGAGGTTGTCCTGCAGCGCACCGGTAACATCCTTGATGGTCTGCTCCCACTGCTGCACGACCAAGCGGTAGCGCTCGTCATTGGTGATAAAGCCGCGCTTATACTTACGGTCGATCTTAACGGCGTTTGCCTCCGCCTCGTCAACCAGCGCATATTTCTTCTCGGGAATCGCCATATCCGCAATGGAAACGGTGATTGCGCCCTTGGTGGAGTATTTGTAGCCGAGCGCCTTCACGCGGTCGAGCATCTCGGTCGCAATGGTAAAGCCGTGCTTGCGGATGCACTTGTCAATGATAACGCCGAGCTTTTTCTTGCCGACAAGGAAGCTGATCTCCAGCTCAAAGGCATTTTCCGGCTTTGAGCGATCCACAAAGCCGAGGTCCTGCGGGATCGGCTCGTTAAAGATCAGTCTGCCGACGGTGGCGTTGATGATCTGATACTGCATCACGCCGTCGATCATCTTACCGTAGCGGACGCGGATGGGCGCGTGCAGACCGATCGCGCCGCAGGAATACGCCTTGATTGCTTCCTCGGGGTTGGAGTAGGCGTGCCTTGCGATAAACTGCGGCGCCTTCTTGCGGTAGCGTTCGGCATCGTCGATCGCCTTTTCAACCAGATCGCCGTCCACCATTTGGTTCACGGGCAGGTCGTAGTCGCCGGCATCGGTAACATAGACCTCCTCCGCGCCCTTTTCCTCCTTGCCCAAACGGACATAGGTCAGGTAGTAGGTGCCGAGAATCATATCCTGCGTCGGAACGGTGACAGGCTTGCCGTCCTGCGGGCGCAGCAGGTTGTTCGCCGAGAGCATCAGCATACGGGCTTCCGCCTGTGCCTCTGCCGACAGCGGGACGTGAATCGCCATCTGGTCGCCGTCAAAGTCCGCATTGAACGCGGTGCAGCACAGCGGATGCAGCTTCAGCGCACGACCCTCGACCAGCACCGGCTCAAACGCCTGAATACCCAAGCGGTGCAGTGTCGGCGCACGGTTGAGCATGACGGGGCGGTCCTTGATAATCTCCTCCAGCGCGTCAAAGACCTCGGGCTCGCCCTTGTCGATCTTCTTCTTGGCGCTCTTGATGTTATTTGCAAAGCCGTCCTCGACGAGCTTCTTCATAACAAACGGGCGGAACAGCTCGATTGCCATTTCCTTCGGCACGCCGCACTGATAGAGCTTCAGCTCCGGTCCGACGACGATAACCGAACGTCCGGAATAGTCCACGCGCTTGCCCAGCAGGTTCTGACGGAAGCGTCCCTGCTTGCCCTTGAGCATATCGGACAGGGATTTGAGCGCACGGTTGTTCGCACCGGTAACGGCACGTCCGCGGCGACCGTTATCGATCAGGGCGTCCACAGCCTCCTGCAGCATCCGTTTTTCGTTGCGGATGATGATGTCGGGGGCGTTGAGCTGGATGAGCCGCTGGAGACGGTTATTGCGGTTAATGACACGGCGATACAGGTCGTTCAGATCGGAGGTCGCAAAGCGACCGCCGTCAAGCTGTACCATAGGGCGAATGTCCGGCGGGATCACTGGCAGCACGTCCATGACCATCCACTCGGGCTTGTTGCCCGACAGACGGAACGCCTCAACGACCTCGAGCCGCTTGATGATGCGCAGCTTCTTCTGACCGTTGGCGTTTTTCAGCTCGCTGCGGAGCTGCTCGGAGAGCGTCTCGAGGTCGATCTCCGCAAGAAGCTTCTTGACCGCTTCGGCGCCCATACCGGCGTCGAAGTCGTCCTCGTACTTCTCGCGCATATCGCGGTATTCCTTCTCCGAGAGGATTTGGCACTTGCTCAGCGGTGCGTCGCCGGGGTCGGTGACGATATAGCTGGCAAAGTACAGGACCTTCTCCAAAATGCGCGGGCTGATGTCCAGCAGCAGACCCATGCGGGAGGGGATGCCCTTAAAGTACCAAATGTGGCTGCACGGCGCGGCAAGCTCGATATGACCCATACGCTCGCGACGCACCTTTGCTTTGGTGACCTCGACGCCGCAGCGGTCGCAGATCTTACCCTTGAAGCGAATCTTCTTATATTTGCCGCAGTGGCACTCCCAGTCCTTCGTCGGTCCGAAGATCTTTTCGCAGAACAGACCGTCGCGCTCGGGCTTCAGGGTGCGGTAGTTGATGGTCTCCGGCTTTTTCACCTCGCCGTAGGACCACTGGCGAATCATTTCCGGCGAAGCAATACCGATCTTGATCGCGCTGAATGTCTTGTTACTCATGGTATTCCTCCTCCTTTATTCTTCCTCGCCCACGTCGCTGAAGTCGAAATCGTCTTCCTCGTCGTCGGCGGTATCGTCCTCGTCGCCCAGCCCGATGATCTGCGAGATGGCGTTCACATCGCCGTCAACGCTGTCGGGATCAATGCCGTAGCCGGAGGAGAGTACTTCGTTCTCGTCGGTAACGTAGCTTTCGTTGCCGGCGGTGTAGACCACATCGTCCTCGTCCTCGTCGCGCAGCTCGATCTCCTCGCCCTGCTCGTCCAGCACGCGGATGTCGAGGCAGAGGGATTGCAGCTCCTTGACCAAAACCTTGAACGATTCCGGAACGCCGGGCTTGGGAACGTTGTGACCCTTGACGATTGCTTCGTAGGTCTTGACACGACCGGTCACATCGTCGGACTTGACGGTCAGAATTTCTTGCAGGGTATAAGCCGCGCCGTAAGCCTCCAGCGCCCAAACTTCCATTTCGCCGAAGCGCTGACCGCCGAACTGCGCCTTGCCGCCGAGCGGCTGCTGGGTCACGAGGCTGTACGGACCGGTGGAACGGGCATGGATCTTATCATCGACCAGATGGTGCAGCTTGAGGAAGTAGGGGTAGCCGACCGTAACGAGGTTATCGAACGGCTCGCCGGTACGACCGTCGTACAGAACGGTCTTGCCGTCCTCACGCAGACCCGCAAGCTGCAGGGTTTCGCGGATGTCCTTCTCGTTCGCACCGTCAAAGATCGGGGTAGCGACCTTCCAGCCGAGCGCGTGGGCAGCGTAGCCGAGGTGGACCTCCAGCACCTGTCCGATGTTCATACGGGACGGAACGCCCAGCGGATTCAGAACGATGTCCAGCGGCGTGCCGTCGGGCAGGAAGGGCATATCCTCCTCCGGCAGGATGCGGGAGACGACGCCCTTGTTGCCGTGGCGACCCGCCATTTTATCGCCGACGGAGATCTTGCGCTTCTGCGCAATATAAACGCGGACGACCTTGCTGACGCCGGGCGAAAGCTCGTCGCCGTTCTGACGGGTAAAAACCTTGACATCCACAACAATACCCGCCTCGCCGTGCGGGACCTTCAGGGAGGTATCGCGGACCTCGCGTGCCTTCTCGCCGAAGATCGCACGCAGCAGGCGCTCCTCTGCGGTCAGCTCCGTCTCGCCCTTCGGCGTGACCTTGCCAACCAAATAGTCTCCTGACTTAACCTCGGCGCCGATACGAATCACGCCGTCCTCGTCGAGATCCTTGAGGGTATCCTCGCCGACATTGGGAATATCTCTTGTAATTTCCTCGGGCCCGAGCTTGGTATCGCGCGCTTCGGTCTCGTGCTCCTCGATGTGGATAGACGTGAACACGTCCTCACGCACCAGCCGCTCGTTGAGCAGGATGGCGTCCTCGTAGTTGTAGCCTTCCCATGTGACGAAGCCGATCAGCACGTTCTTGCCCAGCGCGATCTCACCCTGCGAGCAGGCGGGACCGTCGGCAATGACCTGATCGAACGCAACGTGCTCACCCACGGTGACGATCGGGCGCTGGTTGACGCAGGTGCCCTGGTTGGAGCGGGCGAATTTGGTCAGGGTGTAATCCTTGACCTCGCCGTCGTCATAGCGGACCGAAATGCTGTCGGCACTGACGCAGGTCACGGTGCCCTCGCCCTCCGCCTTGATACAGACCTCGGAGTCCACGGCACACTTCTGCTCGATGCCGGTGGCGACGATCGGCGCCTCCGTTACCATCAGCGGCACCGCCTGACGCTGCATGTTCGCACCCATCAGAGCACGGTTTGCGTCGTCGTTCTGCAGGAAGGGGATGAATGCCGTCGCGATGGAGGTCATCATCTTGGGCGAAACGTCGAGGTAGTCGATCACCTCGCGGTCAACGGCGATGATCTCGTCGCGGTGGCGGCAGGTGATGCGGGAGTTGAGCAGCATACCGTTCTCATCGACCGGCTCCTTCGCCTGCGCGATATGGTAGTCATCCTCGACGTCGGCAGCCATGTACTCCACCTTGTCGGTGACGCGGGAGCCGATGTACTTGCCGTTCTCGTCGTAGACTCTCTCGACCTTGCGGTACGGCGCCTCAACGAAGCCGTACTCGTTGATCTGCGCGAAGCTTGCCAGATAGTTAATCAAGCCGATGTTCGGACCTTCCGGCGTCTCAATCGGGCACATACGACCGTAGTGGCTGTAGTGAACGTCGCGGACGTCGAAGGAGGCGCGCTCACGGCTCAGACCGCCGGGACCGAGCGCGGAAAGGCGGCGCTTGTGGGTCAGCTCGGCAAGGGGGTTATTCTGGTCCATGAACTGCGACAGCGGGGAGGAGCCGAAGAACTCCTTGATGACCGCCGTCACGGGACGAATGTTAATCAGGTTCTGCGGGGTAACGGTGTCGAGGTCCTGCACCGTCATGCGCTCGCGGATTACGCGCTCAAGACGGGTAAAGCCGACACGGAACTGGTTTTGCAGCAGCTCGCCCACGCAGCGCAGACGGCGGTTGCCCAAATGGTCGATGTCGTCCGTCGTCCCCACGCCGCAGGCAACGCAGTTGAGATAATTGATCGACGCGAGAATATCGTCATGGGTAATGTGCTTCGGAATCAGCTCGTCCCGACGCTCCTCGATCGCCTCCTCCCAGCCGTCGGCGGGAACGGTATCGAGCATCTCAAACAGGACGCTGCGGCAGACCTTTTCCTTAATGCCGTACTGCGCGGGGTCGAAATCGACGAAGCTCTTCATGTCCACCATGAAGTTCGAGAAAAGCTTGCGGCTCTTGCCGCCGACGGTAATGACCGCCTCGCAGACGCCGCGGGCGGACAGCTCCTTGGCTTTGGCTCGGTTGAGCACCTCGCCGGGCATGGCAAGGATCTCTCCGGTGCGCGGGTCGGAGACCGGCTCGGCAAGCTCCTGACCGCTCAGGCGGCTCCACAGGTCGAGCTTCTTGTTGAATTTATAGCGTCCGACCTTGGATACATCGTAGCGGCGGGGGTCAAAGAACAGACCGTCCAAATAAGCCTCGGAATTCTCAACCGTGGGCGGCTCACCCGGGCGCAGGCGGCGATAAATCTCCAGCAGGCTGTCCTCGCGGGTCTTGCAGGGGTCCTTTTCCAGCGTCGCCATGATGCGCTCGTCCTCGCCGAACAGCTCCAAAATCTGCCCGTCCTTCTCCACGCCGAGGGCGCGGATGAGGCAGGTGATGGGGAGCTTGCGGTTCTTATCGATACGGACGTAGAAGCAGTTTTGCAGGTCGGTTTCGTATTCCAGCCATGCGCCGCGGTACGGAATGACCGTCGCGGTGTAGACGTGCTGGTCCGCCTTGTCCACGGTGTCGCCGTAGTACATGCCGGGAGAGCGTACGATCTGCGAAACAATGACGCGCTCGGCGCCGTTGATTACAAACGTGCCGCCGTTGGTCATCAGCGGGAAATCGCCCATAAAGATTTCCTGATCCTTGATCTCGCCGGTTTGCTTGTTGAGCAGGCGCACGCGAACCTTGATGGGCTTGGCATAGGTCGCGTCGCGCTCCTTGCACTCCTCTACGGTGTACTTCGGCTTTTCGTCGAGGGAGTAGTCGAGGAACGACAGCTCAAGATTTCCGGTGTAGTCGGTGATTGCAGCCACGTCACGGAATACCTCGCGCAGCCCCTCGTTGAGGAACCAGTTGTAGGAATCCTTTTGAATTTTCAGGAGGTTTGGCATTTGCAGCAGCTCCTGATACTTCGCGTAGCTCTTACGCTCCGTCTTGCCGAACTTCACGTCATGAACTTGCATATTGGGTCATCACAGCCTTTCTCGAATATGGGATGTGTGTTGCACAAAATCGGGGGTGCGGGAGCCCTGCCGCAAAATGACACACTCGGGTGCGTTGGCAATTTGTCAGTCTCATCTCTTGCAATCGCGCCTCCGCCATGGTATAATGCAGTCACGATGGTGGAAAAGTGTGCTTGGCAATATTCCCGCAGTTTAGGGGACTATTATAGCACATCTTTTTTTTTGCGTCAATGAATTTTTTCATAATTTCTCCTGTTTTATAAGAAAAATCGCCGATGACAGAGGTTTTTTCTCTGTCATCGGCTGTTTTTTATGTTTGATGATGTCCAAATCCTCAAAAATCCCCTGTTCACACCGCTGTGCGTCCCTTTTTCGGTACAGCGCGGAGGCTTCGTCAAAGCTTCCTCAATAATACCGCAGTCTTTTCCGGATTTCCAGCAGATCGGCGAAGGTCTCCGGTCGCTTGGAGGGGTCGCGCAGCAGCGCGGAGGGATGATACAGCGCGGTATACAGCACACCGTCGCGCTCGGACCAGTTGCCGTGCTCGCGGGTGATGCGGAAATCGGGCCTGATGAGCCGCATTGCCGCAATCCTGCCGAGGCAGACAATCATCTTCGGCCGCAAAATGCGAAGCTGCTCAAAAAGGTAGCCGATACAGGCGTCCTGCTCGTCGTCCATCGGGTCGCGGTTCTGCGGCGGGCGGCATTTGACGATGTTGCAGATGTAGCTGTTCTCACGGCTCAGGTCGATGATGGAGAGCATATCGTCCAGCAGCTTTCCCGCCGGACCGACGAACGGCTCCCCTTGCAGATCCTCCTGCTGTCCGGGTCCCTCGCCGACAAAGACGACGGGCGAGGGCACGGGGCCGACGCCGAACACCAAGTTTGTCCTCGTCGCGCCCAGCCGACATTTTTTGCAGTCCGCGCAGCGCCTTTGCAGCGCGTCCATCTCATTGCTCACGCATCCGTCTCCTCCGTTCCTCCCTGCGGCGGCGCTCCTCGGCGCGTTTTCTCGCCTGCCGTGCATTTGCCGCGCGGACGAGCAGCAGGAACACCAGCAGGATCAGCACGACCAGCAGCGGCAGGACGATATACCAGTAGTCCCAAATTCGTGTCTCGGTCTGCGTCGTCGGCGCGGGCGTATCGGGGCGGCGCATGCGCATCCCTGGTGCTGTGCGGCGGCTGTCTGCCCGGTCACAGGCGCTCGGAGGCTTTTCCGCCGCCCGCTCGACCGCCGTCAGGGTAACAAGGTCGCTGCTTGCCACACGCCGCCCGCGATAGAGCGCAACGACCGTACCGACGCGCTCCCCCTTTTGCAGAGGCGCCTCCAGCTGTGCGCCGTCGTAATCCAGCCGCATGGTGACCTCCGACGGGTCAAACTCGTTCGGCAGCAGCGCCGAAACATTGTCCTTTGCCCGAACGACCACGCTGCCCGTCCCCTCGGCATAGAGCACCGTCGGCTGTCCGAGCATCGTAGTGTCCGTCAGGACCTGCCGCTCGGAGAAATTATCGAAGCCGTATTCAAACAGCCGCTTCGTCTCGACAAAGCGCATATCCTTCAGCGTGCCGTCCATATCCGGCTCCGTGCCGCAGCCGCAGACGACGCTCATCAGATTCAGTGTCCCGTCCGAAGCCGTGGAGACGAGGCAGCCGCCTGCCGGTGTGGTAAAGCCGGTCTTGACGCCGTGTGCCTTGTCATAAAAGTATTTGTCCTCTTTAATATCGCTCGTGAGGTAGTTCGTCGTTTCCAGCGTCCGCTCGGCGGAGAGATTCGTCGCCGGCACGATATGCTCCGTGGTGGTGGCAAACTCGCGGAACTGCGGGTCCTGCCACGCCTTCCGCGCCACGATGGAAATATCGCGGACGGTCGTATAGTGATCGTCATTGTGCAGACCGTGGGTGTTGGCATAGTGCGTTCCGGTCATGCCCAGCTCCGCCGCCCGCTGATTCATCAGATCGACAAACGACGCAATATCGCCCGAGACATACTCGGCGATCACGTTGCAGCCCTCGTTCGCTGACGAGACCATAATGCAGTACAGAAGCTCGCGCAGGCTGAGCTGCTCGCCCTCCATCAGCCCCGCCGTGCTGCCGAATTCGCTCAGATTTTGCAGCGCCGTGCCCGAAACCGTGAGAATATCGTCGAGATTTCCGTGCTCCAGTGCCAGCAAACAGGTCATGATCTTGGTCAGGCTGGCGGGGTACAGCTTTTCGTCGATGTTTGTTTCATAGATCACCGTATCGGAATCGAGGTCGATCAGGATCGCCGCCTTTGCCGCGATGTCGATATGCTGCGGGAAGCCGTATTCCAGCAGGTCGCCGCGCGTCAGCGGGTCGTCCGACGCGGGCATCGTCCAGCCCTCGGTCGGCGCCTCGGTCACCGGCTCGCCGCTTTCATCCGTCTGCGGCTCGCTTGCCGTCTCCGCCTCGGTCGCCTCCGTTTCGGCAAACGCCGTCGGCACCGCAAGGGTCAGAAGCCAAAGCAGCGACAGAATGCAGGCAAAAACTCTGATTTTTTTCATAATTCTCTCCTAAAAAGCCGCACGGCAGGATTGCCGCCGCCCATACCGATGTGATATAATAACGTAGTCCATTATATCAGAAATCGAAATGATGTCAACGGACGAACCGAGACAAATCATCAATTTCTCGCGCATCGGGTCCTTTTCACCCGTCCGCATCGGGAGGCTGTATGAAAAAGCTCAAAATCGAGTGGCTGTCGGCAGCGATCGTCCTGCTCTTTCTGGCGTTCACCGGCGGGCTTGCCGTCGGGCAGCGGCTGACGCAGGGCGAGCTGCGCATCGTGACAGAGAACGCGCCCGCAGCGCAGCTACAGGAGGCGACCGCCGAGCGCCCGATCACGGAAACGGCAGCAGCGGCCGAACCGACGACCGCGCCGACGACCGTAACCGAGCCGTCCCGCGCCGCCGATGCACCGATCAACATTAACATTGCTGACAAGGAGACGCTGATGACCCTTCCGGGCATCGGCGAGGTACTGGCGCAGCGTATCATCGACTATCGGACGGAGCACGGTGCTTTTGCTTCCGTCACCGAGCTGCTGCAGGTCGAAGGGATCGGCAGCAAGCGTCTGAATGCCGTTTCGGAATACATAACAGTGGAGGATCAACCGTGAAAATATTGGTCGTAGACGACGAGGAGCTGCTCGTCAAGGGAATTCGCTTCAATCTGCAAAACGACGGCTTTCAGGTCATCACAGGCTCAAACGGGCGGGAGGCGATCGAGCTGGCACATAACCCCGAGGTCGGGCTGATCGTTCTGGACGTGATGATGCCGGAGATCGACGGGCTGGAGGCGTGCCGCCGCATCCGTGAATTTTCCGACGTTCCGATCATCATGCTCACCGCCCGCACCGAGGACATGGACAAGCTGCTGGGCTTTGAGCAGGGCGCGGACGATTATCTGACCAAGCCCTTCAACATTCTCGAGCTGAAGGCACGCATCCGGGCGCTGCTCCGTCGTTCCGCGGGAAGCACGCCCACGCAGGCAAACCGTCTGACCGTCGGCGATCTGACCGTTGACACGCAGGAGCGCAACGTCTACAAAAACGGGCAGGCGGTGGAGCTGACCGCGCGGGAATTCGACGTGGTGGAGCTGCTGATGCGCAATCCGAACCGCGTCTACTCGCGCGAAAACCTGCTGGACATGGTTTGGGGCTACGATTACCGCAGCGACATCCGCACGGTCGATGTCCACATCCGCCGTATCCGCGAAAAGTTAGAGACGGTTCCCGCCGCGCCGGAGTATTTTATGACAAAGTGGGGAGTTGGGTACTATTTCAAAGCGTAAAAAGCGGCTTCAGCTGCTGCCCAGCAGCTCACAGCTCCGCTCCGCCATCGCCTATATCGCGATCACGGCGGTCGTGCTCTTATTTCTGAATATTTACATCTCCGCGACTATGCGGCAGATGATCTTCAGCGCCCAGCACCGCACTCTGGAGGACAAGGCGCAGCTTTTGACGACGGCGCTTTTGCAGCTTGACGATCTCTCCGCCGCGCGGGTGGAGCAGACGGTCAACACGCTCGACGATCTGCACACCACGCGCACCGTCGTGACCGATGCGGCGGCAATGGCGGTGTTCGACTCGCTCGAAAGCGGCAGTGCCGAGGGAAAGCTCACGCTGTTTCCCGAGATCGTCCGTGCGCTGCGCGGGTGGGACGTATTTTTCGGGCAGTATTCCGACGGCGCGATTGAAAGCCGCGTCGCCGTTCCCCTCGTGCGCGACGGGCAGACCTTGGGCGCGGTCTATCTGATGGACTACGACACCGATCAGGGGGCGCTCATCGGCGCGGTGCAGACAAACGTCCTGCGCATCTCCGTGGCGCTGGAGGTCGTCGTGGTCATCATTTCGCTGCTGTTTTCCGGTGCCTTCTCCCGCAAGCTGCGGCGGATTCTCCATTCCGTCCGCATGATGCGCGAGGGCGATTATTCGCATAAGATCGAGCTGAACGGCTACGACGAGCTGGACCAGCTCGGGCAGGAATTCAACGAGCTTGCCGAGCGGCTGGATGCCTCCGAGCAGCGGCGGCGGCAATTTGTCTCCGACGCGTCGCATGAGCTGAAAACGCCGCTCGCCTCCATCAAGCTCCTGTCCGATTCTATCCTGCAAAACGAGATGGACGTTGCCACACAGCGGGAATTCATCGGCGACATCGGCAGAGAGGCGGACCGTCTCGGTCGCCTGTCGCAGAAGCTGCTGACGCTGACGAAGCTTGACAGCGCCGTCGAGGACGAGCGGGAGATCATCGAGGCGGTCGGCATCGTCCGCAAGGTGCTGCGAATGCTGCGTCCGCTGGCGGAGCTGCGCGAAATTCGCATTGAAGCCGACCTTGCGCCGCACTGCCCGATCATGACGGTCGAGGACGACCTGTATCAGATCGTGTTCAATTTGGTCGAAAACGCCATCAAATACAACAGAGAAAAGGGCTGGGTCGGCGTCACGCTCCGCCGCAGCGGGGAAAACGTCACCCTGACCGTGGCGGACAACGGCGTCGGTATCCCCGAGGAGTCCATCGCGCACATTTTCGAGCGCTTCTACCGCGTGGATAAGGCGCGTTCCCGTGCAGCGGGCGGCGCGGGGCTGGGGCTTTCCATCGTTCACGATATGGTCGTGCGCAACTACGGCGCGATCTCCGTCAGCCCGCGCAGCGAAGGCGGCACGGAGTTTGTTGTCACCTTCCCGCTCTTTGACACGGGGGAGGATGCCGAATGAAACGTTTGCTTTGTATTGTTCTTCTGTCCGCGCTGCTGCTGACGGCGTGTGCGCCCGTATCCGAAGCACCCGAGGAGGGCGAAGCCTTCCGATTTTGGTTCCCTGCAGAAATGCCTGCCGACGGCAAGGTGTTTCTGACGCTTGCCGTCGGAGAGGAAACGGCGCAGCTCCCGCTTTCGGAGCTGTTGCAGGCATATTTTTCCGCACAGCCGCCGCTCGGTGCCGTCTCTCTGCCCTCCGTGTGGTATCTTCGCACGGCGCAGCTTGACGCAGCCGTTTGCACCTTGACCTTCTCCGGTCGCTCCGTCGCCCCTGCCGAACGCTCCCTTGCCTGCGGCGCAATCGCGCGGACGCTCTTGCAGCTTGACGGCGTGCAGCGCGTCAGTCTGCAAGTCCCGGGCAGCGACGTCCCGCTCGTGCTGACGGGCGGCGATATTCTGACGCAGGATACCGGTATGCTGCCGCAGGAGGAGCAGATGACGCTCTACTACCCCGACGGCGAGAACCGCTATCTGCTGCGTCAGACGCGCACCGTGCAGGCTGCCGACCCCGCCGAAAAACCCGCCGACATCGTTCGGGCGCTGCTCTCCGACGGGCTGCTGCCCTCCGTTCCGCCACAGACGACGCTTCTCGACCTCAGCGTGGAGGACGGCGTGTGTACCGTCGATCTGTCCGCCGACTTTACGGAGGCAAGCTACAGCTTTGCCGAGGAGCGGCTGACGCTTTACGCCCTTGTCAACTCCCTGACCGAGCTGCCGCAGATTCGGACCGTCGATCTTTGGGTCGCGGGTGCGCCGTTGGAGCGTCTGCATCTGCTGGAGCTTTCCGACGGGCTGACGCGGGACGAATCGCTGCTGTTTGACGCGACCGATTCCGCCCTGACCGATCAAACGATCTATGCCGTCTGCGGCAGCGAGGCGCTGCTGGTCGGCATCCCGATGCAGTTTGAGCCGTCGGAAACGCTCTCCGCCCCCGAGCAGGTGATGACCGCACTGATCGACTACGAGGGTGCAAACGGCATCCGCAATCCCGTCCCGACGGGGACGAAGCTGCTGTCCGTCCGTTTGGAGGGAAGCGCCTGCATCGTTGATCTGACCGGCGAGTTCTTGGACGGCTGTGCCGGCACCGCCGACGAGCAGGCTGCCGTCCGCGCCGTGGTCGCCACGCTCTGCTCGCTGGAGGGCATCGACTCCGCGGAAATTTTGGTCGAAGGCTTGGAGCCGTCCTACCGTTCGACGCATCTCCGCCGCGTCCGCCAGCCCGCCGCCGACTGGTTCGCCGAATAATCTTTCCGCCGCGTCGCAGCGGCGTGGATTTCGACAAACCGCGCAGGAAAAACCGCGTATACTAAACGCACATGGACAACCGTCCGTGTGCGTTATTTTTTTGAGGAGGAGCAAAAAAATGAAGCTGACAAGCTATGTGCAGGAGCGGCAGCTCACCGTCGCGCTGACCGGTGAGATCGACCACCACTGCGCCCACGAGATCATGGAGGCGATCTCGGAAAAGATCGACCTGTATATGCCTCTGCGATGTATTTTGGACTTTCGGAGCGTGCGCTTCATGGATTCGAGCGGGATCGCCGTCGTTCTGCACACCCTGCGGCGGATGAACACGCTGCAGGGCAAGCTGATTCTGCAGAACATCCCCGCTCAGCCGTATAAGGTCCTACGCGCCGCCGGAATCGAAAAAATCACCGATATTAAGGAGGAATGCACCAAATGAAGGGCGAAAACTACATGAATCTGGAATTTCCGAGCAAGTCGTCCAACGAGGCGTTCGCACGTTCGGCAGTGGCGTGCTTCGCCGCGCAACTCGACCCGACCCTCGACGAGCTGGGCGACATCAAGACCGCCGTCTCCGAGGCGGTCACCAACTGTATCGTCCACGCCTATCCCGACCGCATCGGTCCGATCATTCTCAAGGCGCGGATTTTGCCGGAAAATGTACTCGATCTCGTCATCAAGGACCGCGGCTGCGGAATCGCCGACGTGGAGCAGGCACGCAAGCCCATGTTTACCACCGGCGGTGAGGAGCGCAGCGGCATGGGCATCACGATCATGGAGAGCTTTATGACGGAATTTCGCCTGACCTCGACGCCCGGCAAGGGAACGACCGTACATATGAAGCGCCGTATCGTCTGCCGCGGAGGGAAAAAGTGACCGGCTTGCAGGAGGAGCTGCTCAGCCGCGCCAAGGCGGGCGATCGGGAAGCGGCGGAGGAGCTGGTCATCGGCAACAGCGGGCTGATCTGGTCGATCGCGCGGCGTTTTTTCGGACGCGGCGTTGACCCGGACGATCTGTATCAGCTCGGCTGCCTCGGCTTTCTCAAGGCGGTGGAGGGCTTCGACCTCTCCTACGGGACGCAGTTTTCCACCTACGCCGTCCCCAAAATCTCGGGCGAGATTCGTCGGTTCCTGCGCGACGACGGCACGGTCAAGGTCAGCCGCAGTCTGAAGGAGCGCTCCGTCCGCATCAAGGTCGCCCGTCAGAAGCTCACGGGCGACCTCGGCAGAGAGCCGACCCTTGCCGAGCTGAGTGAGCAGACGGGGCTGGAAATTGAGGAGATCGCCGCCGCCGAGACCGCCACGGGGACGGCGGAATCCATCCAGCGGCGCAGCGGCGAGGGTGGCTTCTCGCTGGAGGACGTTCTGACGGACGGAGAAATGGAGGAGGAAATTGTGGAGCGGATTTCTCTGCGCGAGGCGATCGCCTGCCTGACCGAGCGGGAGCAAATGGTCATCAATCTGCGCTTTTTCCACGGGCTGACGCAGGATAAAACCTCAAAAATCTTAGGCGTTTCGCAGGTGCAGATTTCAAGAATCGAGAAAAAAGCGCTGGAATCGCTGCGAAAATTCATATAGCGGCGGCTTTCTTGAAAAGCTTGATTTTTTATCTTGACATTGCGCAACTTTTGCGGTAGAATAGTCTCCGCGATCGAAATGCTACTGTGGCTCAGCAGGTAGAGCAGCTGATTCGTAATCAGCAGGTCGCCGGTTCGAGTCCGGCCAGTAGCTCCAAAAAGAGGCAGCCCCGTTCGGGGTTGCCTCTTTTTGAATTCAAACCACCGCGCAGCCGCCGCTTGTAATCCAGTACCGTCTCCCGCGTGATGATGCCTGTCTTATCCCATGCAAATTTCCGCACGTCACGGAGATATTTTTCAACCGTCGCCGCACTTTTCTCTTCTGTCATCAAGTACGTTCGGAAGCTTTCGATATGCCGTGCCGTCAAAATCCGTTGCTCCATTTTCCCTCCTCCGAATTTCAAAAAACGCCCCCGCCCGGCTCTTGAGCGAAGTGCAATGCTCCCTTCATGATGACGGTGCTTTTTATCTCACCGCCGCTCATAAAGGGAGCATAGTAAGGTCTTTGCCTTGGCATTATTTTCATCAATTCCCGCAACGCCGTTTCTCTGAAAGATCAAGTTATTTTACCTATCGTTTGCCGAATGTGTGCGGCAAAGCGGTCCAACGCATCATGGATGTCGGGCGCAGCTTGCAGCGTTGCGAGGTCGTTTGCCGTCCGCATAAGGCAGAAGCTCGGCGGCAGCATTGCCGTCTTGTTCAGGCACATCGCGCCGAGCAGCTGTCTTGCCACCAGATCGCCGCCCGAGTAACCGGAGACGACCACGCCGAACAGGTACTTGTCGTTCAGCGTGCATTGCAGCAGCAGCGAGGTCAGACGGTTGAACAGCGCCGAAATGTTCGCGCTCACGGCGTCGTTGTAGTTCGGGCAGAGGAACAGCATCGCGTTGCAGTCGCGAATCGCGGGCAGCACCGTCTCCGCAATCGCGCCGCCGTAAAAACAGCCGCCGTTTTCCGCAAAGTGCAGGCAGGTCTTGTAGGAGCAGCCGCGGCAATCATGGATCGTCCCGTTTTGCAGCGACAGCTCCGTGATCTCGCACGCATCGGCGAGACGGCGGCACAGCTCCTGTCCCATCCAGAGCGTACCCGAGCGTCCCTGCTCCGAGGAGTGCAGCACCAGCAGACGGGGACGGGAAAACCTTGGCGGTTCAAACCGCGCCAGCTCCTCGGCAAGCTCCCGCGCCCGCGCAAAATACGTCTGTTCCGGCGTCATGCCGCGCTTTTTCGCAAGGATGTGCTGATTGTAAAGCGAGCCGGTGCCCTCGACCAGCGGCTTGCCGAAAAAGGCACAGCCCGCCGTGTTCGCGGCAAAAACCATGTCCTGCGCAAGCTGCTTGGTGTAAAGCTCGCCCGCGCCGTCCACGATCACCGCGCCGACGCTCCCCGTCATGGCGTCCCGCTCCGCCCGCAGCCGCCGCAGCAGCTCCAACGTCGCCGCATCCATGCCGCCCTCGTCCGCCGCCAGTGCAAACAGAACGCGGCGACCCCGCAGCGGTGCATCGATCGGCAGGAAGCGGTGCAGCAGCTTCCCGAGTGCAAATTCCGTTACGCTCCGCAGACGCTGCCGTTCCGTCGGCATCAGAACGTCAATCATAGCAAAACGCCTCCAATCGGCGGTAGACCTCCTCAATTCTCTCAAAAAGCGCGGGGTGCAGCGGCTCGCGCTCGGTCAGCACGCCCTTTTCGGTCGTCCGACTCGTGCAGCCGAAATACGCGCCTCCCAAGCTGACGGCGCTGTAGCAAGGCTCGCCCCGCAGCAGCCGCAGCAGGCTCAGCGCCGCCGAGGACAGTGCGGGCGCGATATACGGCTTGAAGCCCAGCTCGCGGACGCGCAGATTTGCCGTGACCGTCTGCTCCGTCAGGCGCTGCGAAAGCGCCGCGTCATAGTCCTGCGGATGGTTGGCGACGATCAGGTCCGCGCCGTGCGGACCGTAGACACGCCCGTGTGTGAAATCCACGCCCGTTTTTTCCGCGTAATATGCAGCCCGTGCTGCCATCACACCCAGCCCGAAGCCGCGAATCTGCTCCGGCAGCAGCCCGTTTGCGTCAAAAACGCCGCCCGCATTCCGATTGCTTTCCGAAAAGACCGCGCGGCAGAGCAAATCGACCGGGTCGGAGATCTGGCAGAACAGCCCGAGGAAGCCCTCCTCCCGTGCGCGGCGGGCATAGGCGTTGAGCATTTCCCGATTGCGGGCAAACTGCTCCATCCGCACGTCCCGCACCGCCGCACCGACGGGCGGAACGCCCTGCGACGCCGCAAAAAGGAACAGGTCGCAGTCAAACAGCTCCGCCGTCGGGCAGATCGTCACGTGCGGCAGCGGCGTTCCGTCGGGCGAGAGCACCTGATTCAGCTCCAGCTCGTAGCGGCGGCAGAGTGCCTCATTTGGGTCGTAGATCCGCAGCTCACGGAAGCGCCCGCAGAGCTTCAGCACCGTCAGCAGCGTACCGCCGACATCCCCCAAGCCGACCAGCGTCAGCCGCAGCCCGTCCGTTTTCCGCTCCGCCGTCAGGCAGGCGAAGGCGCGGCGAAACGCCGTATTAAGGACCGTTGCGCCCCACCGCTCCACCGCTGTCCGCAGCTCCTGCGGCGCATCGGCGGGCGCTGCGGGCACGAGCGCGGACACGCCCTCCGACAGCGCCTCGTCAACGGTACGCACGGCAAACAAGCCGCGCGACGTCTCGGGCGGTCGGTCGATCAGCAGCACAAGCGGGTCGAACGGTGCCTCGGTCGGCACGGCATCCGACGGGAAAGCCCCGCCGAGACCGCACAGGCAGAAGCCCCGCCAGCGTCTAAACTCCATTCATGCCACCTCCCACGGGTCGGATTCGGTCGAGCACCAGCAGATCGTCCTCCAAATACGCCGATGCCGGAAGAGAAAAATCATAATCCAGCGCCTTGCCGCGATCGGGCAGACGCGGGTGCTCCACCGCCTCGCCGAGCCGACGCAGGGTCAGAACCGTGTTAAATATTCCCTGATGTGCCTTTTCCAGCGCACGCAGCAGGCTCAAGGCGTTGTTCAGCGCCGTCCTGCTCAGCTCCCGCACCGCCGCCTCGGTCGTATCGGCGTAATGACGCGGGTAAAAATACGGCAGGATCAGGTTGATCGACGTCAGCATCCGCCCCATGTCGGAGCGCTCGCTGATAGAGTCGCCGCCGATGAAGGGGTACAGCAGGCTCTCGGTCACCCAGTAATGCAGATTCGGGATAAAGTATTCGCAGTCCACCTGACGGTGCTGCTCCCGCATCAGGTCCCTGCCTCTGCCGGAGAGGATTCCGACGATAATGCGGCTGATCTCCAGCCCCTCGTGCTCAAACAGCGGGTTGAGCTTCTTGATCCGATAGCCCTTGTGCAGCAGATCGTCCACAAGAATGACCGGACGGCGGAAGGACTTGAGCGTCCGCACCTGATTGGCAAGCGTGCTGTAGCCGGGGTATTCCACCACCGCGAAGCCGCTGCCGTCGGGCTTGAAGCACTTCTCCGCGTGGAGCGTCTTGGTCACCGTCTCGGGCACGACCTCGCCGGAGAGAATTTTCCCGTAGGGCACGCACATAAAGCGCCCGAGCGTCCCGTCCTCCGCGCCGTTCTGCCGCTTTACGCGGTACATCAGAGCCTGATTCAGCAGCTCCGCGTCGAAGCACAGCAGGAGCTTGCCCGGGTAGAGCGCCGTCAGCGCCGTGCGGAGACAGGGGCGGGATTTCTCTATGGCATCCCGCACCCCACGGTCATCCCGATGCGGCGGCTTGATTGCAAGCAGCAGGTCCTGGATCAGCACCATCGGCGCGCGCATATCCACGTAATACAGCCCCGTCACGCCCTCGACCGGCACAAAGCCGAGCTGCCGCAGGTTCTCCGACAGCACCGCATTTTCCTTGTCGCAGCGGCACAGCGCGTACGTGTGGTCGCCCGCCAAGCTTCGTACCAGAAGCTCGTTGAGCAGCATCCGAAGCTGCTCTGAGGTCAGCCCCGCCGACACCCGATCGATCATCAGCAGCTTTCCCGAGGTGCAGCGCCGCACGCTCGAGCACGCCTCCACGTCGCCCAGCTCGTCGTAAAGGCCCGCGATATGGATGGTATGGGCAAAGACCCGTCCCTGCGGCAGCTCCAGCCGCCGCGAACGAAGCTCCACGCCCAGCTCGTTCGGCGAAGCTCCCTGCAGCGGCGCAAAATACAGCTCCTGCGGTGTGAGCACCTGCTTTCGGATCGGTGCGCGGAGATACAGCCCGAATTCGTAGATATACGCCTGCACGATCGGGTCCACCAGCGCGGAAATGTCAAGATTTTGGTCGATCGACGCGCGAATTCGTGTGGAGCTGATGTCCTCAAGCTGCGGCGGCAGAGAGATTTCCGTCACCTTGCCGCGCAAAATCGACGAAAGCGGCGGCTGCCCCCGCTCCTCCGCAGGCGGCCGGCGGATGATGATATGGTCAAACGACGCCGCGCTGTCCTTCCGCTCGCTGCGGTATGCCGAGGCGTTGCGGATGACATCGCTGCCCGCAACAAGACAGACTTCCCGCCCGGGGAAGCAGTCCCGCAGCGTTTTCAGATCCTCGGGCATGGCGATATTGATCGGGATTTCGTCGGGGAACAGATAGGTGTCCCACTGGTCGGCGACCGACATCCGAACGATCTTCCGCCGCAGGAGCTTTGCCAGCGTGTGCTTGCTCCACGAGAACTCGTCCACCGCCAGATAGACCTCATAGCCCAGTGCACGGATCTCCTCAACGATACACTTGTGTCCCGCGGAGAAGGGGTCGAAGGTCCCGGGGAAGAACGCCGCGGGCTTTTCCCTCTCAAAACAGAACTCCCCGACCTCGACGGAATAATGCACCATGAACCGATACAAATGGTTCAGCATTGCCGCGCGGTTAAAGAACGTGAGCTGTCCGCGCGAGGCTTCCGAAAGCAGCGTCAGGAGCTTCTTGCATGTTTTTTCGAAGCAGTAGCGCCGCAGCTCCGCGGGAAGCGCGTCATTGGCAATGATGTCATGGCACAGAACGCACAGAGCGTTTCTGTGAATTTCGGAATGATAATGGGCAACGCCGACGAGCAGCAGCCCGAGGCAGCGATCGACGGTCGGACGCGCCGTTTCGGGCAACGCCGCGATCAGGCTGCCCAGCGTCCGCAGCGTGGGAGCGGCAGGTCGCACCGTGCCCGACCGAAGCAGACTCTCCAAATGCTCCACCGCCTCGGAAATTTCCTTCTCCGGCAGCGTGCAGATCAGCTTGCCGAGGTAGGCGGGGATAAAACGTGCGACCTGCTCCTGCCCGTTTTCCAGCTCACGCAGCAGATCGACCGCGATCTCGTTACGCTGATCGACCGTCAGATACGGCGCAAGCGCCACCATCGCCTCGCCCGCGTGCTCCCGTACCGGCAGGTGCTCGCTCACCGACAGGAGGTTTGAAAGGTGCATTGCGGTGTGGAAGGCATTTTCCGGACACCGTATTGCATCGTCGCACAAAATGTCGATCTGTACGAGCTTCACCGTCCAATGCACCGCGTTTTTCAGGTTGCTCAGATAAAGGTCGGACGCCTCCGGCAGCTCGTCCGCCGTCTGTCCCAGCAGCAGCTTCTGCCGCAGGTAGGTAACGGCGGCTTCCTCATTCGGCAGGGGCTGCGCCGACTGCCGCAGAAATTCCGCCGAGGCGCAGGAGCGCAGATGATCGATGCAGCGCAGCGCGACGATCTGCCACCGTGCCGTCCCGCTTTGCAGCATTTTGGTCAGCGATGCCTCCGCCGAACGGAACAGCTCCGCGCCGACTGCCTCCGGCGGGACATGGCACAGCGCGTCGAGCACCACGAAGCAGTCCGTCTCCGCCAGCCCCGCAAGGTGCGCAAACAGCGGCTGCGCCATCTCTGCGGCGAGCTGCCCGTCGCAGCAGGCAAACAGGCTCTCGCAAATGGCTTTGAGAGAGTTTGAAATGCGCAGCGCATGCTTCCGTGCGATCTTATGGTCGGGGTGCAGGCACTGCGTGATGTAGCTGTCCCACAGCGCGACCGACTCGTCCAGCAGCTCCAGCATCGTCGGTGCCATTGCGGACTTCGGCGCCGCCTCGGGCAGCTCCTTTCGGTACTTGGGACCGCTGTTGGCAAGGAGCTGCCCCATAATGTTGCCCGCGATCCGCCGCACGTCGCCCTCCGGATACATCAGAAGCTCGTACAAAAAGCTCAGCAGCTTCTGCTTGCTCCCGCGCGGCATATAGGTGTTGTACTCGTCAAACAGCCGCAGATAGGTGCGGACGCGCTGCGTGTTTTTTTCGCCCCGTGCCTGCTCAAGCAGCAGGTCAAACGACGCGTCCGTGCTGATCGCGTTCATCAGGCGGACGTTGTTGTCAAAGGTCAGATCGCGCAGCGCGTCGAGCGATTCCGCTTGGGACAGCAGCACCGTGTCCCGTCTCTGCGGCTCGGTCAGCGTCCCGTCGTCCTGTACGCCGCAGCTGCGCAAAAATGCCTCGAAATCCCGCAGCTTGCAGTAGACCAGCCGATACCGCCGCGTCTTCTCCGGTGTCACGTTGGAGAGCTTCGAGCGGATGACTCCGTATGCCTCGGCAAGCGAGCAGATGCGCATAATCTCCTTCCCGTTCTCCCGATTGCCGCGCACGCGGAAGTCGGCATAGATCAGCAGCAGCGACTCGATAGAGAGATTTTCAAACTCCAAGTCCCATGTCGAGTGATTTGCCGAAATGTGTGCAATGCCCTCCATCGACCGCTCCGTCAGCCATTGCCATGTATAGTAATAGTGCAGATATGGCACTCTCGCCGCATCACTTCCGCGGCAGGCGAATTTTCCGATGTCGTGGCACAGTGCCGCCGCAGCCACCAGCGGCACATCGACGGGCAGACCGGCATGCTTTGCCGCCAGCGCCGTCCGCACCGCAATATTGCGCACGCCGATCGTGTGCGACGCCGCATCAAACGGCATCAGCTCGCGGCTGATACGGAGCGTCAGCAGAAAATGCGACTGCGCGACCGCCGTTCGGAACAGAGCATATTCCTCCGCCACACGCGTCGGCAGCGTCTCGTCAAAGGGCAGCAGGTCCGTCAGCGGGTCAAACGGTGCCTCCTCGCAGGCAAGCAGCGCCTCCAGTGTCTCGATCAGAACGTCGAGCGCCCGACGCTGCGCCCCGCTCGGCGGGCAGTAATCGGGGTTCGGGAACAAGCCGTCCGTCAGCGCGTCATATGCCGCCGCCAGCCAGCCCTCCTTCGGCTGCGGCGCGATCTGCTCCAGCGTCGGTGCCAGCAGCTCCGCCGCCTGTGTGCAGAGCGTCCGTCGCTCCGCCTGCACGCCGTCAAACAGCGCCGCAAGCTCCGGCGATACTATTTTATTGAGCTTTTCCTGCGAAAGTCGCATAGCAATCGCTCCTTTTTTGTAGTCTTATCTTATTATAACGAACCACGCGCCCCGACACAACATAAAATTCCGCCGCTCGTGCAAAAAAAGCGC